>Ga0180433_10001863_pt1 | contig 34243 bp, 29 predicted proteins | sample SS_ome_8_FD_132980 | JGI IMG/M metagenome (GOLD analysis project Ga0180433, IMG submission 132980) | Hypersaline lake sediment archaeal communities from the Salton Sea, California, USA - SS_1_D_1 metaG | ecosystem: Environmental > Aquatic > Non-marine Saline and Alkaline > Hypersaline >...
ATCAACGGCGAAGACCGCTGTTTTGCCCTTCCCTCCCCTCCGGGGTCTACAGTTTGATCAGGAGTTCCTGGTAGGTGGGAATGGGCCAGAGGTCTTCGGCCACCAGGGTCTCGGCCTCATCCACCAGTTTCCTTAATTTCCCCAGTAGACCTTCTCCCGGGCCGGCGTACATCCGGGCTTTTTGTTCAAGATCCGTCAGCAGGATTCCCTTTTTTTCCACCTTTTCCAGTTGCCGGCACCGGTCCCGGATGGACTGGTACAGGTTGTTGAGGATCTGGACGTCTTCCTGCAGAGAGGGGGCCTGGATGCCGGTTTCCCCCAACCGGCCGCAGGTCCGGGCAATCTCCCCCAGGTACCGGTGGATTGCCGGCAGGAAGTGAGAACGGGTCATGTGGATGGCGGTTTTGAACTGGATGTCCTTGACCTTGACGTACTCGTTCAGTTTCACTTCAATGCTGGCCTCCAGTTCCCGCCGGGAATAGACCTTCCGTTGGGTAAACAGATCGATCACCTCCCGGGAGGAATATTCTTTCAGGGCGGAGGGAGTGTCCTGGATGAGGGGAAGCCCCCGTTCCCTGGCTTGGGTGTCCCATTCCGGGGAATAGCTGTTGCCTTCGAACCGGATCCTTTTGGTCTCCCGGACCATCTCCCGGATCACCAGGATGGCGTTCTTCTTGACATCCCCCCTTTTTCGTTCCAGCCGGGAATAGATCTCGTCGAAACCGAAGGAAACCAGGGTGTTGATCACCGTGGCAATCTCGGCGCAGTTCATGGAAGCGCCCACCGCCCGGAATTCAAACTTATCGCCGGTAAAGGCGATGGGAGAGGTCCGGTTGCGATCGGAAACATCCCGGGCCACCCGGGGCAGATTGCGGATCCCCAGGTTGATTTCCGCCATGTTCTTATCCGTCACCCGGCCGATCCCTTCAATTTCGTTGAGAATGGAGGTCAGGTACTCTCCCAGGTACACCGAAATGATGGCGGGAGGCGCTTCAAATCCCCCCAGGCGGTAATCGTTGGAGGCGCCGGCCACCGCCGCCCGCAGCAGACCGCCGTGCCGGTTGACTCCAAAAAGAAGGGCGGCGATGGTCATGAGGAAATTCAGGTTATTGAGAGGAGAACGGGAGGGCCGGAGGTAACGGGTTCCGGTATTGTCCCCCAGGGACCAGTTAAAATGCTTCCCCGACCCGTTGATCCCATCGAAGGGTTTCTCATCCAGCAGTACCTTGAGATCATGCCGGATGGCCACCCTTTTCATGATATCCATGAGCTGCAGGTTGTGATCGACGGCCAGCCGGGCTTCCTCGTACAGGCAGGCGAGCTCGAACTGGTTGGGGGCCACCTCGTTATGCCGGGTCTTGGCGGGAATTCCCCTTTTGTAGAGTTCCTCCGCCAGTTCTTCCATATACCGGACCACCCGGTCTTTCATGGTTCCCAGGTAATGGTCTTCCATCTCCTGGCCCTTGAGGGGCGGTGCGCCGAAGAGCGTCCGGCCGCATACCCGCAGATCGGGACGTTGACGGGCCAGGTGTCGATGGAGCAGAAAATATTCCTGCTCAATCCCCACCCAGGTTCTGACCTGCCGGGCGAACCGGTTTCCCAGACGCTTCTGCAGCCGCAGACAGGACCGGTTCAGGGCCCGTTGGGCGCGCAGCATGGGGGTTTTCTGATCCAGCACATCGCCGGTGAAGGAAAGAAACACCGAGGGGATCACCAGGGTCGAGGCATTTCCGGCCTGCACCAGAAAGGCCGGGGATCCGGGGTCCCAGGCGGTATAACCCCGGGCTTCAAAGGTGGACCGCACCCCCCCGGAGGGAAAGGAAGAGGCATCCGGTTCGGACTGGATCAACTGTTTGCTGGAAAACCGTTCGATGATATTGCCGTATTCATCGTAGCTGATGAATGAATCGTGTTTTTCCGCCGTTCCGCTCCGGCGGGGCTGGAACCAGTGGGTAAAATGAGTGGCCCCCTTCTTGATGGCCCACTCCTTCATGGCATGGGCCACCGCCGGGGCGATCTCTTCCGCCAGGGGCTTTTCCTGTTCGATCGTATCCAGCAGTTGATGGTACACTTCCTTGTTCAGATACTGGCGCATGGCCGTACGGTTAAAGGTCAATTCACCGAAATACTCGCTGACCCGTTTCATCGATTTCCTCCGTCTCTCATTGTAACACGGGGGAAGAATCCGGAATACGCTGTCCGCCCTTTTTTTTCAGAATTACGAGAAAGCAATTCTTTTATGCGGGACATATGGCATAATTTAAATAAATGTCAGTAAATTTACGTAATTATTGCAGAAATTTCAGGGAATTTGCCGGACCCTGCACTTCACCGTTCTTTCTCCAAATCCAGGATCTTTTCCTTCACCCGGATCCGGGGGATTTCCGCTTCCCATATCATGCGGTTGAGGGCGGCGATATCCGTCTCCACCAGCTGACGGAAGCGATTCAGCTGGACATCCACCCGTTCCCGAAGGCTTTCAAACACCCTCAGCGACTGCCGGGTGGGCGCGCATTCGTTGCCGGATACCACCATGGCCAGTGCCGCCAGCTTGTTGTTCAGCCGGATGGGGTAATTCAGCAGATCCTGGGTAACCCGGGCCTTGGTCTGAATCAGCATTTCCTCGATCGCTGTCAACTCTTCCTGGATTCCGGCAGCTCTTTCCCGTACCTCGCCGGCTTCCTCCGTTTCCATCCGGTCGGTCAGGGACTTGATCTGGATCCGCAGATCCCGGATGTCATTGACGGTCTGGTGGGTTTGGGACAGCTTGTCGGTGATCTTCTGGAGCAGGTCGAACTGTTCCCGGTAATCCCGGTCGGACAGGTTCAGTCTCGGATCCTTGCGCAGGGTAAAATCCCGGGTGATCGTCTCCCCGTTGAATTCCAGCACCGCGGAATACTCGCCGGGCACGGCCTTGGGTGCCACTTCTCCCCAGGCAAACCAAAAGACTGCACCGGGAACCTTCGTTGCCCCTTTCAACCGGAAATCCCAGACAAACCGATTCATCCCCGGTTTTAAGGGCAGTGATCCCGGATCTTTCCGATCCCCCCCCGGCCGGCCTTCAAACCGCCGGATCACCGTGCCATTCCGGTCCTTCAGAGCAATCGACAGGCTGGAATCCGGTGGGACCGACGGGAGAAAATAATCGAAAATCACGCCCGGCGGCAGGCTCTGCCCCCCTTCTCCAAAAGAAGAGAACCACCCGTCCCTCCGGACGGTATTCCCGGGAGAGAAAAAGACCGGCTCGGGGGCGGGTTTCAGGGACAGCCACTGACGAAATTTTTCCAGGTGGTCCAGGATCCAGAAGGACCGTCCGTGGGTGGCCACGATCAAATCATCCCGGTGGATCATCAGATCGTGAACGGGGGTTACCGGAAAATCGGATTCGAGACGATGCCAGCGGGTTCCGCGATCGGGACTGTAGTAGATCCCGGTCTCGGTCCCGGCGAATAGAAGATTGCGATCAGAGGGATCTTCCCGGATGACCCGGGTGAAATCCTCCTCCAAAATCCCCCCGGTGATCCGGGTCCAGCTGTCACCGAAATCAGTGGTCCGAAAGAGGAAGGGACGAAAATCGTCCAGCTTGTACCGGGTGGCGGCCACGTAGGCCGTCCCGGCATCGAAACGGGAAGCCTCGATCATACTGATCAGGGACCACGGAGGCAGCTGGGGAGGGGTTACTTCCCGCCAGTTTTTTCCACCGTCGGCGGAAAGGTGAATCAGGCCGTCATCGCTGCCGGTCCAGAGAACCTTCTCCTCCACCGGGGACTGGGCAAAGGAAAAAATGGTGCAGTAGTATTCCACGCTGGTATTGTCCCCGGTTAGGGGGCCCCCGGAGGGTTTTTGTTTCTCCGGGTCGTTGCGGGTCAGATCCGGACTGATCGTTTCCCAGCTGCGCCCCCGGGTGCTGGATTTGAACAGCCGGTTTCCGGCGGCGAACAGGATTCCGGGATCATGGGGAGAGAGGTGAATGGGAAAAGTCCACTGGAAACGGTACTTGAGGTCCACCGCACCGGCGCCCATGGGATTTTCGGGCCAGACCGAAACATCATAGGTGGCCTGGATATCATGATGGTAACGGGTCAACATGCCGTCATAGCAACCGGCAAATACCAGATCGGGGTTTTCCGGGTGCACCGCGATGTACCCCGATTCACACCCCCCCACCGGGTACCAGCTGTCCCGGGCAATCTGCCCCCGGTAACTGCGGGACGGGAGGGACAGGGTGCTGTTGTCCTGCTGGGCCCCGTACACCCGGTAGGGAACCTGACGGTCGGCGGTCACATGGTAGAACTGGGCGGTGGGCTGGTTGTAGATGGAAGACCAGGTGGCGCCCCCGTCGTAACTGACGGTGGCCCCTCCGTCGTTGCCCTCGATCATCCGCTTCGGGTCACGGGAATCGATCCAGAGGGCATGGTTGTCGCTGTGGGGCGTGGGAATCCGGACAAACCGTTGTCCGCCATCGGTGGATTTCCAGAGTCCCACGTTCATCACGTAGAGCGTGTCGGGATCCTGCGGATCAGCGGACAGGTGATGGTAATACCAGGGCCGCTGGAAAAGGTCCGGTTTTTTGCTGACCGCCGTCCAGGTTTCTCCCCGGTCATCGGACCGGTAAAGGGCCTTGTCCCGCGCTTCCACAATGGCCCACAGACGGTCGGGAAGAGAGGGTGAAACGGCCAGGCCGCACCGGCCGATGATGCCATCGGGCAGACCCCGATGACCGGATATTTCCTTCCAGGTGGCGCCGCCATCGGTGGTCTTGAACAGACCCGACCCCTCCCCGCCGCTTTCAAAACCCCAGGGAAACCGCTGCACCTGCCAGAGGGCGGCGACCAACTCCCGGGGATCGGCCGGGTTCATCACCAGGTCGATGCCCCCGGTGGTGTCATTCCGGAACAGCACGCGGCGCCAGGTCTTTCCGCCATCGGTGGTCTTGAAAATACCCCGTTGGCTGTGGGGACCGAACAGATGACCCAGCACCGCCGCATACACGGTGTTTTCATCCCGGGGATGGATCACGATCCGGGCGATATGCCGGCTGTCGGGCAGTCCGGCATGGACCCAGGTTCGGCCGCCGTTCCGGCTGACGTACATGCCGTCTCCATGGGAAACGTTCCCCCGGGGACAGCATTCTCCGGTGCCCGCGTACAAGACCGACGGATTCCAGTCGGAAACGGCGATGGCGCCGATGGAACCGGTACGGAAAAATCCGTCGGATATATTGGCCCAGTGTTCCCCTCCATCCCGGGTTTTCCATACCCCGCCGCCGGCGGCGCCGAAATAAAAAACCTCCCGTTGTTGGGGATGACCGGCCACCGCCACCACCCGACCGCCCCGGTGGGGACCGATCATGCGCCACTTCAACACATCCTTCAGGGAAGGCTTTTGCGGCATCTTTTCCTCCGCGGACCGGTTGCGGGAAAACCCCGGCACCATCACCAGAAAAACCACTGTCCAGACCACTCCTGCCAAAAATGACCACCTGGTTTTCATGAATCGACTCCCTACATTTTGAAATTCAAACCGCTGTTCACCATGGTAACGGAATCCACAGAATTAATCAACGGGTATTCCCAGAACCGGGGCTTCTCCACCGGAGGGGTTTGATCAGGTAGGCGATGAATCCGTATACACCTCCCAGCAGAAAGACGGTCACCAGGATCAGAGCCGAGAAAACCAGGGCCGATTCGGCGCTGCGTCCGATCCGGATGAAAAAAAGGACCAGGAAGGCGTCCCGGGTGCCGATCCCGGAAATGGAGATGGGAAGAAAAGAGAGGGTGTTGGCCACCGACAGCATGAAGGTGACCTGCCAGAAGTTCAAATCCAGACGGGCGGAAACGGCCAGCAGGTGGGCGGCCAGAAACAGCGCCAGGTACGCCGCCAGGGTCAGCAAAAGACCGATTCCCAAACGGCGATCCAGCAGCAGCCGGGCGGAACGAAAGTATTCCTCCACGGCTTCCATCACCCGCTCCCGGTATTTTTGCAGAAAATTCAGGCGGAGGAAAAATGCGGTGATGGACATGGCCACGGCTTTCACAAACAGCAGCACCGTGAACCCGATCACCCCCGCGGCGGTGAGAATCACGGCCCACAAAAGACCGGACCCCGCGAGGGAAAAAGAAACAAATCCCCCCAGAGATACCAGGAGCAGCAGATAAACATCAAAAATCCGGTCCGCCACCACGGTGGGGATCACCCTGGATATCCTCTCCCCGGTGGCTTCCCGTACATACAGAGCCTTGACCACCTCGCCGATACGTCCGGGAGTGATGAAGGCGATGAAGTTGGCGGCCAGGTAACTCAGCAGGGCCTGCCCGGCGCCGAACCGGACCCCCTGGATCCAGAGCAATGTTTTCCAGCGAAGGGATTTCAGCAGGTACACCGGCAACACCAGGAGGGCGGCCAGGAGAAAGGGCTGGAAGCGGATCCGGGAAAAATGAACCACAACCGACGGCAGGTCCACGAAGAGCAGGATGACCGCCAGCACCGGGATGCCCAGCAGACGAACCCCCCACCTTTTCCACCCGGATTCTTTTGTCAGGCCGCGCCCCCCGGGATCCCCCGGGCGGTCCTTTTTACCGGACGGAAGGTTCCCCGGCATCGGTCACCGGGAATCCCCCGGCCGAATCTCCTCCAGCCAGTAATTGCCTTCCATGGTCAGGGGATGATCCCTCTTGTAGTAGAGAACATAAAAATGCCTTCCGGGAAAATATTCCGCCAGCACTGTGTAATCCTCGTCTTCCACCCGGTTCAGCCAGAGGATATCGTTTTCCAGTTCGATATCGTTGTTTACCCGGTAAAAGGTCCATGACACGTTTCGCCGATAGGAACGGAAGGGTTTGGTCAAAATGACCGCCGGTTTTTCCACCCGGGCTTCCAGGCGGTAGGGACGGAGGTTCTCCTCCGCCAGCTGATCCAGATTATGGGTCACCCAGGGGAAATAGATCGTCAGGGCCATCAGAGTGGAAAATACCACAAAATTCATGGTTCCGGCCACCATGAACCCTTCCCTGCGGGCCAGCAGGCGGGCGATGGCGGCAGCCACACAGGCGATCAGCATGGGGATCATTTCGAAGTAATGCACGGCCCCGGTTATATTGACGCCGACTACCTTCCACATCAGGTGAACCAGCCAGATTCCCAGAACCGCCGGGAACAGGTATCGACGGATTTTTCCCCGGGGCAGGGCAAAGATCAGGATCAGGGAAAAGGGCCAGCCCAGCAGCCAGAAGTTGTACCGCAGAAAGGGAATGGTCAGCAGATTCAGGAAATTGCCGGAAAAAAAATGCCGAAATCCCAGGGCCGGCTGGGTCTTGCCCACGGATTCATCGTAGGCGGCATAGGTGGTCTTCAGGGGATCGCCGGTGAGAAGGGCAAAATACCCCAGCAGCAGCAAGATGAAAAAGGCCCCGATCAGGCCCGCCAGCAGTATCATTTTCAGTTTTTTCCGGATCGGCTGGGAGGCGGCAAGGATGACAAACAACCCCAACAGGCCCAGGATAGCGGTGGAAAGGGGACGGATCAGGAACATGAATCCCATCAACCCGACCCCCAGGGCCAGCGATGAGAATTTTGCCTCTCCGGCCGCCCGGTAGATATGAAGCAGCCCGAAGACCCCGAAAACCAGGGCGCTGGGATTGGCAAACAGTAAGGAACAGGTGAAAATGTAGGTGGGAGAGAGGGTCAACAGCACCGCCGCTCCCAATCCCATCCAGGGACTTTTGCTGACCTCTTTTACCAGCAGAAAGGTCCCGATGATCCCCAGGGCCCCCATCAGGGGATTGAGGATCGGCACCAGTCCCAGTTTCAACGCCACCGCCAGAAGCAGAATGAACCCCGGACAATACTGGGTGTACACCCGGTCCCCCATCACCACGAACTGGTTGCCCAGAAAGGGTCTCAATTCCGGGGGGTATCCTTCCAGGTACAACTGTCCCTTGAGCATGATCCGGGCCCCGAAGAGATAGGCATTCTCATCGTCGGTCATGGGGGCCTGCTGGACCACCAGCAACCGGATCAGGAGGGCGGCGATGAAAACCGCCGCCGCCAGGATGACCACCACCCGTCCCGGACGGACCCCGCCGATTTTCACCTTGAGCCGTTTCCAGGTCCTGGGTATGAAATCCCCGCTGGCCATGGAGAAACAGATCAGGGCCACCATTCCGAACAAAGCGTAGAGCAGAAAGAACCCCCCCTCGTTCTTGCCGAAAATATTCATGGCCGTCCCGTATTTCACCTCGTTGCCGGCAAAATACAGATTCCCGATATAGGGGATGGCCGCCAGAAAGGCCAGGCCCATCAACCACAGGAAAAATCTGGAAAACTTCTTACCCATTCCTTTGCTCCAAACCCCGAAATACCCACCATTATACCGGAAGTTCACAAATTTTGAAACGGGGAACCGTCCGGTCAATCGGTCGGGAACAGGGACCGGATCGCCGGAAGCAGTTTTTCCAGCCTCCGCGTGTTTTCGGCCAGGTCGGTCCGCCGGTACACCAGGTCTTCCGGCCGGAGTACCGCTTCCTGTTCCATGATCTGTCTCAGGGGCGGCAGCCAGCGGGTTTGCCGGGGACCCGGCACCCAGTGGTAATCGTAGGTGCCCCGGTGGAACAGTTCAAACCGGTAGGGGTCCGGCCGGGAGGAAGAGACCCGGCGCAGGGTTTTCTCCGCCACCCGCCGGGCGGTGGTAAACTTGACGCCGGAGACACTGTAAAGGCCGACCGGGCCGCCTGACCGCCCGTGATCCAGGATCACCTCCCGCTTGGCCAGCCGGTCCCGCCCGTCTCCGGGAATAATGCCGCTGTAAACATGCTCCACCTGCCCCTCCCGGATACCAAGGTCCGGAATCGCCCGGTTGAGGTCATCGATAAACCCGCGGATCTCCTCTTCGGAAGGGGTCACCCGGTCCTCTTCTGGTGTCATCGGGGTTTCCCCGGTGCCGGCCAGCAGCCGCCCCTTCCAGTTGTGAATAAAATAGGTATGGCCTGAATTTCCCCGGGGCATCAGGGCCAGGGCGTAATCCGAAAGGGCCTTCCGCCGGAACAGGATATTCCATAGCCGCAGTTTCTGCCGGAACAACTCGGGATAATCCCGGTCGAATTTTCGGGCCAGATCGCGACAGTCGGGGCCGGCGGCGTTGATCACCACCGGGGAATGAAAACGCAGCGGGGTCCGGGACCGGTGATCCAGGGCCCGCACTCCTTTGACCTTGGAACCATCGGCCAGCAGCCGGGTGACCTCGGTGTAATTGAGGGCCGTGGCCCCCTTCCGGCAGGCATTCAGCAACAGATCAAAAAATATCCGGTGATGATCGGGCATGGCCCCGTCGAACCAGACGGCCGCTCCTTTCAGGCCCTCCTTTTTGACTCCCGGGAAATACTCGATCGTCTGTTCCCTTCCGAGGATATACCCGTTGGGCAAATGCCGGGAAACCGGTTGACGACGGTTGCGTTGAAAGGAGAGCAGGTCGTTCAGCCAGAGGGCCGGTCTGAATACGGCTTTCCGGTAAATTCCCCGCCCGTACAACGGCATCATGCAGGGAAGAGCCTGGGTATAGGGTGCAAAATGTCGCAGGAACCATTTCCGTTCTCCCACGGATTCAAAAAAGCGGGGCAGGTCCAGGGTCTGCAGATACCGCAACCCGCCGTGGAGGGTTCGAAGGTGCTGCAGGCTGGTGGCGGAACCAAAATCGCCCTTTTCCAGCAACAGGGCTTTCTGGCGGCGGCGGGCGGCCTCCAGGGCCAGCATCACCCCGTAAATTCCGCCTCCGACGATGATCAGGTCAAAATATCCGTTGTTCCGGGAAGCGTGGCTCGTCATGGTCTCCTCGTTTTTCATGCCCCAATATATCATAAATTTCACTTTTTCCTAACAGACCAGGTATTTTCTTTCCCTTCCGGAAGGAATTTCCCCGCGAAAAAATTTGCATCGTTTTTTCAAAATCGATATACTTTTCCCATGAAACATCAATCCAGACCGATCCAACTGATCCCCCTGCTGGGCCTGGTTTCCCTGCTTTTCTGTCATTGCGGGGTTTCCACGGTGCCGGTGGAAGTCCTGGTACCGGCGGAGATTACGGTGAGTAAAGCCGTGGAATACGTCGGGATCATCAACCACTCCCTTCCGGCTGATCGCAGCCGGCTGGCCGGCATCGCCGAGGCCTTTCTGACCCGGGAATCCATCTTCGCCGACCCGACCGGCGCGGAGTACTGCCTCAAGGGACTGGCGGAAAAACTCAACGACTCTCCCCGCTTCACCCCCGTGGTTATCCAGGGGGAGCGCCTGACCCGCGATGGAACCCGGTCCCTCCCCGTCCAGATTCCCTGGGCCACCGTGACCCGTATATGCCAGAAATACCGCCTGGACGCCCTGGTGGCCCTGGAACATTTCGATTCGGATATCTACCTGGAAAAACATAAAAAAACCCCGAAGAAAAAAAAAAGCGGGGGCGGAGAAGAGGAAACCGAAAAAGAAAAAACCCGGTATCTGGCCCGACTCCGGATCCGGGTCAGTTCCGGATGGCGGATCTACCACCCCATCGGCCGGCGCATCCTGGATGCCCAGATCTATCAGGAGGAGAAAAGCTGGCGGGGATCGGGGGAAAATTACCGGGAAGCCCTGCTGGAACTGCCCGACAAAAGGAGCGCCATCAATGAAGCCGGTTATCTTTCCGGAATCCGGTACGGAGAACGAATCTCCCCCACCTGGGTCACCCTGACCCGTTCTTTCTACACCCGGGGAGCCCGGGAACTGGAGGAGGCCAAACGGATGGTGCGGGCCGGGGACTGGGAAGGAGCGGTCCGGATGTGGCAGGCTGTCAGCCGGTCCGAAGATCCCGAGCTGCAGGGAAAGGCGATTTACAACCTGGCCTTTGCCGCCGAGATTCGCGGCGACCTGGAACGGGCCGTTCAGCTGGCCCGGGAAGCCTATACCCGATACGGGAACCGGAAGGCCTACCGCTACCTGCAGGAACTTCAAACCCGCATCCAGGATCAGAGAAAGCTTGAGGAACAGCTGGATTAAAGGATCCCCCTCCTTCCTTTTCCCGTCCCCTGTTTCTGGATCCGCGCGCCGCTGCCGGCGGGGGGACTGAAAGGGACGGTGGAGAACCTGAGAAAGCACGGTCTTCCCCCCTTCCGGCGGGTACTCCTGCACGGAGGGCCGGGAGCGGGCGGAGAAATGACACCGGTGGCCCGGCATCTTTCGGAGCGATGGGGGGTGCTGGAAGCCCTCCAGACCCGGCCTTCTATTCCGGGCCTGATCCGGGAACTGGCTCGGGTTGTCGCCGGCGCCGCTGCTCCTCCCGTGGTACTGGCGGGCTTTTCCTGGGGGGCCTGGCTGGGAATCCTTTACGCCCGCCGGTATCCGGAACAGGTGGCAAAACTGATCCTGATCGGCTGCGGTCCGCTGGAGGAAAAATACCTCCACCGGCTCCGCCGGAACCGGGAAAAACGCCTGGATCCCGGTCTGCGGGATGAACTGCAATCGCTGGAGACCACGCTCCTTTCTCCCGCCCTCTCCGACCATCGGAAGAAGAAAGCCATGGTTCGTCTGGGGGAAATATACTCCCGCATCGACGCCTTCCATCCCCTAAAAAAACCGCTGGACGGGGTGAATCCTGATCCCCGCCTGTACATTCAGGTCTGGCGGGAAGCCGCCCGGTACCGCAAAACCGGAGAACTGCTTCGTTCCGCCCACTCGTTGTCCTGCCCGGTGGTGGCGATTCACGGGGACTTTGATCCCCACCCCCTCGCCGGGGTGGTGGAACCTCTCCGCCGGTTGCCCCGTTTCAGATGGATTCAGCTGGAAAATTGCGGGCACAAACCATGGATAGAATCCGGGGCCCGCGCCCGCTTTTACCGGCTCCTGGAGCAGGAAGTGGAAAGCAGCTGAAAGTCCCCGTCCCTCTGTTGACGAAACCCCCGCTTTCCGATATGATGAGCCATGGTCATCATCGGGATTGATACCGGCGGCACTTTTACCGATTTTGTGTTCTTTGAAGACGGCGCCATCCGGACCCTGAAACTGCCCTCCACGCCCAAAGATCCGGCCCAAACCATCCGGAAGGGACTGGCCCCCTACCTGGATCGTCCCTTCATCCTTCTCCACGGCACCACCGTGGCCACCAATGCTTTTTTGGAACAGAAGATGGCCCGGACCGCCTTCCTATCCACCCGCGGTTTTGAACATCTGCTGCATATCGGCCGCCAGAACCGCATCCGGGTATTCGACCTGGAAGTACAAAAACCTCCCTCCATCGTCCCCCTGTCCCTTTGCCGGGGAGTGGAAGAACGAATCCTGGGGACCGGAAAAGTGGAACGGAACCTCTCCCCCGGGGAATTCCGGGCCGTGGCCGACTGGCTGAAAGCCACCAGAATCGAGTCGGTGGGGATCCTTTTCCTGCACTCTTACCGGAATCCCCTCCACGAGCGTCAGATGGCCGCCTATCTGAGGGAAATGGGATACCGGGTATCCGCTTCCCATGAAATTCTCCCCGAGTACCGGGAATACGAACGGGCGGTGGTCACGGTGCTGAATGCGGCTCTGCTGCCGGTGATCCGGCGCTATATTCATCGTTTGGACCGGTCCCTGGCGGGAAACCGGATGTACATCATCCAGTCCAACGGCGGGCTCCTATCCCCGGAGCAGATTATGAAAGAGCCGGTGCGCACCCTGCTGTCCGGTCCCAGCGGCGGAGTGATTGCCGCCCGCCGGATCGCCCGGTCCAAGCAGGTTGAAAACCTGATCACCCTGGATATGGGGGGAACTTCCACCGATGTCTCGGTAATCAAGGAGGGGCGGATCTCCCTCTCCCAAAGCGCCTCCATGGCCCACCTGCCGATCCGGCTCCCCATGATCGACATCGAAACCGTGGGGGCCGGCGGGGGATCGATCGCCCGGGTGGATTCCGCCGGGGCCCTGAGAGTGGGACCCCAGAGCGCCGGGGCCGACCCGGGGCCCGCCTGCTACGGACGATCCATGCTGCCCACGGTTACCGACGCCTTCGTGGTCACCGGGGCCATCCGCCCGGAGTATTTCCTGGGGGGAAATATGAAGATTTATCCCCGTCGAAGCGAAAGGGCCATCGGCGGACTGGCCCGGGCCATCGGCCAGGACCTGTCTGCCACCGCCGCCGGCATTATCCGGATTTCGGCATCCAACATCGAACGGGCTTTGCGGGCCATTACCGTGGAGAAAGGGGAAGATCCCCGTTTCTTCTCCCTGATGCCCTTCGGCGGCGCCGGCGGACTGGTCTGCTGCCAGTTGTCCCGCCGACTGGGGATCCGGCAGATCATCGCCCCCGATTATCAGGGGGTCTTTTCCGCGCTGGGCATGCTGTTTGCCGATTTCCGAAAGGAATTCGTCCGCTCCCTTCTTCTGCCCTACACCCGGCAGAACCTGCCCCTCATCCAACAGGAATTCCGCCAGATGGAAAAGGAGGCCCGGGAGATACTGAAAAAGGAAGGATTCCAGAAAAAAACCGCCCGGCTGGAAAAATCAGTGGATATCCGGTACCGGGGACAATCCCACGAACTGACCGTTGCCTTCCGGTCCCAATTTCTCAGGGCTTTTCACCGGCAGCATCAGCGCCTGTACTCCTACCGGCTGGCCGACGAAGACTGCGAAGTGGTCAATCTCCGCCTGGCGGCGGTGGCGCCGGTGATCCCCTCGATCGTTCCCCGGCACCGGGTTCCTTCCCGGGTTTCAGACCGACCGGTCCGGCACCCGGTTTACCATGACGGCCGGCGGGTTCCCTTCACCTTCTACCGACAGGAATCTCTTGCCGCCGGGCAGACCCTGTCCACCCCGGCCGTCATCACCTCCCCCTACTCCTCCCTACTGGTAGAGGATGACCACCAGGCCCGGGTGGATTCCCGGTTGAACATCGTGATCTGGAGACAGGCCCATGGATAAAATAGAGATCACCATATTCAAAAACATCTTTCAATCCATCTGCGATGAAATGGGAAAAATCCTTCAGTTCTCCGCCTTTTCCCCCAACATCAAAGAACGCAAGGATTTCTCCTGCGCCCTCTTCCACCGGGGAGCGGAAAGTTTCGCCTTTGGAAGCCATATTCCGGTTCACCTCGGAGCCATGCCTCTCTCGGTACAGTCGGCCCTGCGGGAATTCGATCTGCAGCGGGGCGACATGCTGATCCTCAACGAGCCCTACCGCGGGGGAACCCATCTGCCGGACATCACCCTGCTGGCCCCCGTATTCTTCCAGAATGAATTCCGCTTTGTGGTGGCCAACCGGGCCCATCACAGCGATATCGGCGGAATGAAAGCCGGTTCCATGCCCCTGGCGTCGGAAATCTTCCAGGAGGGACTGATTATTCCTCCCATGAAACTGGTGCGCAGGGGAAAGATCGATTCCCAGATCATGGATTTTATCCTGGCCAACGTGCGCACCCCCGAAGAACGCAGGGGGGATATCCTTGCTCAGATCGCCGCCAACCACCGGGGAATCAACCGGCTGACAGAGAGCAGCAAAAAATACGGGATCCGGGATATCGAAAGGTATGCCGGAAAACTGGTCGATTACACCGAACGGCTGTTCCGGTCCTTTATCGAAGATTTACCCGACGGGGAATACCGCTTTGAGGACCAGATGGATGACGATGGATTCGGCACCTTTGACCTGCCCATCCACGTCCGCATTGTCATCAAAGGAAGCGATATCCGTATTGATTTTTCCGGTACCTCCCCCCAGGTACGGGGGGGAATCAACGCCAACCTGGCCATCACCTATTCCGCCTGTCTTTACGTCCTCACCACCCTGCTGGGAGAAGAAATCCCCATCAATTCGGGAATCATGCGTCCTGTTGAGCTGGTGGTGCCTCCCGGATCTCTCCTGAAGGCGGAAAAACCGGCGGCCATGGCCGGGGGGAACGTGGAAACCTCCCAGCGGATCGTGGATGTCCTGCTGGGGGCATTCTCCGGAATCCTGACCGATCGGATCCCCGCCGCTTCCCAGGGAACCATGAACAACATATCATTTGGGGGAGAAGGTTTTGCCTATTATGAAACCATCGGGGGAGGCGCCGGGGCCCGGCCCGGAGCCCGGGGTCCCTCAGGGGTGCACACCCATATGACCAATTCACTCAACACCCCGGTGGAAAGCATCGAAATCGACTTTCCGGTGGTCATCGAAGAATATCGCCTGAGAAGGGGATCCGGGGGAAAGGGGCAATACCGGGGAGGAGACGGATTGATCCGGGAATACCGGTTTTTGCAGGATACCCAGGTCAGCATTTTGTCGGAACGCCGCCGCCACCCCCCCTACGGACTGCAGGGAGGAAATCCCGGGCGTCGGGGAAAGAATCAACTGGTGCGAAAAAAAAGGACTCTTACCCTCGGGGGAAAAGAGAATATCAAGGCCAAGGCCGGGGATCGGCTGATCATCAAAACCCCCGGGGGAGGCGGCTTTGGGGAAACGGGGTAAATTCGGTCCCGGATTTCTGATCGCCGCCGCCTTCATCGGACCGGGAACCGTCACCTCCGCCACCATCGCCGGCGCCACTTTCGGCTTTTCTCTGGTCTGGGTGATCCTGCTGGCGGTCCTCTCGGCGGTGGTGCTGCAGGAAATGGTGGGCCGCTTCAGCCTGGTCTCCGGTCTGGAAATCGCCCAGGCCCTGGTAAAAATTCCCCGCAAAGGCTGGGTCAGAGTCCTGCTCGGACTGCTCGCCTTTCTGGCCATCGTGGTGGGATGCGCCGCCTACGAGGCGGGCAACATCATGGGGGGCAGCCTGGGGCTGAACATCATCACCGGGATCCCTCCCCGGACCTGGGCCTTACTCATCAGCCTCACCGCCTTTTTCATCCTTTTGAAAGGCAATTATCCCTTCATCGAACGATTTCTCATCTCCATCGTGATCCTGATGGGCTGCAGTTTTCTGGTGTCTTCCCTGCTGGTCCGGCCGGACCTGCGGCTGCTGGCGAGGGGAATGATCCCCCGGCTTCCCACCGGATCCCTGACCCTGGTCCTGGCCCTCCTGGGCACCACCATCGTTCCCTACAACCTCTTCCTGCACTCTTCCAGCATCCTGAAAAAATGGCGGGATGAAAGAGATCTGCAGCTGATGCGCTGGGACACGGGCCTCTCCATCGGTCTGGGCGGGATCATCACCATCGCCATCATCATCACCGCCGCCACCACCTTCTATTTGAAATTCCACCTGCTTCGGCAATTCACCGGTACGCTCCCCTCCATCACCCCCGGGGACCTGTCACTGCAGCTGGAGCCCCTTTTCGGCGGATTCGCCCGCCTGTGTTTTGGTGTCGGGTTGTTTGCCGCCGGTCTGTCCTCCGCCATCACCGCCCCCTATGCCGCGGCCTGGACCGCCCGCGGGCTCTTCGGATGGCCGGAAAAAAGTCATCGATTCCGGGTGGTTTTCTCCGGAATCATCCTCTCCGGTGTGGTGATCAGCAGCTTTTCCCTGCACCCCCTCAGTCTGATTATCGTCGCCCAGGTAACCAATGCCCTGCTGCTGCCGGTGGTCGCCCTTTTTATCGGGTATCTGCTCAACCAGAAACAGCTGAAAGGCTACCGGAACACCCTGGCCATGAACCTGCTGTTTTTCCTGGTTTTTACGGTGATCATCCTGATCAATATCCGGAAGTTCGTGTAAACCCGAATCCCTATCCCGTCGCTTCCGGCTCCCCGTTTTCATCCGGGGGAACAATAATCCACAGGATCAGGTAAACCAGAATACCGGGAAACGCCGCGCTGATCACCGATACCAGCACGTACAGCAGGCGCATGACGGTGGGATCCATATCGAAGTATTCGGCCAGTCCGCCACAGACACCGGCGACCATCTTCTCTTTCCGGGACCTTTTTAATCTTTTCATCGGATGTCCTTTTTTTTGACTGTCTGCAGATGAAAACGGATATGAGGCGGTGCCGGTTCCCTTAAAATGATATTTCGCCGCCCCGGATTCGCGGGACAGATGGATGTCAGCCGAAATTGACCGAGTGGGACCGGCAGGCCCGGATGAATTCGTCCATCAGTTCCTTGACCAATTCGTGGACGGTGACGATTTTTTTAATCTTGTAAACGTTTGCCCCGGCAAAGGCAAATCCCCGTTGTAAAAGCCCTTTCTGGGCATTTACCAGGGCCTTGGCGATACAGTAGGATACCTTTTTCACATCACAGGTGCGCAGGCACTTCCACTGACACCCGCAGGGTTTTTCCTCCCCGTTGCCGACATTACGCAGGAAATCCCCGATAATCGCCCGCCCGGGCAACCCCACCGGACTGTCGATAATACCGATGTCGGTTTTCTTCGCCCGCAGGTAAGCCTCTTTAAACTCCGCGGAGGCGTCGCATTCCCGGGTGGCCACAAACCGGGTTCCCATCTGAATACCCTGCACCCCCAGTTTGAACAGTCGGTAGATATCCCGGCCGGTGTAGACTCCGCCGGCGGCGATGACCGGAATATCCTTCCGGTACCGGGAACGGTAGGGACTGATCTCTTCAATCACCTGCGGAACCAGTGACTCCAGCTGATATCTGGGATCCTCGATCTGTTCCCGCTTGAATCCCAAATGTCCCCCGGCCTTGGGACCTTCCACCACCACGCCGTCCGGAACATGGCCGAACCTGCGATCCCAGGTGGAAAAGATCAGCCGGGCCGCCCGGGGGGAGGAGACGATCGGGATGATCTTGGTATGGTGAGTGGTCAAATATTTCAGGGATATCTCTTTGGGCAGGGAAAGAAACAGACCGGCGCCGATAAACACCGCATCCACCCTTTCCTCCATTGCCAGCACCAGCAGCTGCGCAAAATCGGTCACCGCCGCCATGATATTGACTCCGATGATTCCCCGGGTTTGCCTCCGGGCCATCCTGATTTCCCTTTGCAGATTCTCCAGATTAAATTTGCGCAATTCCTTCCAGTTATGGCTTTTCAAGCCCCCGATTCCCACCGAAGAGATCACACCGATCCCCCCTTCATTGGCCACGGCGGAGGCCAGTCCGGACATGGAAATCCCCACTCCCATGCCTCCCTGCACGATCGGAACCTTCGCCCGGATATCGTCGATTCTCAACATTGGTATTTTGAAATTCATATTATTTCTCCCTTGGTTTAGACCCCAATCACGGAAATGCTCAGTTCTGTTCAGGCGGGCGCTTCCTTTGCCGGCCGCTTTCCCCCGCCCGGGCACTGGAAGATGCAAACTTCACTCCGGTCGAATCTTCATCGATCAACCGTTCCATTTGAGCTTTAAAAGACAGGACCTGTTCATTGGTAAACCGTTTCAACAGTTCCCGCCCCCGATCGGTAAGCCGGTAATATTTCCGCGCCGGTCCCCGGGGGGAAGACTGGTGAAACCAGGTGACGATCTTTTTTTTGTTCAATTTCTTCAAAATCTGATAAACGCCGCTCTCCTGATAGGTAATCTGTCCCTTTGACAGTCCGTTGAGGGTATGGGTCAGTTCATACCCGTACATTTCCTTTTCCAGCAGCAAAAGAAGAATAAGATAGGAGACCAGCCCCTTCTTGAATTCCCTCTCCCACTGTTTCAGTATTTTTTCATCGCTCTTGGGCATGCCGTCCTCTATAACATATTACACTATAGTATAATACATAAGAAAGACAAGGTCAAGTATTTTGGCGTTTTTTCAGGGAAGATCTTTTGGGCCCGGGGGTGAGAGAGATTTATCGGAGGGGAAGCGAAAGGTTTCGTTTGCTTCGGTCCGCAGGGTAATTTCCCGGCCATTTCTTGACCAGGCCAGTCCCGTCCCCGGCCGCCGGTTTCGAAGGATCGCAGCCAGACCGATGGACTTTTCCAGCCCGTCTCCCCTTTTGAAATTCCAGACTTCATCGGGCTGGGCCAGACGGTTCCCATCGTAAATGGACCGGTCCGCCAAATCGGAGAGGACCCGGTAGCAGTCCGGGATATCCAGATCCGCGGTTGCCCGGAGGATCACCGGATTCCTTTCCAGAGCGGCTTTCAGAAAGGGACGCCAGTCCGATCGGGGAATATCCCGGTAGGCGTAAAAGGCCAGATCCGCGGTGGTGTTCTGATCGCGGATACCTTCCAGGCAGGAGATCATGTCTTCCCGGGTCTGATCCACCCGCAGATCAACGGGGGAAGAGGGAACGAACCGTCGTTCTCCCTGGGGAAAACGGGGGTGGGTGCTGCAGAAATCGACCAGTTCCCGGATCACCCGGTTGACCTGATAACAGTCATGCTTCAGCTTTTCCATGAGCAGTTCGACGGTCTGGGGATCATCGATCGGCAGCCGGCTGTCGGCCAGGATCTCTTCCAGGTCGTTAAGTACCAGACGATCGGGGATGGGACCGGGATACAGGTCATATTCATCGATCTCGCCGAGCAATTTGGCGGTGTTTTCGGTGCCGAAATGGACCTTGGCGGAATGTTCATAATGATAGATCTCTTCCGCCGCGACATATTTGGTGGTCCCGTATTTCTCGAAGCGATACTGAAAACATTCCTGCAGGTCGCTGCGGGCCCGGAGGAAATTGGCCAGGATTCTGAAGGACACCCGGGTGGTGAGGAACCGGGTCAGTTTTTGGACCAGATCGTGGTAATCTTCCTGACGGATGGTGGCATCCCGGTAGAGGGTGTGAATGTAACCGGTATGGTTGGCGATGATCGAAATACTCTCATTCTCCAGGGCCCGACGGGCTTTGCTGGACAACTCGGTTCCGTTGAACCACATATTCTTGGTCACGATCCGGCGGTTGTTGGTTAAAATTCCCTTCTTGACATCGATGAAATTCTGGGAGTGCAGGGGGGTGGCCATCAGGTAAATTTTCCCCAGGTCGATCCGACCGATCACAAACAGGGCGGCTGCATACAGGGTGGAGAGGGACACACACTCTCCGGCCCCGGAGGGATATCCCTCCCGGTACCGGAAAGCCTCCATGGCCTCCAGGGTCTCGGTTTTCCAGTAGGGAATGATGTGGGATTGATAGCGGTCCAGTCCGAAATGCTTCCGGATATCGATGTCGAAATAATACTTGTCGCCCTCATAACCGAACAGGGCATTGCTCCGGGAGAGCAGCTCCGGATCGATATAGGGCGAAAATCTCCGGATCTCCTGTTCTTTATCGGTCAGGCCCCAGGTATCCAGATCCAGGTTGAATACAAACCGGTTCATGATGAACTGCTTGATTCTCAAAACCCGTCGGTATTCATTCATCGCGTCCAGTTTTTCAAACCAGGGATCCTCCCTCCAGGCCCAGAGCAGGGGGGACATGATATTGGCCAGGACCAGCGCGTACAGCAATTCCGGGAATACGAAGATCTCCATATCCGAAAGGGTAATGGCGGAGGAATATTTCTCCAGGGAATCAAAATCTCTCATTCCCCCAGCGTACCATTTTCCCGATTTTTGTCAAGCCGCCATCTGGGGCAAGGATCATCCCCGCGTGCAATAATTCCACTCCTGACGCTTCCCCCACTCATTTCTGTACCCGAACCCGGATTGACAATTGGTCGAAATTATGATAAAAAATCACATCATAATACCTAATTGGAGGATGAAATGAAAGTAAAACCCTTGGATGACAGAGTGTTGGTTCTTCCTTTGGAACAGGAAGAAAAGGTGGGATCGATCATCATTCCGGATACCGCCAAAGAAAAACCTATGATGGGCAAGGTAGTGGCCGTGGGAACGGACAAAGAGCTCAAGGAACTGATCAAGGTAAACGATAAGGTCATCTTTGGCAAATACGCCGGTGAAGAGATCAAACTTGACGGCGAACGTCACCTGCTGATTTCAAGATCCGACGTTCTGGCCACTGTGGAGTAAGTGCTTCTGCCGGTTGGCTTCAAAAAGAATGATTCCACAGGCAACCGACACATTAAGTGAATCAATAACTCCCGTCAGGGGGATATTGATGATTTGATCTGTGATTTTTTTAAGATTAGGGGATATACCTTTACTTTCATTGCCCAGAATCAGGGCGGTTTTTTCTGTAAAATCATACCGGTGGTAGGGGATTCCTCCTCCAATGTCCGCCCCGGCCACCCAGAATCCATGATCCTTAAGCGTGGCAATATCCCGGACTATCTGCCGGGAATACACGATCCGGGCCTTGAGCAGGGCACCGGCCGATACCTTTAATACCGTTTCGTTCACCGGAGCGGTTTTCTTCTGGGAGATGACAATACCATCTACTCCCGCCCCCACGCAACTGCGGACGATGGCGCCCAGGTTGTGGGGATCGAAGATATTGTGAAGGACGACCACCAGCCCCCGCCCCCCCGGCCGGATGATCTGGGACAGCGGGCAGAACCGGATGGGAGACATCTGGGCGAATACCCCCTGGTGATCCCTGCCGGTTTTCCGGTCCAGGGCATCTTTGGGCACAAAGCGGTACAGGATCCCCCGCTGCTGACATAATTTCTTGATCTTCTGCGCCCTGCCCCCCTTCAACTGGTCGCTGAGCAGTACCTGGTTGAGGGGACGTCCTTCGGCCAGGGCTTCCAGCAGGGCGTTGATCCGGGTGATGTTCATGGACATCGCCGATTTCCCATCAGGGGATCCGCTGCAGATAATCCCGCAGCCCTTCCTTCCAGTGGGGCATGATATCCAGTCCCTGGGCCTGCAGGTGCGCATTGCGCAACACTGAGTACTTGGGACGCCGCACGCCGGTGGCAAACTCCCCGGGGTCCGCTTTCTTCAAGGGGGTTGCCACCTGCCGGATCCGGTATATCTCCCGGCAGAAACGGTACCAGGAACAGCTTCCCCGGGCAGAGACATGGTAAAGTCCGAATTCGGCCCGGGCCGAAATCATGCGCTCCAGCTGCCGGGCGACATCCAGGGTATGGGTGGGGGTCAGAATCTCGTCATCCACCACCCGGACCTCTTCCTTCTCCTCGGCCAGATGCAGCATCAACTCAACGAAATTATGTCCCTTGGCCCGGCAGGGATGAACCCCGAATATGCCCGAAACCCTTAGGATATAATACCGATCCGTCAGGCTGGGGATGAAAAACTCCCCCGCCAGCTTGCTGTTGCCATATACATTCAGGGGCCGGGGAGAATCCTTCTCGGAATAGGGCTTCCCTTTCACTCCGTCGTAGACGTAATCGGTGCTGATATGAACCAGAATCCACCCGCGTTCCCCGGTCACCCGGGCCAGGTTCCGGGCCCCCAGCGCATTCACCTCAAAGGCCCGCTGCGGATCCTCTTCACAGGCGGGTACGCGGTGCATGGCGGCGGTGTTGATCACCAGGTCCGCCGGGCCGGCATCACCCAGCACGGTCCGGACCGACTCGAAATCGGCCACCTCAACATCCGAGTGGTCAAGACCGGTCACCTCCATGCCCCGCTCCCGCAGAAACCCGGTGACTTCCCTGCCCAGCTGTCCGTTGGCCCCGATTACGATAACGGTCATGGTAAAGGCGGGTTCTGTTGTTTGATCCGGCGGAAAATCTCAATGTTGTAGTACAGGGGATTGTCAAAATCAGAAAAGCGATCCCGGTTTTCTACCAGGTCGGCGACGATGGATTCGATATTCTGGCGGGGATGAAAGCTGAGTACCTTTCCGGCCTTCTCGGTACTGACCTTATAATTCCGGAAATCCTGGATGTTTTTAATATCTACTTTGATATCCAGATCCAGAACCGTTTTCAACGCGCTTTTCACCCGGTCCCCGATCTCTCCAACGGTGTAGTTGGCCGATGCCACATTGAATACCCCCGTGATATCTTCATGGGCTTCCAGGGCTCGGGTATAAGCGCTGACCGCATCCTCGATACCCAGCACCGGGCGCCAGATCGACGGATTGTTCACCGTGATCCGGCCATCTTTCAAGGCGTATTTGAACATGGTATTGACCACCAGGTCCAGACGCATCCGGGGGCTGTAACCGGAAACCGTGCCCTGGCGCAGGGCAATGACCGAAAAATCCCGATCGGCCATCTGCAACACCGACTGCTCCCCCTGAAGTTTGGAAATACCGTAGGGATAGCTGGATGTGGCGGGGGATTCTTCGTCGTACAGTTCATTGACGGTGTACCCGTAAACCGAACAGGAACTGGCGTAAATGTACCTTCGAATCCCCGCCCTTTTGCTGATATAGGCCAGGTAGACCGGAGCGGAGGAATTGTATATGAAATTGTCCGCCGGCGAATATTCGGCCATGGGGTCATTGGACAGCCCGGCCAGAAAAATCACCTGTTCAAAGGGCTGGACATCGTCTTCCTGCAGCTGGAAGATATCCTTGTTGAGGGTTTCCACCGATGATGGCAGATGGTTACCAAACCAGAAAAGATCGATTACCGATACCTGGTAGCCCCTGTCCATCAGGTGGGGAATAAGTCTGGAGCCGATATAACCGGCCCCGCCAACCACCAATATTTTCAATTTATAACTCCTTGGAATATGCCAACTGACGGGCCTCGGGCCTGGCCAGCCATTCAGTAAGAGACTGGGCAGACCGATCCTTTTCAGACAGGATCCCCTCCCCGATCGGCCACTCAATTCCGATTTTTGAATCGTTCCACCGAATACCGGATTCTCCCGCGGCATTGTAGATCCCGGTACACTTGTACTGGATATCGGCATGGTCCGATAATACGCAAAAACCCCGGGCAAAACCCGCCGGCGCCCAGACCTGGACCCGGTTTTCCGCCGAGGCGCGGATTCCCACCCAGCGACCGACAGTCGGCGATTCCTTCCGAATATCCACCGCCACCAGAAAGGCTTCCCCCGCGGAAACCCGCATCAATTTCCCCATGGGGGGAGAGTATTGAAAATGCAATCCCCGGATCACCCCCCGGGTGGAACGGGAATGATTGTCCTGCACGAAATCTGTGGGCAGACCGTGGCTCTCGAAGAGATCGCGGCGGAAGGTTTCCATGAAGAATCCCCGCCGGTCCTGAAAAATATCCGGCACCACCAGTTTCACTTCCGGCAACCGGGTGGATTCGACTTTGAGGTTCATTCTGCACTCCTACGGGTTATATAGTGTATCTGATTTTGCCCCCTGCTGTCAAATACCCGGGAATCCCCCGGTGGAGGCAGGGAAAAGAGATTACCGCAACCAACCCGGAGGGATGTACAGCTTGCGGGCTTCCTCGGACAATGTCTCCAGTTTCTGTCGATAACTGGCCAGGCTTTCCCGGTACTCATCCCGGATCCGGGTGGCCTCCTGAATCCGGTTGTCCAGGCGGGTCCGCTGGAAGAATTCCGACATCATGTTGAACTGGAGAGTGAGTTCCCGGATTTCCTTGTCCTTTTCTTCAATCAGCTGTTCCAGCTGGCGGATCCGTTCCCTGAGAAAGGTCGCCCGCTCCTGCCAGTATTCCCGGGTTTTTTTGGGATCCTTGTCCGCCTGATCCGTCGGCTGTCCCGGCTGATCCTGCCGGGACCGGGCTTTGGAGGTATCGACTTGCGGGGAAGTCGTGCCGCTGGAACGATCGGTGCCGCTGCTGTATTTTTTTAAAACTTCCTCGGTGACTTTGATAGTCTCGGTGCCGGTTTCCTTGAGTTTTTTTCTTCGCTCTTCCTCTTTTTTTTTCAATTCCACCAGATCGATTTTGTCCCCCGACAGAAAAAGGGGCAGGAACCCGATCAGTGCCCCGACCAGGATCAGGCTGAAAACTTTCTTCATCTGGCCCTCACTTCGACGGTTACCCGCCGGTTTTTCCTCCTCTCTTCCTCGGTGGTATTGTCAAATTCCGATTCCTCTTCCCCGTAATAATAGGTTTGAACGGCCTCCCCGGACACCCCCAGTTCATCGATCAGCAGCTGTTTGAGGTGTTCCACTCTTTTCTGCGAAAGTTCCAGATTGTACTCGGTACGGCCGATGGTACAGGCATACCCCTTGAGGGTGATCAGGTACTCTTCCTTGTCCCGCAGCATATCCCGGATATTCTCCAGGACCGCAGAGGGAGGTTCTTTGGGTTTTACGGCGTCGATGGCATAATAGATATCGGCTTGGTAACGGTCTTCTTCAACGATCTGCTGCTCCACTACCGGTTCCCGGGACGGGGTGGGTTCCGCCACCGGTTCCACCGGCTCCTCTTCCTGGGGGATATCCAGCAGTACCACCTTGGTGTTCAACACCTCCGGGCGCCGGATATAGATATCACTGGAAGAATCCAAAACCTTCACCGTGGAGGTCAGGTTATGGGTGCTGATCACGATCCCCAGTCCCACGATGATCGGCGGCAGATCCTCCCGGACCTGGTAATAAAAAAGCAGAAAATCTCCCTTCTGTAAAAACTCCTTTCCCAGGTCTACGGACAGATACCGCCCCATGGCCGCCAGATCCCGCTGAATCGGGGATCCTTCGGCATCGATGTATTCGCCGATAAACACCACATCTCCGGAAAACTGGGCCTCGGGTATCTTGCAGCTCTTGTAGTCCGGCATCTTTTCAAAGACCGTTTCTTCCTCGATATAAGGGATTAAATAATCCCCTTTTTCCACCGGATTCCCCACCTGGCCCAGCTCTACGATGGCCCGGTCCTCGAACACGCAGGTCACCCGGCAGAGGTTCTTTTTCACATATAAATTACCCAGGATCCGCCCGGTAAAGGGGTGCTTGATCACGTTTCCCCGGCCCACCAGGAGAAAGCGGTCCCCCTCCTCCAGCTCGTCCCCGGCCCGGCGGGTGATGTACAGTTTGTCAAAATCAGAAAAGATGTCCCGCAGGGTATCGGGTTCAGCCGATTCGATTACCCGGTATTCTGAATTCAAAAACCCGATAAAAAAAGAGCAATAAAGGTCTGTCTCGGAAATTAACAAGGCTTCTTCCTTGAATACGTAGGATTTTTCAAATTTATAGGTGCGAACGATATTGACATCGGTTTGCTGGGATTGCAGACTTCCCCCCCCGGTCAAAAGACCGCAGGCCACCAGCAGCAACGGTAGTTTTTTTATCATTTTTATCTCCTTTTTACCGCCATCTCAGCGCAACTTATATATTATTAATAGAGTAAACGGAAAAAAAAGTCAAGTTCGCCCGCCAGAGAATGGATAATATGGATTCCACGGAGGAGTTTTATCGCCTCGTTTTGTTCTTTGCCTGCCGGCGTCGCCATTCCTGAATTTTCCGATGATCGCCGGAGAGCAACACCTCGGGGACCTTCAGCCCCTCATAATCCCGCGGCTGGGTGTACTGGGGATGGCCCACCTGTCCCCGCCGGTAATGGGAATCGCTGACCAGGGAATCGGGATCCCCGATCACCCCGGGAAGCAGCCGGGCCACCGATTCGATCAACACCAGGGACGGCAATTCTCCTCCCATGAGCACGTATCTGCCCAGAGAGATCTCCTCGTCCACCCAATGGTCGATGAACCGCTGATCCACCCCCTCGTATCGCCCGCAGACCAGGATCAGGTGTTGCTTTTCCCGGGCCAGCTTTTTGGCCCGGGCCTGGGTGAGCACGGGGCCGGCGGCGGACAAGAGAATTACCTTCCCGGGTTCCGTCTCTCTGATCTCTTTTACCGCTCGAAAAAGAGGCCCGGGTTTCATCACCATCCCCGCTCCTCCGCCAAAGGGCCGGTCGTCTACCTTCCGGTGTCTGTTCCGGGCAAAATCCCGTAAATCGTAGGCCCGGATTTGCACCAGGTCCCTCTGCAGGGCCTTGTGGATCAGTCCGTACCCGCAGAAATCCCGCACCAGACCGGGAAAAATCGTAATCACCGAAAATTTCATTCAGTTTAAGTCGGTCAGTCCCCCGGGCAGTTCGACCCTCACTTCCTTTCGGCCGGGATCTTTCTGCCGGATCAATCCCACGGGAACCAGAAAAACCCGCCGTCCGGGATCCTCAACCGCGATCAGAACGTTCTGACCGTGACGCTCACTCCCCACCACCCGTCCCTGCAGGATCCCGGATTCGGAATCGATCACCCTCCAACCGGCCAGCGGCACGGGTTCATCCGCCGGGGGTCGTTCCCGGGAATAGATCTGGTATCCGACCAGCCGATAGGCCTGCCGGATATCATCGATCCCCCGAAACTTCAAAATCCAGCGGTCCCGGTAAGGGCGGGCATGCTCAAGAATCAGGGACTGCTGATGGTTTCGCAACCGGAGGAAAAGCTCCCGGTTGACAAGGTTGGCTACATTATATGAATCGGGGGAAACCCTGACCTGGATTTCCCCCTTGATACCTCTGGTTTTTATGATTTTTGCAACTGGAACCAAAGAAAAAATTATTCTTTCTCATCGAAAGATTCGATGATCTCAAGATTGTACCTTCTCCCCTGTTTCATTCCCGCTGCCGCAAGAATAATCCGGATGGCCCGGGCCGTTCTCCCCTGTTTGCCAATCACTTTGCCAAGATCGGAAGGATTCACTCTCAGCTCCAAAATCGTGGTTTGTTCTCCGTCAATCTGGGTCACCTTAACATCGTCTGGATGATCAACCAATGCCTTACATACCGTTTCAACCAATTGATTCACTTTGGCCTCCTTTTAACTATCAGTTTTAACTTTCTTTATTAACGATTTTACTGTCTGGGAAGGTTTGGCTCCCTTGTTGATCCATTGATTGTATTTTTCCAAATCTATCTTGACAACAGACTTATCAGGTACCGGGTCGTAATAGCCCAGCTGTTCAATGAAACGGGAATCCCGCGGCCTGCTCTTGTTGATTGCCACTACCTTGTAGAACGGAAAGTGCTTTTTCCCTGCTCGCATCAATCTTATCGCTACCATTATGAATCACTCCCAACGAAATTTTCAACTCTAAACTTATCCTATTTACCCTCAAAAGTCAAATTTTTTAAACATTTTTTTCAGCAACGGTTTCTTCATCATTTTCCTCATATTCCGGAAGTTTTTCAGCAGTTGATTGACCTCGGTCACCGGTCGGCCCGACCCCCGGGAAATCCGCAGGCGACGGCGTCCGTTGAGGATTTCAGGCCGTTGCTTCTCTGCCGGGGTCATGGAGTTGATGATGGCGATCGTATGCTGAATCTTGCGGTCATCCAGGGCCTCGGGGTCGATTTTCCCGCCGGCGGATCCCAGCGGCCCAAAACCCGGCAGCATTTTGACGATGTCCCCCAGGGAACCCAGTTTCTGCATCTGCCGCATCTGGTTCTTAAAATCTTCCAGATCGAATTGATTCGCGAGCATTTTCCTGGAAATCCGTCGCGCTTCACTTTCATCGAATTCCTCTTCGGCCTTCTCAATCAGGGTCAGCACATCTCCCATCCCCAGGATCTGGGAAGCCAGCCGGTCGGGATGGAAAGGAGCCAGATCCTCCGCTTTCTCCCCCACGCCCATGAATTTGATCGGCTTGCCGGTGACGCTGACGATGGAAAGGGCGGCGCCGCCACGGGAATCGGCGTCCAATTTGGTCAGGACGATAGAGTCGATGCCGGGCTCCCCGGCAAAGCGGGAAGCGGAATTCACCGCATCCTGGCCGGTCAAGGAATCGGCCACGAACATGGTCTCCACCGGCTGCAGTTCACGCTTCAGGTAGCGCAATTCTTCCATCAGTTCCTTGTCCAGGTGCAGGCGGCCGGCGGTATCCACCACCAGGTAATCATATCCGTACTCAGCTCCTTCCCGCAGCAGATCCTTGATGATCTTCCCGGGGTGGTCGGATTTCCGCCGGTAACAGTTCACCCCCATGTCCCCGGCAAGGGTATGCAACTGGTCCTCTGCCGCCAGTCTCTTCAGGTCCAGGGAAGCCAGCAGAACCGACTTGGACTGTTTTTGCAGATAGCGGGCCAGCTTTCCCGCGGTGGTGGTTTTGCCGGTTCCCTGCAGGCCCACCAGCATGATGACCGCGGGTTTTCGACCGGAGCGGTTCAGGGGCCGGGTTTCGGTGCCCAGCAATCGCTGAATTTCCTCGCGTACGATCTTGATGATCTGCTGATAGGGCGTCAGGCTGCGACGGACCTCTTCCCCCAGGGACTTTTCCCTGACCCGTTCCACAAAATCCTTCACCACCTTGTAATTGACATCCGCCTCCAGCAACGACAGTTTGATCTCGCGTATGGCCTGCCCGATATTGTTCTCGGTAATCCGGGCTTCTCCTTTCAAATACTTGATAACCCGGTTCAATCGTTCACTGAGATTTTCAAGCATGGGTACTCCTTTTCAACTCCCCGATGGTCAATCGGCGCATCAATCGATCACAATGGCCACCCGTCCATTCTTCATCTTTTCCACCGATTTGATGGTCAGCAGAACACCGGCCCGGCCCTTCAGATAAAGGATATCATAATCTCTCCCTGGCTGGTAATAACCTGGAAACACTGTCACCCGGCCGATCCGCTCCAGATTAAAACGCCTGGCGCGGAGCACCAGGGTTTTACCGACGCGAAGGTCGATCGATTCGGTGAAATGCCGGGGTGAGAAATCCCCCGGTTTCAGCGGGGCCAGGAACCCTCCGGTCAGCACCCCCCGTTCGATCAAATCGGACCGGGTGCCGGCCACGTAATACAGAGAATTAATCTGTTTTTGAAACTGTTGCTCCTTCTCGCTTAATTCATTCAGTTTTTCGACCAGGTCCGCTTTTTCCGCCGTCAACAGCTGCATCTCTTCCAGGATGCGGTTTCGGGCTTTCTTCAAATCCTCAATCTCCCGGGTCAAAACGGTTTTCTCCTGCAGCGCCCGTTCCCTGGCATTGATCAGTTTTGCGGTTGCCTGCCGGCGCAGGGTATTGGGGGAAACCCGGGCCGCACCCTGGGTGATGAAAGTCCCGAATTCCTCCCCGCTGTAGAAATTCCAGACCTTGAATCCCGGCAGCAGGGTATCGTACAGCATGGTTCTCTCAATCAATTCCCGGGCCCGGGATTTCTCCAGACCCTTGTAATTCAGCAGGTAATCCATGGCCAGCTGATAGTGATTCTCCCCGGGACGGACCAAAGTGGCTTTGGGAAGGAGTTCTTCGATTTTTGTGATCCGCTGCCTGAGGATTTGAATCTCCCGCCCCCCCTGCAGAATATCCCCGATCAGGCTCTTGATAGAGACATCCTCTTCCCTGCGGATCTTCTCCTCCAGGACTTTTCTCTCCTCCTCGGAAAGGTTCAGCAGGTTGCCGCCCGGCAGATCCCGACCGGTCTTCTCCCGGTATTCCCGAATGATGGAAAATATCTCCCGCCGCTTCCGGTTCATCTCTCCTTCCAGGGCCTGGATCCTTCCCACCATTTCCTGCATCTGATTCAACTTGGAAGTTTTGAAGGCCTTCTGTCGCCCGCCTTCTCCCATAAACAGCAGAAAGGCCATCAGGATGATGATGACCATCAAGACGATCAGGGTGATCAGCAGACCCCGGGGGGAGCTGCGATCATCTTTCACCGCTCTGGTGATGAGTTCTTCTAATTTGGACTGTTCCCCCCGGTCCTGCCCGCCGTTTACCATCCGTCTTCTCCTTACTGCGAATTTACTCTTCCCGGGTATAGCGATCCAGGCATTCCCGGGAACAAAAATACAAAATCCGATCCCCCCGTTTGAGGGTAATGGCCTGGCTCTCCGGAAGGTAAGTGCCGCATACCGGATCCCGCTTGATCTCTTCCAGGGGCGCGTCTCTGGCTGCGGAGGAGGGCTTCTTTTTTCTGTCCCCCCGGAGCAGTAGGATCAGGAGGTACAGGATCAGGACCGCCCCGGCCAGTTGCAGAACGTACTTCATCCGGGTTCACTCCCCGTCTGCTCTGCCTTCCCGCACCGGCACTCCTCAACTGATGCTTTTTTTGGTACCCAGAATTTCCAGAGATATCACATGTCTCTGGATTTCGTTGGTCCCTTCGTAAATCTGCAGCAGTTTGGCATCCCGCATCATTTTTTCCACCGGGTACTCCTTCATGTAACCGTACCCTCCCAGCATCTGCACCGCCTCCGTGGACACCTTCATGGCCACATCGGTGGCCACGATCTTGGCCATGGCCGATTCCTTCGATGCCTTGAGTTTGTTGTCCAGCATCCAGGCGGAACGGTAGACCAGCAGCCGGGCGGCATCAATTTCGGTGGCCATGTCCGCCAGTTTGAAGGCATTGTGCTGAAAAGTGGCGATCGGTTTTCCGAATTGTACCCGGTCCTGGCTGTACTTCAGGGCTTCTTCATAAGCGGCCCGGGCCACACCCAGGCCGCCGGCCCCCACTGCCGGCCGGGCGAAATCAAGGGTTTTCATGGCCACGATGAATCCCATGCCCTCGCGTCGCAGAACGTTCCGCTTGGGCACCCGGACATTCTCAAAATAAATTTCGGCGGTATCCGAGGCCCGATGCCCCATCTTGTCTTCCTTTTTGCCGATACTGATCCCGTCCAGGTTCATGGGCACAATCAGGGCGGACAGTCCCCGGGCTCCCCTTTCCTTGTCGGTCTGGACAAAAATAACGCCCATTTCTGAAACGCTGGCATTGGTTATGAAGGTCTTGGAACCGTTGATGATATAATCATCGCCATCGGGTTCCGCTACGGTTTTGATGGCGGAATTATCTGATCCGGCTTCCCGTTCGGTCAGACCAAAACAGGCAAAGCTCATTTTCTGGGTCATGGGAGTCAAAAATTCCTTTTTCTGCTCATCGCTTCCGAACAGGACGATCGGAGTGGTGGCCAGGGTGTTGGCCATCATGGATGTGTACATCCCCGCACATCCCCAGGCCAGTTCTTCGCATACCACCACATTGTCCAGGGTGGAAAACCCGGTGCCGCCGTATTCGGCCGGTATCCCTGAGGTCAAGAACCCGATTTCAAAGGCTTTCTTCATCACGTCCCGGGGAAACTCCCCCTTCTGATCGTATTCCGGGGCCACGGGTCTCATTTCATTTTCAGCAAATTGCCGGGTTAGGTTCTGCAGCTCCTTCTGCTCCTCACTCAAGGTAAAATCCATGGTTATCTCCTATTTTTAAGTAGTTTGATATCATTCAGTATATCCTGGGCACTCTGGTAGCGGTCATCCCGTTTTTTCTCCATGCATTTGGTGATGACTTCACACATCTCTTCAGGAATATCGCTTCGATATTTGCGGGGATCGGGTACCGGTTCGGCAATGTGCTGGTAAAAGACATTCTCTCCCTTGAAGGGAACCCGGCCGGTGATCAGGTGGTAAATGGTGGCCCCGGTGGAATAGATATCGGTTCGGTGATCCACCTCAACCCCCTGGATCTGCTCGGGGGACATGTAATAGGGAGTGCCGGTAATAACCCCGGTCTCTCCCTGTTTCGGTACCCCTTTGATCACCGCCAGCCCGAAATCCATGATCTTGATTTCCTTCTGCTTGGTAATCATGATATTGTGGGGTTTGATATCCCGGTGAATAATGCCTTTTTTGTGTGAATAATCCAGGGCTTTGAGCAGCTTGACCGATATATAGACCACCTGGGCAAAGGAAAAAACCCGATTCTTCCGCAGGATATTGATGAAATTCTCCCCCTCGATGAACTCCATGGATATAAAATGCTCCCCCTTGATCTGTCCGACATCATAGACCGTCACGATGTTGGAATGGGAAAGCGAGGCGGTGGAACGGGCCTCGGTGTAAAACCGGTCCAGATTCCGCTTCTCCTTGGTCAGGCTGCTGTTCAGGATTTTCAAGGCGATGATTCGTTTCAGGACGGTGTCTTCCGCCTTGTAGACCACCCCCATTCCCCCTTCTCCCACCTTCTGGAGGATCTTGTACCGTTCCGAAGAGTCACCGGTCACCAGTTCCATTTCCTTGTACTTCTTGATCAGTTTTTCCACTTCCGCCAGCTTGTCATGCACATCCCGGTAGGAGTAATCCTCCGAGAGGATTTCCTGATAGATGCGAAAGGCCTTTTTAAACTGCTCGGTGTTTTCATAAGCCTGGGCCAGCACGTAGTAAAGGTCGATATTGTTCTTCCCGACCCGCTGGCCCGCCAGCATTTTGCCGATCTTTTCCACCACCAGCTGCGATTTGCGGTTCTTCAGAAAAATCTCGGCGATCCGGGTGATGGCATCGGAATAATTCTCCGATTCCTTCTTCACCTTCTGAAAGTTCTGCAGTGCGCGGCGATCATCCTCGGTGTTGATAAAACAGCGACCGGCATTGTAAAAATCCTCGGCTTTCTCATACATCTCGCCGGCTTTCTGATACTTCTTGTATTTAAAATTGATATCGGCGGCCTTCTTCCAGTCCTTTCCCAGCTCGAACATCCGGGCCGCCTGTTCTTCATTTTTTACCTTCAGGTAGTTCTCGGCAGCGGTAAGGTAATTCTGGTTCATGAAATAGCAGTAGGCGGCCTTGGCAAAATCTCTTGACCACTCGAACCGCTCGGCGGCCCGCGTATAATCCTTTCCCTTCAGGAACCATTCCGCCGCTTCCAGATCGTCCCCCTTGTTCAGGTAATGCTCTCCCCGCAGCTGGCAGGCGTAATTCTTCTTGTCAATTTTTTCATAAAGATCCGCCGCCTCCATGTACCGCTGGGCCTTTTCGAAAAGCTGGGCGGCCACCTCGAACTCCTTGAGCTTCAGGGCGATCTCAGCGGCCTGGTCATACTTGTGGTTCTTTTTTAGCAGCAGAAAGGCCCGCTTTTTTTTCCCCACTTTCTGGTAGAGTTTTACCGCTTTCAGCAGATCCTCATCGATCTCTTCGGTTTCATCGTAGGTGATCTTGGTGTCCGCGTTGCTCAGGTACCATTTTTCATAATTATAGGCCGCCCTCAGAAGCATCCCCGCCTTCTCGTAGATGTAGGCGGCTTTCTTGTAAAACCCCTTGCTTTCATAAATGTGGGCGGCCCGCTTGAACTGGCCATAATTGAAATAGAGCTTGGCGGCTTCCTGGAACCGGTTGTCCTCCTCATAAATCTTGCCCGCGGCGATGATATCATTCTTCTTCAGATGCAGATTGATAATCTCGTTCTTGTTCCCGCATTTCTGAAAATACTTGATGGCCTCGTCATCCCGTTTGAGTTTCTTGTGCAACTGGCCCAGCAGTTCGTACTCCCGCCCCTGGGTGTATATGGATATGGCCTTTTTGTAATCCCCCTGCTCCTCGTAAATACGCCCGGCCTTCTGGTAGTCCATGTTATTGAGGGCTTTTTTGGCCTGGCGGATCATGTACGTCCGCTTGAACATGATTGAGAAGATGGCGTCAAAAAGGTTCTTTTCTTCCAGGTTGATGATCTTGGCCACCTTAAGAATCTCGATTACCAGCTTGCCGAGGATGACCAAGCCCAGGGCGATCAGCAGGTACAGGATGAGGGGATTGTCCCGGATGGCATTAACGATCGATTCCATTTTTTTTAGAAGTATAGCAGACAAAATATTAAAATTCAATCCGGCCGTCGGCGAAAATTCCCCGCTCTTTTCATCCCTGTATTTCCAAAAACAGACTG
>Ga0180433_10001864_pt1 | contig 34239 bp, 37 predicted proteins | sample SS_ome_8_FD_132980 | JGI IMG/M metagenome (GOLD analysis project Ga0180433, IMG submission 132980) | Hypersaline lake sediment archaeal communities from the Salton Sea, California, USA - SS_1_D_1 metaG | ecosystem: Environmental > Aquatic > Non-marine Saline and Alkaline > Hypersaline >...
AACTTCAAAGGACGAGCGATGAGCCCTCGGCTGCATTGCTTTTGTTATACGGCATACAGATGTCAGATTTAAATCGTGAGTGGGGAGAGAATACAGATGACGCAATCATTCGCCGGAATTTTAGGACCACCGTGCTGAAAAGGTTTGCCGGGATTGGAGCGATGTCCCCAGAACTGTATCGAGACGCATTGAATCAATTGGCTGAGCGGTTTGGCAGGACGGTTGACGATGATTTCCGAAATGAGGTCACTTCGATCATTAAGACGATACCTTGCCCGTTGGATTAGCCGGATAACGCTGGCAATAACAGGGCCGCAAGTTGCGGCTGACCACTTCAGTCAGCGTGGATGGCGGTTCCTGTTGATTGCTTTGTCATGCGTCTTTTTGTGGAATTAGTGTATTGACAGAAAAGAACCGCCGATACAAGATTACGGCATGAGGAAAACTCGACCACAAACAGAAAGCGAAACGATGACAAAGCGACGCATGATTACAAAGATTCGCAGAATGCAAAAGGATATGGGGTGTCCAATGTCGCGTGCTGCAACGCTGAATTTGGAATACACAGAAGAAGAAGTTAAGCGATCATACGAGTCGCTTTGTGTGACATTCAACCACTGGCAGAGGAAACAGATTGCAGACGAATCATGAGCGACGAGAAACGCGAGCGAGGCCGGCCTGCAACGGGAAAAACGCCGCCCCGCCAATTGGGGCGGATGTCAGATGAAGACTACGAAACGATTTGCCGAGCGGCGGAACTGCTGGGGCAGTCGAAAACGGCATTCATGGCGGAAACGCTATTGCGACGTGCTAAGCTAGTCATTCGCAAGTACGCACAACGTCAGCGATAACGGGGCGCGCCCCAGAAAGTTAATCATTATGAAAAGACGCTATGGCGTGCTCCCGTTTATCGCATTGTTCATCGGATGCGGCTCAGTGGATGATGCAAAACCAGAACCGAATCCGCAGCGTAAGGAGTGGCCGCAGACGTGCAAAATGTGCGGTGCGGAATGGCTTGTAACGCCAAACGATCCAAGCGAGAAAATGCCACCAACGGTAGAGTGGTGTTTCCATGACGGTGCGTATTGCAAAGCCGGATTCGCCATGATTATGGAGCAGCACGAAAAAGGCGAATCGCAGGAATTGGAACGACGATGGTTGAACCATTGCCTCGCGTGCAAAGGTTGCCGATGTGCGGCATTCGAGCCTGATGAATGGTGGAAGATTACAGACGCGATTAAGAAAGTACGATCGGATTCAGTCCGATGAACAATAGTATAACCCGTTCCCATTTTATGGGGCACCGGCCAGAAGGCAGTCGTTTTAATGGACAACACTAGCGATAACACATGAGCAATCAACAACCTGCAACCAGCGACAAGTCAATCGAAGAACTCGACACGGACATTGAGGCCCAGCTGGCTGAAGTGGAGCGGCTGGAGAAGTCTCTGGAACACCCTCCGGTGAAGGTGGTTCGACTCAGACGGTCGCAAATGTCAACAGGCGTCAACCATGATGCCTGGTGCTTCCAGTGTCAGCACTGCGGTACAACCAACCATTACACGCCCAAATTCATGATCGATAACTGCATGATCGATTCAGGCAGTCATCGCCTGGTGTTTGCCGTTCAATGTGCCAATGAGTGCGCAACCAATCGAATGAATGGTGGAAAGAGAGTCAAACCAACGATCCTTTGTGAACTTCCAGTTAAATTACCGATAGGAGTTATCCCTTGAAGATCAAACTACCGCCCGGAACCGTTAAACATGAAGAGTTCAGTGACATCGCTGAGTACCGGGAAGGTCATCCTGGCGACTGGGTGCTAATCCCATCTGGTGAAATCATTCAGCTTCTTCCATTATTAGGTCAACACAAGCTGTGTCTTTATTACCTGTGTCTATCTGAGAAGTGCGGGCCGCCTCGTCAGGGAACAAACCTGCACGACTATTACGTTCGTGTTTTCAATGAGTGGAAAGCTCACCAGACAACGGAGTGAAGTCATGAAATGGTTGAACGGAGTCAGAAACTGGTTCGTGCGAAAAGTGTTCGGCCTCATACTGGCCTTCGTGTGGTGGTTATTCGCGAGCAAGGATGACATTGACTCAATGAGTGAAGTCGTCCCGTTGGATTTGGTTCGATCCGGATCTTTCTGGCAGGGGGCGATTGTTTGCCCGGCAGACAACAGTGTCCCTTCCGGTCGCTACCGTGTCGTATGGACTGGCCCTGATGGCGGCATTCAGTTGACTCCGAAGAATGGAGCCAGTGTCCGCGACGTGGGGGATAACGAGTTCGTTCTAACAACGGCACCGGGTGGACTATTGGTGGTGAAAGGGCACATGGACGTGCGGAACATTGCTGTTGTGAAGATCAATGACTGGGAGGTAACAGATGAATGATAATGACGAAGTGCTGCCGACACCGCCCGATCATTCTGATCTGACTGAAATACTCAATCAGTCCAACAAGAACAACGATCCAATGATCGGCAGTGGCTTTGATCCGAGTAAGGCCGATCCGGTGTCTGAGTTTGAGATGAGACAATCCGACGAGTTGATCGATTCATTCAAGGATATCCTCGATACCAAAGCGAAAAGCCTTGCCGAGAATCTCACGAATCAGTTGATTCATAGGTCACAGCCTTCGACACCGCCCCCGCAGGCCCAGACAACTTTTGCTCCGTTGAATTACAACAACACAATGCTCGGTTCCTATGCTGCCGCTGCATTCATGAAAGGGTTTCCTGAGCCACCGGCACCAAGAACAGAAATCAAACCCGAGACGCCGAGACGACTGGGTGAAGTGCTGGAGAACTTAACGGCACAGAACAAAGGGTTCTGTTCATCCTGTCGCGTCAAGACGAAGCAACTCTTTCCGATGACAATCTACGATGCGGCTGAGGGTGGGACGTTCATGGCCTGTATCGCCTGCAAGGCTAGGTTCATCGCCATACTGGAAGGGTTCCTTATGGGCGGGGTGTTCCTGCGACCGAACTGCCACTACTGCAAGCAGCCGATCCTAAGTGCAATCGAATCTTACGAATCAACGCCTGAAGGTGTGGCAGTCTGTGGCGACTGTCAGGACGTTCTGAACGGTCGGTACACTGACATAACTGAAGGAGACGAGAATGAAACTATCTGATGCGATTGGCCGGAGTGTTCCCGGCCCGGACAAAACGAAAGCACGTCAGAACAACCCCGGAATGCCGAAGGGCCTGATGGGTGACGTTGGTTGCGAGATGTTCATGGTCCCCAGTTCACTGCTGGCCGGTGCGAGTGGTGTGATTATCGCGGTAGCTGCTGAAGTTGTCTCGATAAGGGAAGGCGCAGCTGCTCTGGGTGTTGCGCCAGATGCGATGGAAAAAGCAATCACGCAACTGATGCAGGACGGGGTAGACTTTATTAACGAGTTCAGGATGCACGGCAAGTCATTTGAGGATCAGATGGAAGGTCACTTGGCCGCTCAGTCTGCAATGACACCGTCACAGAAGGCGAAGCTCCATGAAGAGTTAAAGGAACTGATGGAAGACGACCCCGACACCGAAGAAAGAAACTGATGACGCAATCTTTGGAAGAAATGACCGACGACATTCTCAAGAACATGCGCGACCGTGCTCCGCTGGCAGCCTTGCATGAAGAGTATGGTCGCCAGATGGATGATGCGATGGTGTTGGTGAGGGCACTGATTCTGGTGGTTGCCGGTGAAGACGAAGTAGAAATTACAGCTGAGCATCTTCGCTTGGCAAAAACACAATACAATGAATTGTCAACTGTGAAGACTTCTGACAATACGATTAAATTCAAACTACTCAAGAAGCTAAACCCTTCATCGCCATGAAAGGAATCGAGCCATTTAATGAAACTGAACTGCGATCAATTCGTCAATTCGCATTCATCGTTGCCGGCACAGAGGGAGCGAGGCAGATTTAGAAAGTTAAAGCAGGTGGCAAAAAAGATGAGGGGAAAGATGATGGGTGACGTTGACCACCCCGACGACCTTGGTGACTACAAAGACGGCGCTCTTCAATCCGGCACTGATGTGATCTGTGTCGGTGGACCGGCGGACGGAACTCGGGCTCGTAGCTCTGGCCGGAGAATGTCCGTGTCAACACGACAACCCGGGAATGTTTCATCGCCAATGAAGTTCACTCAAGCGAACTACGTTCTTGGATCCATTCGAGTTCAAGGGGAAGAGATCCAGTTCTACTACCCGGAAGACTGGGCTCCGGCAAAAGCAATTAAGTGGCTGTTGGAAGATCGTGTACGCAATGCCCGCACCGCCCACCAGGAAGCAGAGCGGATCAACATAGAACTAGAGGCAACCAAGTTGAAACTAGAGGAGAAGAAACGCGCAAACCGTGAACGAACAACCAACCTGATTAGTGAACTACTCGAAGGCAACTCTTGACCATTCCTCACACCCCCGTTAAGGTGCAAACATGATTAAATATGCAAAGGAACGAGATCAGGCCCTAAAGGCTTTGAAGAAGTCTCAGGAGAAGGAGCGGGAACTTCAAGAAGAACTTGACGCTCAGGTTGCTGACAATTCGCAACTAAAGGCTGCATCTATTCAGATGGCTAAGAAACTGAAAGAAGCATCCGCCTTAATTTCCAGTCTGCGGAAGTTTATTCGCGAGAAGCAACAAGAGGAGGTACTCACCCCCAAGTCCCGTGGATTCTTTGCCCGGATATTCGGGAGGGGGCAATGAAAGAGGACCGCATCAAAAAACTGGAGTACCTGTTGTTGAACGGGCCGTATCATCGGTCAGTTCTTGCGCAGCAACTCAACTGCTCCATCGATTCTGTTCGGCGCGACATTACCAAACTCCTAAAATTAGGCAGTGACGTGAACTACACCGATAGCGGGTGGTGCGCGACTGTTGCCGTGTTTTCAGAAAACTTGTCATGAGCAACTCATGGATTTATTGCCGGGTGTCAACAGGGGAGCAGGCCAGGAATGGCGGATCTCTTCCGGAACAGGAACGACAATGTCGACAGGCAGTCAGTCGTATCGGCCTCAAACTGGGGACCGAATCAAACTACAACAACCCGGGCGTGTTCTGCGATCCTGGTGTTTCTGCATGGAAGGTTCCGATCATGGACCGTCCGGGCTTCCAGTCACTATGGAAGGTGGCGAAGCCAGGGGATCGAATTTCGATTCTGTCACTCGATCGAGCATTCAGGTCAGTCCGGGACTTCTCCACTACCTGGCCGGTTTTTGAGAGTAGAGATGTCTTGCCTGTGTTCGTTAGGGAAAACATCGACATGAGCACCCCGACCGGGAAACTGATCGGAACGGTGTCGGCAGCGTTCGCGGAGTACAAGTCGAATTTAATGAGCGCACGGATCAAGGAAGGCCTTTCATTTAAGAGGTCCGGCATCCTCGCAACGAGACCAGGCGGGAACACCCCGGTCAATGCGACTGAGATTGTCCAGGCATACGATCCACTGATGGTTCGGCTGTCCGGCTACAAGCACCCAGAGACTCCCCTGCTTGTTCGCGGGCGCGTGTACGGGTACACGCGCGTGAGTACAGACCGGCAAAAGACAGGCGCTCAGCGGGAGATCGTTCAGCGTTACATGCAGACGCTCGCCCAGGATGGTTACACCCCAGCTGAGATCTATGATGATCATGGCGTTTCAGCGTTCGGGGTTAGTTGGTGCCAGAGGCCAGCTGGGAAGATCCTGTTTGACAAGCTGGAACCCGGCGACATTGTTTGCGTCAGCCGATCTGACCGCGCGTTCCGCTCGATCATTGATATGTCACACACGATGAAAATCCTGACAGACAAGAACATTCACGTTGTTTCTAATTGCGGTATCGACACTCGGTCGCTGGCTGGTCAACACCTGATTGAAATCGTCACAATGATGGCGAAATGGGAGTCTGACCTCATTGGTTGGCGGACGCGAATGGGCCTGCAAGCGATAATGAGTAAACGTGGTCGCTGGTTCAGGGAAGACGATATCCCGAAGCGAATGAACAAGATCGTTCTCCCGAATGGAACCTGGACTGTGCGAGTTGATGAGCGATGGCTGGAAGAGGCTCGCATGGTTCGAGAACTGCGTGACAGTGGAATGACATGGCCGGAGATCTCCGAAGAGATGGAAGACCGCCTCATGGTCCGTGACGGTCGAATGCGTTTACCGAAAGGCCAGTTCACTGAAGCCGGCCTGACCCGCTTATTCAGTTCCCGTAATTATTCGGCTGAACAGCGTGAAGGTTTGAAGCGATGGTTCGCACGCAAGCGACTGGAACGACACCGAGAGGGAAAGTTTTCTCGTGACTGGCTGGCAGCGAGTTGCAACAATGAGATGAAGAACCTCACTCAAATCGAAGAGATTCTTGCTGAGTCTGACGACTAAAAAAGCCGGCACACGTCGAAGGGAAGACGGATGCCGGCTGGCGAGGAGACTCACGATGGTAAGTGAGGGCCTTCAGTTTAAGGCGGGCTGAATGATGCGGTCAATGTCAGTGTCCGGGATTGTCCAAACCCCGCCGATTTTGCGAGCATTCGGCAATTCCCCTGACTCGCACCACCGCCTAATTGTCCTTTCTGCAACGGGCCAGTCTCGTTCCTTGAGTATGGCCGCAGCACGTTTAGGGGATATCTTCTGGGCCATGTTTGTCCTCCGCTGAGATTGCCTGCTGGCACAAAAGTAGCAAATCCGCAGGTGTCGGACAAGACGGACATCCCGGACAACGCGGACACATATCCACAATCTGGGCTATCGTCGCGCGGTTACCCCACTACATTTTGGGGCCATGACAAACATGACCCCGCCAAACACGCTTGCTTCTCTGATTAGCCAGAACGCAAGTCAAGCTGCTCCTGTCGCGCCAGAACAGCCTGCTCCTCAGCAGTCTATTCCCGTACCCGCGCAAGGGGCGGCACTACAAAACGATCTGGGGTTGGGGGACTTTGGAGCACCACCGCCAGCGGCTAACGCCGTAAGCGAGCCGGTTGCACCTGCATCACCTCAGATGCAACCGGCGACTACACCAACGGCAACGCAACAGCCTTCCGAGAATCGAAGCTTCGCTGATCATCTTCGCGAGCTTGACTTCCCTGTTCCTGAAACGACCACTGACGCTGCTCTTGCCGCACAAATCGCGCAGCAGTTGGACGAGTCAAACGCTATCCGAAATCAACTGGCTGAGTTGAAAGAAGCTCAACTGGCACAGCAATTGGAGCAGCAGCAGGCACAGCAGGAGCCAACTCAGCCAACTCAGCCAACTGCGCCGGCTGTTTCGTCACTGCCAACCAAGCTTTCCGATGACGCCCAGCAATTGGCTTCTATCGGCATGATATACCAGGACGAAAAGGGCACATGGGCCGCTCGCAATCCTGCACTTCAGTCATTCGCAGATGAACACAACCAGTTTGCTATTCATCAGCAGCAGGTCGCTCGCCGCCTTGTAACCGACCCGGACGGATTTTTCGCGGAACGAGTGGACAACCTGGGCATCGCGAGACAAGACGAAGTCACGCAGTTGAAAACCGAACTCGATTCGATCCGAGAACAGTTGTCCAATCAACGCCAGGCTGAAGCCGAAGCGGAAATGCAGGGTTTTCTCGACAATCACCGGCAAGAATTGTTTGTCAATGGAGACCTGAATCAGCCAACTGAGTTCACGAAACGGTACAACGCATTCGCGGATCAGGTCGTGAGAATGTCTGAGGGAATGGGAATCCAGCTGGATCGCACTCAGATTCATTCGCGCACACTGGAAATGCTGGAAGCCGCCGGGATTTCAATGCAGCCCACACAGCCTGCACCGCAGCAGCCTGCACCGCAGCAGCCATACCAAAACACACAGCCTGCACCACAAGCAATGGCACCGCAGCCGCCTGCAACCTTCATGCAGCAGGCCGCTGATCGATCACCGCACGTTCCGGTGAACCGGCTTCCGCTTCAGGAACATCCCGCTAATCAGCCGAACGGGTATCAAGCCCCCACAATTCGTGGAGGCAAGCCGAATCTAAACGCAATCATTGCGCATCAGCAACAAAACGGCGTTTCACACTGACCACGGAGTAATGGAGTAGTCCAATGGCATCGTTCCTTACCGTCACAGCCGAAGCGGCAATCAACAACATCCGCACTGCCGCGCCGCTGTTCATGAAACAGTATTCCGACTTGACAAAGCGGAACCATCTACTGCTCAACATGATGTCCCAATGGGGCAACATTGAGTACGGGGCCGGCGATATTGCCCGTATCTGGCAGATCCTTGTTCGTCAGCCTGAAGTGCGGACCTTCAGCAATACGACGAACAAGACGTTCGCTGATCACGATCCTTTTGAACAGCTGCAAGTCGGCGTTCGCGGGTACGAAGCGACGGACCTGCTCAAAGAATTGGAGTTCAAGCGGAATCAGGGCGAAACGCAGCTGATTAACCTCTACAACTTCAAGATGGCTCACCTTGGTAGCACAATGGCTGAGCGTATTCAGGAGTGGCTTTACCGCGACGGGGATAACGCAAACTTCCTCGACGGATATCAAGGCTTCGAGAGTTGCCTTGCTCCGTACAACGCGACAGCCGGCGGCACGGACCCAGTGGCCGGTGACAAGATCACCCTGGCTTCCGATTCTTACGGTGGTCACTCAACCGCTCTGGGTTACTTCGGCGGAACGTGGAGCGCAGACCGCGACTCCAGCGACCGTCTGTCTGCTGCCATCTCAAACGACTGGCCATACGGTCAGGGTTCGTCTGAGTACGACGCAATGACTCCGGTTCTCTGGAACTGGGACAGCACTGCGTTCGGCTCTGCAAACTGGGAAGACAACGTGGAGAAAGTCATCCGCGAAATGTCTACCGTGCTTCGCAACAAGAACGGCATGGGTACTGGTCCCATCGACGTTTGCGTTCTGCTCGCACCAAACCTGTACCCCGGTGCGGAAGAGTTCTACTCAGAACGATTCCGAATCATCCAGCCTTACACGGGCGGGGATCAGGGCTTCCCAATGCCACAGTCAATCGTCATTGACGGTGTCGCTCTGAAGTCGGATTACGGTTGTCCTGCCGATGTCGGATACGCTTTGTGTCCACAGCACATCGAGATGTTCAACTACGCGACCATGAACTCTCCTGGTCCTGAACAGATGATCGATACGTTTGGTCCAGACTGGTCACCGGAACATGGGGCATATTTGATGAGATGTTCCACGTTTGGAAATCTTCGTATGCAGCCCCGCTACATGGCAAAACTTGCCACCGCGGCGCACTACATCGCTCAGTAGCCTTTGCTCCTGAACTGAAAACAAACTCCCTTCTTTCTGTCAAATCAACTAACGGAGTAGTCTCATGTCGACGTTTCTCTCAGCGGGCCAAACCTTTGGCCGCAAAAATGTGATCGATGAACAGGGTGGTCGCTCATTGGGCGAAGTCTGCATGTTCACCGATGTTGCCGTTGTCAATGGCCAGCTGGTTCGAGCCCGGGGCGGCGCCAAAGTCATGGCCCGTGTCGTCGAAGCGGACGGTGTTCTTGCTGCCGGAAACGCCGTGCAGTGGACTGACAATAAGTTTGGCACGAACGTGGACGTGGTTGCCGTAGATGGTGGCCGTGTTGACGGAATCGTTGACCCGACTCTGACAGCCTCGCTGGCTGCCGGAGATACCTTCCTGTTGATCGTTGGCGGACCAGTAGACGCAGTCGCGTCTGGCTCCATCGCCGGTCAGTATTTCGTGGGAGCGGGTTCCGGAAAGATCAAGACAGCGGCTGTGTCAACAGCTGGTGCTTCTGGTCGTGTTCTGGAAGACGTGACTTCATCTTCTGATGGGGACGTAGTTCGCGTTCACCTGTTCCCTGAATCAACCTGCTGATCTCTCTTATCCCGCCTCCCTGTTCGCAGGGAGTGGCGGGGTTTCATTTCAATAATCACCTTCACAGGGAATGGCCATGAAGGACTCAAACAACGGGCAGTTGCCGCGACAAGCCGGAACTCCCATTCGACAGGACGACAAGCTGGCCAGTGCCACCCGACGCGGGGGCAAGTGAGGCCAGACAGAAAGGCTTCACTGTGATTTCGGAATCTCAACAAGCTCAAGCATTTGGATCAGACATTGTCTGCTTTGAGTGTGGGATTCCAAAAGATCCTGCGAAGTTCAACAAAGACTCCGTCGTCTGCAAACACTGCACTCCCAAGGTCGCTGCGCGGAGCGAGAAATCAATCTCCGCGCAAGACCATTTCCACAGTCGGTACAGTTCCACACTCAAAGAACTGACTGACTCCTGCGATCCTCAGATCATCCCCGGCGTTCAGCGGGCGATGGAGATCCTGAAGCGATCGCCGCAGGAGATTCTGGCAGAACAACTGCTGGAGCTTCTTGACCCTGCCTCTGCTCTATTGGATCCGGAAGTTGCTGAAGGTCTTGACCCCGACGCACTGAAGGCTCTTCCTAAAGACCGCAAGCTGATTCATCAGTACCTGAAGACTCTTCAGGATGCTCAGATGCGAGCCGATGAGCAATTGTCTACGGCTGGTAATCCGTTCGAGAACATGACAGCCGAAGACCTGCGAGCAATGATGCTCAAAGGGGCAACTGATCATTGTGCAGAAGACCGCGATATGCGACTGCAATTGATCCGCGCTTTCATGGATCGAGTCCCGACGTTTCTTGACGAGGTCATGCTCGTCGCCAAGGACGTTGAGAAGAACCGGAAGGCAATTGAGGTATGACTACCACAAGGGACTTCCTGAAGGCCGCAGCGGCCCTGCAAACCAAGGAGATGGATGGGCTCACCTTGTTTCGTCCGACACCCGCTCAGGTCGTCGCATTGAGGAAGATGACAGCTGAAGAATGCTTCGAGATGCTACTGGTAGGCGGGAACCGTTCCGGGAAGTCTGTACTGGCCGCTGCGTTCTTTGCGTCATACGTCAGAGATCAGCCTATTACGACATGGGACGATGAAAAGATCTACTGCCGCCCAAAAGCTAAGCGTGGCAACCCGGTCAATGTGTGGGTGATTGGTAATCAGTTGAAGCACATTGGCATGACGATCTATCGCCTGTTGTTTGAGCGGAAGCCATCGAAAGGGCTGTTCAAGATCATCAAGGATGACAACACAGGAATTTGGCGAGCGTGGCAGCCGGAGATGTTCGCGAACGATTGGGCTCGTAAGACCGAAGCAGTTTGGGCGCCGCCAATTATTCCAGCCAGTCACATCGACGGTGAACCCACTTGGGCTTCTGGCCGCAAGCGTGAAAACGAGTTCCGTAAAATCAAGATGAAGAACGGATCCACCGTTTACGCATTCGCCTCTTCCGGTGAAGTAAAGCAGGGTGACCCCGTTGACTTGATATGGAACGATGAAGATATCGACATTAAGCGATACTATCAGGAATGGCTTTACCGCCTGCGTGACGATGAAGGTCAGGTCATCTGGTCGTCTATTCCGCGTGACTCGTGTTACGTCTTTTCACAGGTGCTGCAACGTGCAGAACTGATGGAAGAAGAAGTTCACAACGGTCAGCGAACACCAGCTGAGCAGTACACCAAGTATCACCGCTTGTCTTACATGGACAACCCGTTCATCCCAAACCGACAGAAGGAACTGGCTCTTGAGCAGTCTGGCGATCGCGAGACACTTGTGCGCATCTATGGGGAACTGTCAACAAAGCTGATCACGATCTATCAGGACTACAACCCGAATATCCATTGCGCCGTCTACGCTGACGAATCAAAGAATGACCGTGTGGCGAAAGCGATCAAAGAGAACAACTATCAGCCACCAGCTGACTGGACCCGTGAGTTGATCCTTGACCCCGGTACGCAGAAGCCGGCGATCTTGCTCTGTGCTGTTCCGCCTCCAGGAATGTGGGACCACGGCGAACCATACTTCATTGTTTACAAAGAGATTTTCATCCGCCGCGCATTGCCCGAGAAGCTTGCTGAGACTGTCATGGCGACGGAATGCGACTACAAGTTCGAGCGGTTCATCATCGACGGTCGCATGGGTCGTCAAAAGCCTCCCGGGTTTGCGATCACCGTTGAAGAACAGTACGCCCAGTCTTTCAAGGCAAAGAAGCTTGTCAGCCGACAAACTGGATCGGGATTTATCGCTGGAGACGACAACTTCGACCGACGCTCTAAGGCAGTGATTCGCGCAATGAGAATGCGACAATGTCAAAGGCCGCAACTACGAATCATTAACCAAGCTTGTCCCAACTTGGTGAAACAACTACAGACGAATGTTCGGAAGACAGATCCGGAAGGCAATCCACTGGAAGTGCCAGCAGACAACCAGGTGGACGACCTTCGCGATTGCCTGGAATACTGGATTAGCCGCCGGCCTGTTTACCGGGCTCACCGAATGGAACCGAAGATCGATACCTCAGCAGCTGCACAAGCCTACGAGCGACTTCAGAAGGAACACAAAGAATGGAAGGCACGGCAGCCAGTTGAAGATAATCAAGTTTTAATCGGAGTCCCGTAATGCCAGTCGCAGCGAAACGAAAAGACACACCATCACTTCCTCCTCGTAGTGGTCAGAAAGATGCCGCTGTTGCTCCGGCTGGCTATGTTTCGCCAGATGGGAAGCATCCAACCGTCCTTTCAGCCCAGAGTCTTGATGACCTGGCTGAGAAGGTTCAGATAGGTGACACTGTCTACTGGTGGCGCGCCGGAGTCACCAGTCACGACCCACTTCCCGGAATGGTTATCCGGAAAGACTCCGGGGGCTCACTCACTATTCACGTATTTGCCACTGATGGCGACCGGATATTTTCCGGAGTACGGCACCGCGACGACTCAACTCGACAAGCTGCTCACACGCAGTCAGTTGGTTGCTGGGCTGCTCGCTCGTAACAAAGGCAGGATGCAACGTGTACGACAACGCTGAACAGATGACATCGCAGTTCTATGGACCTTTGGTCAAGGTCTGGTTGGAGCGAATGCGCCAGGCTGAGAATGCGAAGGAGCGATTCAATAAGGTCGGGAAAGTCTGCAACGACTTCTACGAGAGTCAGCGCGGATTCATGTGGCAGAACAAAGACTACTTTATGGGCAAATTGCCTCGTCCGCGTTTTGCCATCACGATCGCAAAGGCTTATGAGTTTGTCTCGATCTACGCACCGCATCTGTACTGGCAGAACGCCAACCGCAAAGTCTTCTCTCAGAACAGCCTGGAACTAATCCCGGAACTGTTTGGTGATCCTCGTGACCAGCAGGCTCAGCAACTGGGACAGCAGGTCATGCTGGAAGAAGCGAACAGGAAAGCGATAACTGATTTCGGCAACGACATGATGAGCATCTACCTGAACTGGTCGCAGCGCGAACAGCCAGGCAGTCTCGTCACGCATGGCCAAAACGGAATCATTGAAGCATTGATCAAAGGGATGGGCCTGTTGTGGCCGAAAACCTACAGTTTCCCGGGCTCCCCGTCCGTCTTCACGAAGCTTGAACAGGGCTCAGTTGACCACCTTTTGGTCGATCCTGATTGCCGCGATTCGCTGTGGGAGACAGCCGGCTTCATTATGTGCAAGCACAAAACTCCAATCTGGCAAGTTGAACGCATGTTCAATCTTCCACGGGGAACTCTTGAAGGTCGTGGCTCACACGCATCTGCTGAACTCCGCGCAAGACAGGAATCTAACCAACAAGACAAAGACCCGAAGATCTTTGATTGTGTTGAGTGGATTGAAATCTGGAGCAAGGTCGGAGTGGGACCACGTTCTTCGCAGCTTCAACATCATATGATCGATGAGTTCGATCGCACTGTTGGCGATCACGCCTACCTTGCGATTGTTCCTGGGCTTCCGTATCCATTGAACGCGCCGCCAGACAAATTCTACGGAGCACAGGCAGCTAACCCGGAAAAAGTCAAAGCGATGTTTGATTGGCGATGCCACGGGTTTGGAGATCGGTTCCCGGCATACCGCGATAATCGCTGGCCTGTTCAGCCACTGTTCTTTAATCCAATTCCGGGTTCACCGTATCCGCTGGCTCCATTGGCGCCCGGCCTGGGGGAACTGATTGCAATCAACGTGATCACTTCCAGCTACGTCGATAGCGCATGGAGCAACCGTCAGCAGGTTCTTGCTTATGTCCAGTCAGCCGTGGACGAGGTTAAGGAGGTCTTGGACTCTGATGAAGCGATCGCCAAGGTTCCACTGAACGACAACATTCGCGGTCACATCAGTGAAGCCCTGCAATTCCTCAACAAGCCCAATGCAAATACAGACCAGCTTCAAGCGCTGGAGATGCTGTCTGAAAACTTCAACCGCCGCGTAGGTTTGAATGAGATGCAGTACGGTGAGTCCAAGACTCAGATCCGTGTCTCAGGCGACGTGCGAGCGAAGCAGGAAGCACTTTCCATTCGGCCACAAAAGATGGCTGGCGACGTAGCAAAGTGGCTCTCCAATGGATCTCAGATGGAGATGATGCTGGCAGCTATGCACGTTCGTGGAGTGGATTTAACTCACCTGATGGGTCAGTGGGGTTCGCAGCAGTGGGATGCAATCTTTGGGCGAATGGATATTGATCAACTGATGCGCGAATGCCGTGCGTCAGTGGAAGCTTCTGAAGTCGCACGACCGAACAAGGAGCGTGACACTGCGAACATGCAAGCTATGCAGCAGTACCTGCTTCCGCTGCTTCAGCAGTTCGCCCAGGAAACGGGAGACACAGGGCCGCTCAATGACTTCCTTGCTCGCCTTGGTGACGCGATGGAAATGTCAGAAGCACCAACGCAACTGCCGGAATGGAAGCCCCCAGTCGACGAGCAGCAGCAGCAGATTCAGCAGCAGATGCAGCAACTGGAACTACAGAAACTGCAATCGGAGAATGCTGCTAAGCAAGCTGCCGCTCAGAAGTCTCAAGCAGATGCCGGCAAGGTTCAGGTTGACACACAGAAGTCGATGGTGGATACCGGCAAATCTCACGCAGAGACACAGAAGATTGCTACCGATACCGCGATCGCCATTCAGGAGCATCAGATTCCAAATCGGATACTGGGTGAGTTGACACACCAGACGGATCTGCGACACAAAGAAGAGGCTCACCTTCAGCAGCTGGAACACGCTGAACAGGATCAAATTCAGGATATTTTTCACACGGAAGCGAAAAACAAACTCGAACGCAGCAAAGCGAAAACCCTCAGCAATAGTCCGGCTGGCAAATGACAAAGCAACTGGAAGAACTACTAATCCCTCACGAGATTCTTGATGTCGCCGGCTGCCCCATGAAGGAAGGCGAAGAGGAAACCGTTCTGGAGTTTTTCCTGCGCGTTGTGTCTAACGGCACCAGTCCACGAATGGCCGAAGCTCTGGCGCTGCAACAAGCTCCCGGCATTGGCATCACTGACACTCTATTCATGGCCGACCAGAACCGTCACGGCCAGACGATTCTTGACCGCATGAATGGCGACGAACGACAGGTGGAGTATCTTCGCAAAGGGCTCGCCGCAAACGGATACAAACTACGCCCAACGGATCACTACATCCCAACGGCCGCGCGATTCAAGAACGATCCACTGGCTGTGGTCAACAATACAAACACCATGTCTGACGTGAAGCGCCGTATTGAGCAAAGTGGTGGCGCAGCGAAGGGTTTGGTGAATCAGGAAGCGGACCCGAACCGTACTCGGCCAAAGCACACGCAACGGCTGAATCCCAAGATCGTCCAGCGGATTGATCAGCATCAAGTAAAGCAGAACCCTGACTTGGCCAAGGTGCCTGCTGCTGAGCGTTACGCTGGGATCGTCGAACGTCACGGTGCCAGGAAAAAGGAGGATTGATTATGTTTCGGCCAAAGCCGGGAGAGAAGTTCACAAAGGCACAAATTGACCAGATGGCCGAAGCGGCCTTAACGAAGTCAATCGCACGTCCTCGCTATGGGGCATGGGCGATCCTTCAACTGATCAACCGAGCGGCGCGAGGCGGTGGCTCATCCACTGACTCTGACACCGACGAACGGATTAAGAAACTGGAAGCCAGCTACAAAGAACTGAGTGAACGGTTCGATGAACTGGCAGCCAAAGAAGAGGCAGAAGCCAAAGAAAGCACGGATGAATCCAAGGACGGTGGGGCAGACAAAGGATAGTTTGGCCTGACTGGATTGGAGCCTTTCCCTCCCCCTTCGGGGGGTGGGTTTTTTGGATTGAATCATGACGCGGTTCGTTACATTTCAGGATGCTTATGAGCACCTGCTGATCGTCTTCGATCAGGAGCAGAAGGATTCCGGTTCGCAAGGACGGCGTATCCGCATTGCCATCCAGACCGCGTATCAACGACTGCCGGCACTTCATAAATGGGCGTACTTTCTTGGCAGTGGTTCACTCAACACATCGACACCAGACACACACACGATCACTTACGTGGCTGCGACCGGACTAGCCACTACCACTGGAATATGGGACGCCGACGCTATTTACGGTGCGATCACGATCTCAAATACCAGGTACGAAATCCAACGTCGCATCAGCGACACTGTCGTTGAACTCAAAGACGGACCAGCTGCCGATTACAGCGGTTCCACTCGGTGGCAGCGATTCAGATACCCGCTACCCTCTGACGTGGGTGATGTTCGCAACGTCGTCGACCCTGCGCAATACTTTGACATTCGCCGTGTTTACGTTGACCAGACGTGGTGGTGGCAGCAAGTCATTAACGCTGAAACATACCCACTGGTGTGGGCTTTGTATCCGTCCGAAGAGTCTCCAACAAACTGGGAGATCTGGCTGTCTGGATCCGGCGAGACACAGCGATCACTCAAGTACCTGTACCAGAAAAGAACTACAGACCTGAATGTTTTGGAAGTTCAGAACGCGACTGGCGCCACGGTTAGCATCACCGGAGATGTTGCCACGTTCAGTACAGGCGTCTTGACTTCTAACATGGTCGGTGCTGTCCTTCGCGTGAGCAGCACGGGAGATCACCCAACCGGATACCTGCCCAGAAAGGAGCGTGATTCGGTTCAGGGAACATACTCGGAAGTCAACAATCCGCCAGCTTCTGAGCATATCATCACTGCCGTCAACAGCGCGACGGAAGCAATCATTCGCACACCAACAGCGACTGTGGTTGCAAAGGGTTACTCAATCAGTTCTCGCATCGACCTGACTCCCGGGCCGATGATTGAATTGTTCTACCGATTGGCTGAAGAGCAATGGGATATCATTTCCCGTGCGGAACCGCCGGTACTGAAAGAATCCTCACGTCGGTCCCAGATGGCATTACGACGCGCAATGATCGCAGATGGTCGTGGACACTCTGATGCACGAATCTCCAGCGTAATGCGTGGGGACGTGATTGAGGAGTCTTGATGTCAATCAACCCCACATCATCTATCGAGATTTGGTGTGCTGAATCAATTCGTCAACTGGTCGAAACAATGGCCCGTCAACGAGTCTTCCGTGGTGCCGATAATGTGATTTTGGATCCACTGGAACCACAGCACGTCATTCTCCGAGCGTACCGATCGCCAGGACAGGACGAAACCAGACGAACAGGGGAACGATTAGTTGGTTCCCCTTGCTGTATCGTTACCTACACAGGCCATCGCCGCCCACCGTCTGCCGGAGAGAACTGCGTAGACGACGGGCTCCTGAATGTGATTGTTCAAATTTGTGACGACGCAGACGAGCCTTCCGTTGACCGCTTGCCAACTTATCTTGCGTGGCTTGAGGATATTCGTCGCCGCGTGTTGCGGAAGCCGGGCAGCCATCTTTCCCCACTGGAGTCAATGCCAATTGCGTTGGGCCAGATTTACCTTGTTCATGTTTCAGAGAATAAGTCACCGGATGAAACAGACTGGTCGTATCACGAAAAAATGCGAGCAGCAATTGTTGTCCAGTGTTACACACGCACATCACGTTAAGGAAAACGAATCATGGTATTCGGACCAATCGGAACAACCATCGCGGTAGGCCGTCAGGCAAGACTCAATATCAACGAAAAAACGCTCTGCTTTGCGCGAGCGGTCCCGAAGTCGACACGCGAGATCGTGACGAATCAGGACAACACAATGTGTGGAGATATTGACACCGATATCAACCGTGCGCAGAAAGGGCGGACGATCGTTGGCTGGTCGCTGTTTTTCGATCTGACCTGGCCGATCGCTGAAGTTGTGTTCCCATTGCTCGGGGTGACAGGCGGTGCGTCTGGCCCGTGGACACTGGAGGCGGCTGACGTGCTGGTGCCGTTTCCAATAGACATTGATCTGGTTGGCGAGGTTCATGACATTGACAACGCGGTCTGCGCCGGGTGGGCAATACGAGGCACGAAGGGGTCGCGTCCAATTCAGATGCAGTTGGATATCATTGGCGAAACGGAAGAGGCTCTGTCTGGCTCTTTTGCCGAAGACAAAGTCGCGTTTGGCGCAGAGTTCGCGTTTACCCACTCGTCGATGACGATTGAGGATGATGCTGCTTCACTTGAAGAACGAGCATTCGATCGATTCATCCTGGCAGTCGACAACAATCTTATATCTGAGTTCAATAACTCAATCACCCTCACAGATGTTCTGATCGGCAACCGTGTTGTTCGGTTCGCCACGTCCATTCCTTACGTGCCCGAGGAGAATGATCTGTACTTCGACCATCGGGACGCGAACGACGGTCGTGAAGTCGTGTTCACCTTGAACAACGGTTCCAAGATCCTGACGTTCAACCTGCCTGCGTGCATGGCAATTACAAAGCCGGCTAGTGCTCTCGGAAAAAACGAACAGCTGCGAACACCAGTCACTATGCTCGGATTCCGCGACAACGACGGCAGCCGAGTTCCACCACTGACTATCACACCAACAGATCCATGATCGACGACGGTTACACATTCAGGGAGGCTGGGTGTCTGGTTCGTCCACTCACAGCCTCACTTATTTCAAAGGTCTCTGCATTCATTGAGCAAGGCAAATGGTTCAAGATTGATAAGTTGTTGTGGCGTGCCCCGTGGTTCATCGGAGATGCGGACAAGCTCACAGAAGATGACAAGAACACTCTTGTCAGTGTGATGGTTGGTTTTGACCTGGAGAAGTCGCAAGCAGATCTGAAGAAAGCGGTTCTGTTAAAGATCACACGTCCTTTGCTGGCGAACCGGAGTTGCGACACCTGTAAACAGTTTCTGTTCGACACTGACACTGACAAGCCGTATCTGCGTGATGGATACAAGATGGTGAAGCGTGAGTCACACATTGTTCTTCCGTGTGATACGCGCGAAGGGTGCCCGAAAGGACACCACAGTGATCCGATTCACCTATCCGAAATAAACGAAAAGGCATGGAATCATTACCTTGATTGGCGTGCCGTAGGACTTACAGATTTTCAACGATCATGCCCGGTTTTAAGAGGCAACTGGCGGATCATGGATAAGCTGGCAAAGAAACATGGAATTTAGGAAATACTTATCTGAACTGGTCACTAGACGCACCAACAGCAATCCGAAAGAGACGCTGGAAGATGAAGTTCTGGAGATGATCGACATCGAGCGTGGTGCCGATCTGGACGAGCGCAGTGAAGTAACGATACCCACTGAAGTCACGGATGTTGACGAGCTGGCGACGGAGTCGTCGAGCCTTGAAGGAATCAAAAAACCGGCCACGGACCCGGCCATTCCTACAACATTGCCGGAAGATCCGAAGGGGTCGATCGAGAAAGAGAATGCGGACTTCCCCCCGCTTTATACGCATGGTGACACGCCTGGTGAGTTTGAGGGCAGCAGGCAGGAAGTGACGTATCAGGAAGATGCTGAACTGAATGAGGCCGCAGAACTGGAGCCACCAGATGGGAACACTCCTACGTTTGGTGAACGTGAAGTTGAACCAGAACCGGAGTACGACACAACGCCCACTCCTGTCAAAAGTGAAAGGCCAGTTGAGCCAAACATAACTGAAACATATGAGTCAGTAGACACCAGTGAAGCTGAACCAAGCACGCAAAAAGTTTCATCGGAATCTCAGGCTGAGATTCGCATACCCCAACCGGATGAAGAGATTGAGCAGGCTGAGTTCAGCACGATTGAAGTTCCTGATGAACTGGATCTTACATTCAATGAGATGATCAAATACGCGGAGCAGCAACTGCGAGACGAAAAGAAGGACCGAGTCGTTTTGCATGAGCAACGGTACGATCATTTCAAATTGCCTCCAGTCCCGGAGCACCTTTACAGCACCTATGACAACATCTATCGCATTAGCCAAAGAATGATGGAGTACGAACGGTTATGAGCGTTTTCACATTCAATGGCTACGCCCACCCTGAAGATGAAGTGGGAATCAAGATGGATAACCGCGTCATTGAAGACGCGCACAAGAAGCCACTTATCCGCGTGATGCGATGGACAATTGTTGGGGCCATTCGTTCTGACGGTTCGAGCGGCGCAATGCAGACACGTATTCAGGCGATGGAGGACAACTACGGCGACGGGGACAAAAACTACGGGGATGCCACATTCACCGCGAATGGGCATACTCACACTATGCCAAACAGCACGTCGTTTTCTGGTGTTCGCGTTGCCTCGTTTGGCTGGATGACCGGCCCGTGGAAGATGCACACCGAGCTTTCCAATCGTCGAGCGTTCTACATTGTGCTTCAGGCTGAATACAGATTCAGCAACGAAATCATTTCATACCGTGAAGAGGTCCAGCAGATTGGGACGGGTGGACCGAAGTGGCGATTTATGCCGTCACTTACTGGCGCGCCAGTCGGGCAGATTCTCCAGGCTGCCACACCAGTCAAGTACATTCAGCGAGGGATTCTAGTGAAGCGAACAGCAACGCCGGCAATCCCAACCGCTCTGTTTCCAAACTCAGTCATTCATCATGACGAGACGCGACTGACTCAGCACGCACCACAATCAATCACGACTAACGGATCTGGCCAGGTGGAAGAAGTCTACGCGCTTGAATGGATCTATGTTGCAGAAGCCGTTTCGTCAATTTCTCTTGGCACATTTAACATTCCAACATTATGAGTGTAGGCACAGTAACATACGCTGGTGTGACCTTGGCTAAAGGTGCGACGTACACTCAGAACCGGGGTGTTGCGCCTGACAAGATCTCATTCAAAATCATTCCCCAGCAGACAGCAATTGCTGCTGTAGGTGACGTGGTGATGACGTTTGCTGGTGACTCTGTGACGATCACAGATTGCCTGGCAGATAAGTCAAACATTTACATGAGTGAATTAGGCTTCACTGGAACTATCACGTTTGAGGATCGTCGCTGGAGATGGTCAAGGTTCACTCCGTTCAATGCTCATTACAATGAGTACGACGCGAATGGAGATCCGATCATTGAGAGTGAAAGAAGTCTCAGGGGGATCTTCCTGGACCTGATGACACACATCGGTGAGGGCGATGCTGATTTATCACAGGTCAGCGGCACGCTGTTCCCGGAAGTTGACGCTCAGTGTGCTCAGGCCGACTCACTTCTTCAGCTTCTGGCTGATCAGTTCGGGTATGCAATCTGTCTTGGGTTTGGAAGTGATCCGGTATCTGTCTGGCCAATCGGATCGGGAAACGTGCTGAGCACCACTGGTAGTGAGATGGCATACAGTGAGGCGCTCGACCCACCGACACCACCACAGTACATGCAGGTCTGCTTTGGGACATCAGAAGCACAAGCCCGGTTCACGACGGTAGCTGTAGGGTTGGACACTGACGGAGAGATCAAGGAACTAAACGACTTGTCCTACACACCTTCAGGTGGATGGCAAAACGAACCAGCGCATATGCCCAACGTCCTTGCCGAGTTCGGGCAGGACGAGCAGGAACTTGCAGAAGAGACTGTTCGTCGCTGGTATCTTGTAGACGGGTTTGTTGATTCAGATCTGGAACTTCCTGATGGGTCTGGAGTATTGGAAAGCCTCAGTCAGATACTACCGTTCCATGACAAACTGCTGGAAGTGAATCGGAAAGATGACGGAGTAGCGCATCCGCCACCGAAGGTCTTCACGAAGCGTTCCCGATACAAATGGCCAGGTGTTCGCGAAACTCGCAAATCAGACAATCCGGATATCGACTATGAGTTCGACAGATATCTTGGTCTTGTGAAGTTCAAGAAGCCAATTCATCTTTTCGTTCCGGGTGGTGGATTGCTCCCAGCTGAAGTGTGGGTTGAAGCCGCATTCAAGGTTCGCGATTCAGTGACACGGCAGTTTTTTCATTACGTCGTAACCACTGAAGTGGATGCAGCTGGTGCCGGGTACAAAACACACAGAGAGGAAAGCCTGCACGCTCGCAGTATTGTTCTTTACGACTCTGACCACGCCCAGACATCAATTGTAAGCAATCAGGCTTCACTTGATTCCTATGCGGCAGGAGTGATCAATCAGCTTGTGGGTCTGTATCAATTCACTGCCAGAAAAGAAGTGTGGTACAACCGCTTAATGAACGGAATCCGCATTGACGGAATTGTGTCGCAGATTAGGCATTGCATTAGTGATGGCACGGATGGCGAACCGGGGCACTTCACAATTGCTTCCGAGAACATTGAATTCGATATGTTCGTCCGTCGCGTTGCTGACCGAGCCAGAGACAAGTACATCACTGAGCAGCAGAATGGTCACCTGGCGAAGATTGCAAAAGCCAATCGCGTTACCAAGGGGACTGACTAATGACCCACCAGCACATGGGAGTCAATCGCCAGCCGAACGACATGGTGATTCGATGGGAGAATACGTCTGGCGAATTAGTGCCAGCGTTTGGTGTTGTTCAGGCCGACTCTTTCGATAACGACTCCGTCACGTACAGTGTCATTAAGCCCGACGGTGATGGCAGCCTGTTCTTTCTCAATGGCCCGACTGCCGTTCCTGCTGGCAAGTTTGGCAACTCGCAACCTTGGAATGGGAAAGCGCTGATCGCGCTGATCGATACCAGCGATGCTGAAATCGCATTAGGGTCTGACCTTTCCCCAACAGAGGGTGAATGGTTCCTGTCGAATGGCAGTGACTACAAAGTTGTATCGAACGTCGATAGTGGTGAAGCTTCTGTTCTACCGAACGGTGGCAGTGGAAGCGGTGCCACAATCCTGTTTGAAATCTCTTCTGTTGATACATCCTGCAAAGACTATGCCGTCGTGGAAGTTCTTGGTGGTCCGTGTGGAAGCACGCCCGTTCGGAGCGATGTCCTGAACGTGTTCGATGAAGCAGGTTGTTTTTTCGATCTCCCTGATAATGAGTTCAGCAACCTGGTTGGCGTAAGAGGTTTTGCCGTTCAACTGGAGATGCCTTTCGCTGATTCGACTCGCTCCTGCCCGGAAAAGCCCGAATGTCGATGGGTAATTACTCAACTTTGCTGCCCGGACCCAATCTAAATGGCGAACTGTCAAGATCAACGACTAACAGGCAATGAGTGTTGTTGCCAGCATTGTCTTCATGACCGGATCACGGACCCGGAGTGCTGTCGGTGCGTCCCTCGCAGGGTGTGCTGGACATACCAGGACGACGATGAGTTTGAGCGACCTTTGTTCAAGTTTCTGGAACACGAAGAAGACGGCGTCTACACACCAATTGAGATCACCGAAGGTGCAGGTCCACCCTACTGGGTTGACCTGCAACTTGTGAAGGACGAAAGCGATGAATGTGTGTGGCGATTGCGCAAAGGCACATCAGTAACCTTTGATACGATCCTGCAATCTTATGACTTCCCTATTAGCTGGCCCGACACGAAGTGCCTAACCGACAATGACCTGTATGCTGTTGCCGAGGACTGGAATCACTTTGGGAACAATGGCGATGTTACGATCAACATAAACCCCTACATCCTTGTCCCAGTTGAAGAAGTGAGTCCCGGTGAATTCGAGCCTGTGTGTGACAGCTGCAATTGCTTCGATGCGTGCTTCTGTCTTGAGCATCATTGGGATGTCACAATTCCACAACCGGGTAAAGACGAGGTAATCAATGGCTCCACACGAACAGTGTACGTGTGCTTCGATGAAGATGTCGGAGTTAATGGCGGCTGGAGGTATATGTTCCCGCTCGACACAGAGAACGAAGATTGCACTTTCCGGCACGAAATCATTATTGAAATCGTGAAGGATGAAAACGGCAACTGCAAGCTGGCGATTACTGATGACCTGGACTACTGGGACAGGGTGCAGTACCCAGACTTCTATTGCGGTCAGGGTGTGTTTGCGCAATGGGAGCACGAACTTGATGAGTTCACTACTGTCCGCATTAGAGCCACTGCGTCGAACTGCACAGATCTATGTACTAAGCCCTGCTGTGGTATCATTCCGGAAGTGTTTTCAATCCCCGAAGAACTCACAGGAGTGCTGAGCGGAGATGACATCCCGGACGGGCCGTATGAATTTACGCTGTACCGTTCAAGGTGCGGCTTTCCAAATTACGTGGGCACAGTGGATATCGAGTGGGATTGCCTTTCCAATCCTAGCGTTGCTGAGGCAGGCACTGGCACGTTTGAAGTAGCGATTCAGTGTGTTGGGTGCCAATGGAACTATGTGGATGAGGAATGCCAGTGTGACTGCGATCAGTCATCAAATACACTGAATGGATGCTGGCGACTCAATTCTTTCGATGGACTGAACTTCGAGTGTACCGAACCGCCGCCGCCTGGATGCACAGGGGGGAATCCGGGCGGGATGGTTGCTGGGCTAAGGCGATTCTCAAGATGCACTGAAGCCGCTCCAGCAGTTTGCTCACCGATGTATGCCCAGTGGCCCGTGGCAATTGATGGCTTTTCAGACTGTCTTTCAACTTTTGTCTTGGAAGTATCAGAAGAATGACTTGTGAATCTTGCACGCCTGAAGTTTGCCGTCGCCGAATGGCTGACATGACGCAGCGACAGAAAGAATTGTGCGCAACAAAGATCAAATACGCCGAATTGTGGGACAAAAACTACGGAGTGACTGACCCGTCAGTTATCCCGGATTGCTATTCTTCTTCGGATGAAACACAGCATCCTAAGACACAAGTGCGTGCTAAGGCTAAAAAACCTCGCACTTCAAGGAATCGGAAGAAGCGGCGATTTCGCCTTGGCGACCAGATTGAATCAGCACTGAACCTCGTTGGTGTCACGCAGGAACGAGTGGAAAAATGGATAGGGGGGCCGTGCAATTGCCCCGAGCGAAAGAAAAACTACAACGCACTGTCTGACTGGGCACAAGATGTTCTGTTCGGGAAACTGGACGACACGGACAAGGAAGACGCTCTGGAACAGTTAATAAGCGGCGAGTCTAAATAGGGATTCCGTCGATTAGCGGTTGGCGATACACTGAAATTGAAAGGAAACACATCATGCCTGAACTTTACTCTCAACTGCCCAATGGGCCAGATCGCCGTCGTCAATTCACCATTGAGGGTATGATGCGCGGCGGGCCATCTCCGCAAGCTTTCGGCCAGACCACCAATGCGAACGGCGCTGTGACAGCCGGTGGTGGCCTCCAGCAAGCTCGCTCGATATTCAACCCGAGTCCCCTGTTGAACATGGGTGTTCCGGCAGCACAAGGTCAGCGATCGCCCGGCGGATACCCAATGAGCATCCAGCCGAACTTCAATCAATTGCGCCGTCAACAGCAAAATATCGGCCAGACACAGGGCCGGCTTCAGCAGATATACGCTTCCGCTGAACCGGATTCCGCTGAGCCAGCTTCGGATCGAACTTTTCTGGGCGATCTTGGAAAGTTTTTCGACTTGCCAAGTTCTGCGGTCAGGGAAGGGATGAGGAGTTATCTGCCAAAATCAATAGCGGATTGGATTCCACCAGGCACTACACAATGGAAAGGTCCGGACCCAGTAACACCGAAAAGGCTCAGCCCGTCACAGGAGACGATTCGTCGTGGCAATGAAGCGGCAGCGGCTCTGGGCCAGCAGCTTCAGCAACTTTACGGTCAGTATGGAGAGGCAAGAGAAGAGGCGAAAAGGATTCGTGATTTACCAATCCCAGCAGGGCCACAGGGTAAAGTTGGTGGATACAGCACTGGAATGGAGGGTGCTACGACTCCCGAGCCGTCGCTTAGTGAACGCATCGCCAGTTCCGCAGCGAGCTATCGTGAGCTTCATCCGCTGCTCAAGCCAGGATACCTGGAAAGTGAAGCAGACGACCCCGCACCAAATCACATGCTGGCTGCAATGCAAGCTGCTGGTCAGATGAACACTAATCAGGGAATTGGGCCGCGAACAACAAACACTCAAGCTGCCGTAGATGCAGCACTTTCGGCAATCGCAACTCCTGAGCAGCAACAGGAACTTGCTGCTATTCAAAGCTTGACGGATCAGATCTCCGGGCTGGGTCGCGGCACTCCGGAAGAAGTGGACCCTGCACAGGCCGCTCTGGAACAGCAGCGAGCCCAGTACGATTTTGCTCAACAGCAACGTGAACGGAATCTGGCCAGCAAACAGAAGCTCCACGAAGCCAACATGGCGGCTGCGCGGAATGTTGGAAACACTGACGAATATCGGGATCCAAACATGCCGGACATTCTGGCTGATGGTGGAACCGCAGCAGCCGCCTATGTGAAGAATCGCCGCAATAACCAGCAGTACGCGCAGGGAAATCCCGGCCTGTCTCGCAAGTTCGGTCCCGGTGGTGGTGTGCAATCCATGCCACAAGATACCAAGACCTCGCGCAGTTTCCCGAATCCAGATTGGACACCGTGGGGTACTGAACCTAAGTACATCACTCGCACACGTGGCCAATCGAATGTGACAAAGGAAAGCAATCGCGCAGCCTTAGATGCTAAACAGAAAAAAAATCGAACGGTCCGCGTGGATGAAAGCGGGACTGAGCTTCAGCCAGGCACCCCGGAATACGAAACAGGGTTCACGGTTCACCACAAAACGCTCGACGACCCAAAACGCATGCAGACAGTCATTGCTCAGCAGCAACGTAAGCGAGCCCGCCGCGCCGCCGAAATTGAGAAGTTTGGGATGTCTGGTCGCGATATGAAGCGAATCGCACGGATCAATCGCAATCTACAGCGGAATGTCAAGGCTGGCCGGATGTCTCAGGAGGATGCGAACAACACCGCCAAGTACCATCTGGGTAAGGCTCAGATTAAGGCTGAACAGTCACTGGCTAAATCGGGCGCAACGATTGGTCCGGATGGGCGAATCACAACAAGCCAAGCTTCGCCTACTGATTCGGCTGCAAAAGTCGCTGCGAAGCGAGACTACACAGGCCAGTTTGACATTGGGACTACTGCCCAGGCGGCTGCTCGCAAGGCGGCGCAAGATTCAAATGGCCAGCACCAGGCTATCTTTGCAAACTCTGGAATCGGCGAAACTGAAGATCCAATGCAGGTAGCCAACCGACTGCGATCTGCTGAATTCCAAAATTGGTATGGAAACCAGCCACCGGAAGTAAAGGCTGAGACCGCAGTTGCCGTTACCGAGCGGTTGCGAAATCACTATGCCGGTAACGGAAATGTGCCTGAAGATTGGACTACGGAATTTGACAAATTACTTGACGACGACTTGCAGATTTCTCGTGACCCAAACGCTGCGATGGACTGGATGGACAACCTGATTAAGATGTCCGTGAAACTGGACAACAAGAAGCTCAACCGAGTCGGCGGACTGATCGGTGGACTTCGGAACAGTGCTCCTGGCGGAATGCAATAAGTCGCTTGACACTATTCACGTCCGCGATAAGCTAACGCCCATGAGTGATAATTACACAACAAAAGAGGCAGCTGCCGAACTGGGTATCTCTGATAGTCGAGTTCGCCAATTGCTAATTGCGTCTCATGAAAATGATAAGGAACCAATCGGGAAGTCTCACGGGCCTAACTGGCTGTTGACGGAGCGAGATTTGAACCGCCTTCGGAATCGCAAAGACAAAAGATTCAAAGACGACAATTGAGCTTGACAGTTCTAACATAGCCGTTAGATTGAATGCGTTAATTGAAAGTTCGCTGGCTGCTTGGGTGGTGCCATAGCCAATCGCACATTGCGTGATTGATTGCGCTCCGCTCAATACCAGTTATCTTAGAAAAGGAGTTCAAATGCTGGTCCTTAGCCGTAAGAAGAGTGAGGTTGTTTGCATTGGCGACGATGTGCGAGTCACGGTAGTGGAGATTCGTGGCGACAAGGTTCGACTGGGATTCCAGGCACCGGGTGACACAAAGATTCACCGGGAAGAAATCTACCTCAAGATAAAGGAAGAAGAATCTGTCGCGATGCCCGCAGGCGAATGATTTGCGTGCGGGTGTCGTTTTGTTCTGGGGGTGCGGGGCGATGGCTTTAATCGCGAGCCTGCTACCTGCGGCCCTGTACCCCTTTAGCCCTGTGTCCAACGGTGGACCACTGAAACCGGAATTGCCAGTGGAGTTAGGTTCGACTCCTAACACAGGGACTGTTGATTGCGTTAATACCTCTTGCCCATTTCAGAATGAAAGTACCGCTATGACTGAGGCTGCTCCGACCCTTGAGATTCCGCCGAAACCTGAGCCCTTCTGGGGATTCACCAACGGCAAACCCATGAAGATCAGGACGATGGCCAGTACCGGCCCGTTCTCGTCTGGTAAGTCTCTGCTGGGAGATATGATCGATCCGTTTCGCACGTTCAAGATCGACATTGAGTCCTCCTCAACAACCACGAACCTGCCGTTCAAGCGGCATGTTATTCTCTACAACGAAGTAGACGCCGCGTCCGAATCCGGCATTCCCACCGCTCTGGAATGTTTCTTGTGGTTCCGCGATCGCATCAAAGAAATCAAGCCCGATGAGTACACTGTTGTATCGGTCGATCCGATCAACGAGATCCAGCAGGGCTGCTACGACTGGATTTATGCCAATCCAAAAATGTTCAACCGCAGCCAAGGCCAATACGACAAGATGTCGGCAATGGTGTGGGGTGACGTGAAGACGTACCTCGATCAGTTGATTGGGCAATTGTCCCCGAAAATTGAAACCTTCTATTACACGTTGCACATGGGCCAGAAATGGCGAGACGGTAAACCAGTCGAAGGTGCTCGCGGCCAGAAAGCCAAGGGTTCTGACGTGTTCCGGAAGATGGCGGACGTTTTGTTTGTGCTGTCTCGTCCTGTGGATCCAGCAACCGGCAAGCAGTGTGAGAAGCCGATCGGTGTTGTGTCTGGCGATATTGGTAAGTCACGACTCTGTCATGCTAATCCCGTGACGGGCGAAGTGGTGACGATTCTGCCACCAGCTGTTCATGACCTGGACCCTGACAAGATCCGGGAGTACATCGCGAATCCACCGAACTACAAGAAGCTCAAGAAGTCAGAATTACTTCCGTCGCGTCCACTGACGGAAGACGAACGGCTGGAATTGAAGCACGATATTGCGGAACTGGAACGCGATAAAGAACAGATGACTGCCGAGCGTATTGCTGCAACGGCACGGCGACAGGAAGAGAATGCAAGGCTTCGCAGTCAGGAGGCCGCACAGCAGGCGCAGGCGAACACTCAGCCGGCAACAACAAAGGCTGAGCCAACACCAACAGCAGAGTTACCGACACAAAAGAATCAGAACAGCACCGACGCGAAAGATCTGAGTCTGAGTTTTGATGACCGGGTCGCCATCATTAAGGAAGGCGCGAAGACATTGTGGGGCGATGATGCGGTTCCGAAACTGAAGGAGTCATTGGCGAAACGTAATGCAGCTAAGTTCAGTGACCTGGGCGTTAATCAGGTGATTGAAATGCAGAACGCGCTGAGTGAGGCCCTGTCTCGCAAAGCAAAAAAGTAGAAGACGGTGAACCGGATGACGCTCACCAGTTCATCGATTCTTTCATCTCTGAGCGCGAAAATCAGGCAGGACTCAATTCACTGGGGTATCCAATATCGTGGATATCAACAGACAGTGAACTTGCCGTAGTTAAAAAGGAATTAAACAGTGGCAGCATTTGACCCATTCGCAGAGAGTGTTGATTACGACACGTCAGAGGCATCTGAAGAGTCCATGTACAAAGGCGGCGGTGCCCAAGTTGGGAAGGAGGGATTTTACCATGTCATGGTGACGCATGTTGAGTATGTGGAAGCGGTGGAGAAGACAGATGAAACAAAAGCATCACTTCCTCACGTAGATGTGACGCTCAAGGTCTTGGCTGGCACAGAAGAGAGTGAAGTGGATAAACAGATTTATCACTCGATCTATATGGCCACTTGGGTCGACAAAGAGAAGAAGGATGAAATGAAGGCACTGGAAGGCAGGCAGTTGACCAGTGTGCTCGCTTTCTTCTACGCATTTGGAACGATTGGTGCGCAGATATTGGGGCAAAAGAGTGTGCATCTTTCGGCTGGCATGTACGAGCGACTGGAAGACCAAAACGCCGTGGTGAAGGTGGGCTGCGAGAAGAACACGGAAGGCAAGGTCAACCCAAAGACTGGGGAGGTTTATCCGGATCGGTACAAGGTGCGTTGGAACAATGACGCCTGGCCAGTCACTCACGAAAAGGTGAAGTTGGCTGAGTGCCCATTGAACCCGGACTACACCAATTTTGCCATCCCTCAGAAGCCGCCGGAAGTGGCTGCGGAAACGATGGATTCGCTTTAATCACTGTCGCACGTCTGTGCGTGTGACACGGGGAGAACAAGTCTCAGGGGCAGACTGTTCTCCCCGTTTTTTTAGGAAGAAACAACCATGAAGTTCGACCCATTCGCCGCTGATTACAACACAGAGGGAATGTCGCCAGATTCAATCAGTAGCTCAATCGACACCACTGGCACAACTACAGTGCCGTCTGATTACGAGCCAGTGCGATATGCAGACGAACCATTTGAGCACTTCCCGTTAGTGTCTGGCTACTGGGCTTACGATCTTGAAGCAATACCAGATGAGTCGCGATTCCCTCGTCCAGCTGTTAAGGAAATTCTGTTTGACGAGTCGCTCGATATGGAGGAAGTGCTCAAGACAGAGTCTAGCCTCAAGAAACGATTAAAGGACGGAGTGTGCCCCGAGCAGTTGTTACTGCTTCAAGAGAAGGAACAGTCGCGCGAGCGCGGCCCGCGCAAGGGTGTTTCGGAAGCGTTAGTCAAGAACATGGAAGAGGGCGACAAGGCTATGCGTGAGTGGCACCACCTGGGCACGCGCCCGGAGACTGCCCGGATTGTCGCGATGTCTGTCTGCGCGTTCGGGGAACCAAACAAGCCGCGAGTTTGGCTGGCCGAAACGGAAGACGAAGAGCGCCAGTTGGTGCAGGACTTCTTTGACCTGCTGTACCACAAGACAACGCGCGTGGGCTACAACATTGCCGGTTATGATGACCGCCTGATCTTTTGGCGAGCGATGCGATTGGGTGTCACGCCTGATGAGCGGCTCTCACTGCATCGTTACGGGGGCCGGAATTCACTGGACTTGATGATCAAGTTGTTCGGTGGAGTTGCGAACGCGGTCAAGCTAAAGACCCTTTTAAGCTGGTTGGACATTCATCCACCAGCTGGCGACACAGATGGCTCAGAAGTGCTGGAGATGGTCGACAGCGGCAACTGGGGCGCTCTTCAAAATTACGTGGCATCGGATGCGTGGTCCGAACTGCAACTACTCGTGAGGATTCAGCAGGTACTGGAGTTGTCGTGAACTGGAAACCACGAACAGAGGAAAAGTACACCGGGGAGTTTGTTCAGTTCATTTATCAGCGTGATGACACGCGATTCGTGATCCTGCGAATGGAGGACGGTCATTGCTGTGTCGGCAACGCGAACCATACCGCATTTTATCCTGGAATGGTTTATACCTTCACCGGCCACTGGGAGAAGCACGACAAGTACGGGCTTCAATTCAAGTTCAGTTCCTTCGCATCGTCCGCTCCTGTCACTTCGGAACAGGTCAAGACATACCTGCGGCGATACCTGGGTCATATCAAACGACTCGGCGCGGCCGGAATCCGGAAGATGGTGGCGGACGTGGGACCGGCTTGTGTCGTTGAGAAGATCAAGGCAGACCCGAAATGGATGGCGAGCATCGCAAACATCGATCTTGATGAAGCTCGGCATGCGTCAAAAACAATGATCAGGTTGGAGAAGTTTGAGGACGCAAGGATCAAACTGTCTTCCATGCTGGAAGGTTCCGGTCTGCCATCTACTGCGATCGAAAAAGCGCTGGACGACATGGGAGAGTCAGCGGCTGACATCATTCATCGCGACCCGTTCACCATGATGGTGCGGGGATACAAGGGTGCCGGATTCAGTCGGTGTGACACTCTATATGTCAAGTTTGGATGCCCAGAGAAAGGACTGAAACGGCAGTTCATGGCGCTGCACCATTACATGAAGACGAAGAATGCTGGTTCGACATGGTTCCCCCTGAAGGAAGCAGCAAAGCACATCCGGTTCACTGTGAGTGTGGACGTAGACCCAACAAAAGCAATTGAGTTGGGGTTGCGGTCCAAGCGGCTCGTGCTGACGCAGCACAAGGGTGAATACTGGATTGGAAGTCGTGCTGTACTAGAGAGTGAAGATCAAATTCAAACCGACACAAGGAGACTGCTCTGTGGAAATCACCCTGGCTGATGAACAAAAGAAGAGCGTTGAAATGTTCCGCGATCACAACATGGTTTTGTTTAGTGGTCCCCCGGGGTCCGGGAAGACGTTCACGCTCGCTTATTACCTCAACAATGTTTGCAAAGTCCCGAGAGAATCAAGGCTCTATGTGGCACCAACCGGCAAGGCGGCTGCGCGGTTCACAGAGGCACTGCATGCAATGGGAATGTCCAGCACGGCAACAACGATACATGCCGCACTGGAACCGCGACGTGGCGGGCAGGATGGTGACGGGTGGGCGTTCAATTACACTTCGCAGAATCCACTACCGCATGACCTGATTGTCGTGGATGAGTCGTCGATGATTGACAGCCAGTTGATGGCATCACTGCTTGGCGCAATCCGCACCGGCACAAAGATTATCCTGGCGGGCGATCCGGATCAGCTGCCACCAGTGGGTCCAGGTAAACCGTTCCTTGACATGATTGCTTCGGGTAACGTACCGCACGCAGAACTGACAGAGATCCATCGATTCGCTGGTCGTGGTGCTCAAGTGTGTCAGGAAATTCGTGCTGGGCGACTGCCGGTCTACTCTCAGCGGTTAAGCCTAACGCCTAACGCTGGTCCGCATGGTGCAGAGAATTGCATGTTTATTCAGGCCGGCAAGGCCGAGAAAGTTGTGCGGCTGGTGATGGAACAGATCTGGGAGATCGACAAACTGATCAGTCAGGTTCATCCAGATGAATACGATATCACTGAATGGGTTCAAGTCATTTGCGCACGAAATGACACGGGCGGGGTAAGTCGCACCATCTTGAATGACTCAATACAGAATGAACTCAATCCAGATGGCTTATGCGCTCCAAACACTAATTTCCGTTTGGACGACAAAGTCATGTGCCTGAGAAATCAGCACGCCAAACTATTCGAGATTGGGGACAAAGGGCCGGAGATGTTGCGGGTAGGTGGCCGGGTGACTGGACGATACCTGGCCAATGGTGAGACAGGCCGCGTGACTTATCTGGACGGAAAGAAGATCTGCGTTCAGTTCAGTGGCTCAGAGTACAGTTGTCAGTTTCCAGTTTCACGAGATCTATCGAACGAACTGACACTTGCCTACGCTGTTACCGCGCACAAGTCACAGGGTGGGGGATGGCCGTTTGTGATCATTGTTGTTGACCCTGCCCCATTCGTGGATCGGTCACTGGTCTACACCGCTCACAGCCGCTTCCAGACTGGATGCGTAGTAATTGGCGACACTGCCACACTCAAGAAGCAGATCGCCAAAAACAACGTGGACGGTCGGAAGACAATGCTGGCGGAATCATTGACCGAATATGGTCGTGTGTTTGAAGCGGAATGGGTGTCACTCAGGGCGACATACACGGGATGGCACATCCAAAGCCAAAGCTACGAGTTCAGTATTGGCGGCAAGTTTGTGAGATTGCCGGCTGTGATGGTTCATGATTCAGTTGAGGACAAGTCCGAACCACAAACAATCTGGGTTCGTGCGTGGGCTGGTATTGAACATCTTGAAAGTGAACCACTTCTGATTCAGGAAGGGTAAATTTGGAGACACGATGGTGAGACCGAGACTCTAATTCTCTCCTAATGGTTTGCGATGCACATACTCAGCAATGGGTTGTGTATGAAGGAATCAAGCCAGGCAGTTCGGGGTGGGTCGGTTGGCTCAGTTTCATATTTGTCCGTTCACGGTAGTCGTTGATTCCCGTGAGCAGCACCCGTTTTCGTTTCGCAACATTAGGGCCCGCAAGGATCAGGGTGGCGGGGTGAACGCGGTCAAAATTAACAGGCAAGCTTTACGGACGGGCGACTACTCTATCGAAGGACTGGAAGACGTGGTCGCAATTGAACGGAAGTCAATGGAGGATTTCACAT
>Ga0180433_10001869_pt1 | contig 34213 bp, 45 predicted proteins | sample SS_ome_8_FD_132980 | JGI IMG/M metagenome (GOLD analysis project Ga0180433, IMG submission 132980) | Hypersaline lake sediment archaeal communities from the Salton Sea, California, USA - SS_1_D_1 metaG | ecosystem: Environmental > Aquatic > Non-marine Saline and Alkaline > Hypersaline >...
ATCGTTACAACTGAAAAACAGGATGCGAACAAAAAATAGGTCAGATACATCACAGACCATGCAGCAGTATTTTCAAAGAACCGACTGGGTCGCTCATCTTGAACAAGCAACCAAAAGATATAGAACCCTGGAATTGCAAAAAAGGTAAGTATCCAGAATGATGGCTCCAAAATTCCTGCATCGATAAAGATGGGAACAAGAAGAAAAGGAAAGAACAAGAAGGGGAGAGCAAACACTGCTGCTTTTTTTATCCCATATGTATTTACTAAGGTCTTTGTCCCAACAGCACTATCTGCAAATCTATCAGTTACATCCTTCGTTATAGATCCACCAAATAGAAACAATCCTGCTACACAACCTATGATCATCGGTAAAGGTTCAAGGACACTACCAAACACGCTCCAGGATGCAACGATCCCTAGAAAACCTCGTGGTACTGCTATCCAAAACTGATTCCACCAAAGAGAATCCTTCATACGAGGGGGGAGAGAATAGGTCACTGTGAAAAAAGTGATACCAAACGTGAAAACAAGGAAAACTGGATGTATGAAAATAGCAATGAACAATGCGATTAGATACAACACAGTAGCAATACCATATGCTTCTTTTGGAGTAATAAGACATCTAGGAATCGGCCGATAGGGCTTAGAAACACAATCAGCATCTCTGTCAGTTGCCTGATTCAATGCATTTGAAGCACCATTCAAAAGTGCAAGGGCGATGCTAGCCGGCAGGATCATTGAAACATACGCATAGGAAAAATCAGTCAATTGATGGAAGAAAAAACTAGCGATCATGATACTTGTTGAAACAATCAAGGGCGCTAAAAGGGTAAATGGGCGGATCAAACCTGAAAGACCAGCTATTTTCTGATACAACAAATCATTTGACACGTTCTCTCACCAACAACCAATAGTTTTCCCTTCAAATGTTTATAAAGGTTATTTGACAGACCTTACCCTAAAAAAACAATGAAAAGGATTTTAGTATCACTAGACCATTTCATAGGACAGAAAACAAATGGTGACCATATGGATATTTTTAGAGGATTCATCGCCATCGACGTCCCCATTAGCACAATACTTCAAGACCTATTAGACTCGATAAAAGGAACTAGGGCAAATGTGAAAGTTGTTGAAGCAAAAAACATACACATAACATTGAAATTCCTGGGTGATACACAGATAATTCACATCGAAAAAATTGAAGAAATAATCAAAGAAAGCATTCGATCAACCCAACCGTTCACACTTCAGCTCAAGGGAACCGGGGTGTTTCCTAATGAGAGATATGTCAAAGTCCTCTGGGTCGGTATCCAGCAGGCTGAACCACTTATACCAATAGTAAAAGATCTCAATAGTAAATTAAATAACCTTGGCTATAAAAAGGAAAATAAACCCTTTTCAGCACATCTCACAATCGGGCGGATGAGATCTGCAGAAGGAAAAAATGATATCCTTGAACTCCTCCATCAACATGGCGATACACTTTTCTCAGAGATACCAGTGAACTCAATAAAATTAAAACAAAGCGTTCTTACACCAAAAGGACCGATTTACTCAACAAAAAAGGAGATCATGTTAAAAAGCTAAATAATTGAGGGATGTCTCATCATAGAATCACTACTAGTTATCGGAATCCTTCAGATCATCCTTTTCATCATTGGTGTTTTCATCTTTTTACCAAAATATCTTTTAAAACAGCCTTTAAAAAAAACAATATCAAATATCTTTTGCCAAATCCCTTGGTTCATACTAGTTCTTATTGTTGTCTCAGTTCATCTCATCGAGGTGAACTTTCTTGATCCCTGGGCAACACAACTTGTCGGAACGGACTTTGCTGCACAATTCACGGCAATTGAAGGAAGCATTGTCGCAAACATGCATCATCTCTGGAACATGGTATTTCTCAGCTTTTTTGTAATCATGTATATTGTTGTCTATCCCTTCATACTCTGGTTCAGCAACCTGTATTTCCTAATAGATACTCAGAAAAAACCACTTCAAAGTCTCGCACTTGGTCTCCTATTCCTTTATCTATTTTCCATACCTTTTTACTTGTTCTTTCCAGTAAGTAATGTCTATACCTATAATAATATCGATTCAGCGCTTTCCATTATCTTTCCCTCAATAAACTCATTTTTTTATACCACCACAACGACCAATAATTGTTTTCCATCACTTCATGTTGCCATGTCCATCATCATTGCTTGGGCAGTAAAACATACAGACAATAAAAGATACTATTATTTCACAATATTTTCAATGATCAGTGTCATCATCTCTGTTATGTATCTTGTGATACACTGGATCGTTGATGTCATTGGTGGTATAATTGCTGCAACAGCCGCAATAATTATCAGTAATACATTGTTAAAGAGGCTAGGAGACCATGAACAAAAATAAGGCCATTGAAAACAATATACTCAAACAGATACAGCCTACCGAGAACGATAGAAAGACCCTTAGCTCAATCATTGCTGATATCACAGAAAAAGTAAATCAGGAAATACAAATTAGAAAAATAAACGCATCAACAACCCTTGTTGGCAGTACCGCAAAAGACACCTTTCTCCGTAACAATCTTGATGTTGACCTTTTCATCATGTTCCCATCAAATACTCAAAAAGAATTCATGGCCGACCATGTCCTCTCTATGGGCAGAACCCTTCTAGATGAAACAGAGGAATGCTATGCTGAACATCCCTATATACGAGGGATATACCAAGACTTCAAGATAGAACTCGTTCCCTGCTATAATATCCAAGATGCATCACAAAAACTCTCCGCAGTCGACCGTACCCCCTTACATACAAATTATGTGATAGAACACATCACAGAGCAACAAAAAAATGAGGTACGTCTGTTTAAACAATTTCTCCATGGAATTGGCTGCTATGGCGCAGAGGCAAGTATCCAAGGTTTCTCAGGTTATCTCTGTGAGATCCTTATCATTCAATTTGATAGTTTCTATAATCTTCTTACCAATGCAGTTGACTGGAAACCTGGAACAAAGATCTCATTGTTAAAAAAGAAGATACCTAGTTTTCCTGAAACCCTCATCGTAATTGATCCTGTTGACCCTGAAAGAAACGTTGCAAGCGCAATATCTCCTGAAACATTCAACCTTTTCAAAAAAGCATCAAAAGCATATCTAAAGAATCCGAAAAAATCGTTTTTCTTTCCCAATCCCATAAAACCATGGCCAATGGAAAAGATAAAAACAATAATTCAGAACGGACTATATGAATATATAGGAATATGTTTTCCAAAACCAGATATCATAGATGAGAACCTTTATCCCCAGATACGAAAGGCTTGTAAGAACATAGAAACCATTTGTACAGCTTATGGGTTTAATGTCCATAACATCTTGTCGATGGTAAATGAAAAAAATAAACAAATTTATCTTATCATTCAAACAGATAAGGAACCAATTTCAGAGAGAAACACCCATATAGGACCACCAATGGACCTTGAGCCGCATCAAACTAAATTCCTTGAGAAATGGGAAAACAATTCCCAGGTCATCCATGGACCATATGAAAAGAACAAACGATGGTATGTTGATATACGCAGAGAATACACACAGATACAACCATTCATAAAGAATGTTTTACCCTCACTTAGTCTAGGGAAACATATTGAGCCGATCATAAAACAACAGTTCACCATAATGAATACAGAGGAATTATTTAAAGAACAGTTCCAAGAATTCTGGACAAAACATCTCGATAAAAAAGATACCTGGGAACGATAAAAAAAAAATGTATAAACGTGATGGTATGAGTCAACCCGCACATATCAAAACACTTGGCATATTCACAAAGAACTTTGGATTGTTCCATGATCTCGTTAATACCTTGAAACGCAGAAACATACCCTATGTTGCACTCACATCGATTAAACATGTACCCAACAGGATCGGGGTTATACTCACTTCACATTCAGAGATGCATGATATATCAACGTCAATGATCATTGCTGCTGACGCATATGATAGCATCGATACAGCAATTGATAAGGCATTGCATCTTCTCATCGGAAAAGAACTCTACACCAAGGTGTTCATAGGAATAGATCCTGGGGAAAAACCCGGAGTCGCTCTGGTCGGTGATGATATACTTCTTCAGAAAACACAGGTCAAATCACCAGAGAACGTGGTCAAAACGGTCAGACAATCCATCAAGAACTATCCATCAAGAGAATATCTCATTCGCATCGGCCATGGGTCCATACTTCATAGAAATAGGATCATCAACTCATTGATACCCCTCGGGGTACCTATAGAGATCGTTGATGAAAGTAAGACAACAAAAACCCAGCAGACAAAAAGGACAACTAGAGATAGCGAAGCTGCTGCAGCAATAGCACTCTTAAAAGGTGGCATTGTACAGAAAAGACTGCCATTAAAGCCAACAAAAGGAGATATTAAACGAATCCAGGAGAAAAGCCGGCAGGTAACAGAGGGACGGTTCTCGATTTCACAAAAAAATGCTTTATTTGTTCTAAAAGGTGAAAAAAGTCTGGCAGAGGCCATAAAGGAAGAAGAAAAACCAAAACTGAAAGCAAAATAGTCCATCAGATAAAAAGCAATATGTAAATCTTGCATTTATCTAAGTTCAACGGGCAATAAGACCTCTGGAACATTCTGAAAGGAAATAGGCCGCAGGAATCGTTTTATCGCATACATTCCAACTGAGGTTGTATGAGGCGCAGTTGTAGCAGGATAAGGTCCTCCATGCTGCATCGCTTCACATACCTCAACACCCGTTGGAACCCCATTTATGATCAAACGACCAACTTTTCTTGTTAAAATATTAAACAAATCCATAGCACAAGATGAATCTGATATATCAACATGTATCGTTGCTGTCAACTGACCTTCAAGATATCTTGCAATTTTTAAAAAATCGGATCCATCTTCACAGATCACAAATAATGCAACAGGACCAAAATGTTCCTGATGAAGAACATTATTAGAAAGATATGTACGCATATCGGTAACCATAACAGTACTTTCAAAGGAAACCATATCTTTCAATGGGCATCCACCCAAACGAATATCAACAGAGGATATCTTCGATGAGTTTAATACTTTAGAAGTAAGATTATCTTTTATAGAATCATTGAGCAAGATGCCTGATCCTATATTCCTTAATATCTGAATAACCTCGTCAATCAATACGATATGCTTCTTGTTTAGAAAAATAACACCAGGTTTTGTACAGAACTGTCCAACGCCAAGGGTTATTGAATTAGCAAGTTGCTCAGCAGTATCCTTTTTTACATTGTAAATAAAGATAGGGTTGATACTTCCCATCTCAGCAAAGACCGGTATTGGTCTCGGTCGAGATGATGCAAGATCAAAAATCGCACGACCTGCTCCTTGTGAACCCGTAAAACCTATTGCCTCAGCTTTTGGATGCACCACCAGTTCTTCAGAGACACTTGCATCTTTTCCATGAATGAGTGAAAAATATCCTCTTGGAAACTCGCATATTTCAATTGCCTTGTTCACCGCATGACCAAAAATTTCAGAGGTCACTGGATGTGATGGATGGGCCTTTACAATAACTGGGCATCCTGCAGCCCATGCTGAAGCAGAATCACCACCACAAACCCCAAAAGCAAAGGGAAAGTTGCTCGCTGGAAAAACAACGGCTGGGCCAATTGGGATTAGCATCCGTCGAATATCTGGTTTAGAAGGGTTTATATCACTATAAGATTTATCAATGACTATCTCCTTATATCCATCGTCTTCTATGAAATCTGCAAATTTTTTGAGTTGATCACATGTTCTGGTTCGTTCATTTTTGAGCCGGTGTACCCCTAAGGCGGTTTCATTATCCGCAATCTCAAGTAACTGATCTCCAAGTGAAAGTATCTGATTGGAAACCTCTCTTAGAAAATCAGGTATATCTCCTCTTTTAACTTTGAAAAATGCGTGTTCAGCAGATTCAAAAGCAGAATCGATCTCTTCTCTATTTGCATCTGTGAAAACGATATCTGATCTCTTCATTGTTCGAGGATTTATTGAGCGATAGGATTGTTTCCCTTTTGAAGATGGAATACCTGCAATAAGATTTTGACCAGTAAGTTTTACCATGTAAATCATGATCCTCCAAAAGATCAAATAATTCAAACTTATAAGAAGATTATGGGAGCTACACTATAAGCCTATTCATAATTATTTATTTGAATTGTGATTTTGAAGAATAAAGATGAATATAAGAATAAGGACCATGGCAATCGAAAAACCCAATAACGCAAATTTACACGCAGCAAAATATGAGTGAACCAGGGCAAATATATCAGGGAAACCAACAGTATCAGCCGTCATGAAAAGTATGAACAGATTCTCTAACCCGTCACAACAGGATGCAGTAATCCCCGATATAGCAACGATATAACCAAGGAACCTTGGTTTAGAATCTTCTTTGAATTTTCTAGCTAAAAATATGCCAACTGAGAAGATCAACAATCCATACACAACAATATAAATGTAATCAACAGCCTGAGCGACCTTGTACAAAAAAACATCATTATCAGTCATAGCAGCAAAATGAGATCTGATAACATTCCCACTGAATGAAAGCTGACTCTCTGTAAATGAAACAGGATAATTGGATATAGCAAACACATAATTCACAGAGACCATTAGAATCGGAAATAAAACAAGAGTTATCTTTAACAAGTTCAGAAGATTTTTCTGGCTTGGAAATGAATCGAGGATGAAACCACTCATACCAACAGGTCCATCGAGTTTTACTATTTGAGTGTTTCAGTATCGTTTAGCAATTCTTGATCATCAAGCTGCATTATCACATTCGACCCAAATGTTTATGAGCATGGGACATATGCCATCTGGGTAAGAGCAATGAAGGTTGACAGAGCCCTCGTAAGCGTTTCAAATAAACAAGGCTTGGCAGATTTTGTAAAAAGACTTTCAAAGTTGGATATCGATATTGTTTCGACAGGTGGGACATCACGTTTTCTAAAGGACAACAATATACCCATCATTGATATATCCGATGTAACCGGGTTTCCAGAGATGTTGGATGGTCGGGTGAAAACACTTCATCCAAGGATCCATGGAGGGATTCTTGCACTTCGATCAAACAAAGAACATATGCAAACAGTGAAAAAACATGATATCACCCCCGTTGATATGGTCGTATGCAATCTCTATCCTTTCGAACAGACTATAAAGAAACCAAAAGTTAGTCTTACTGAGGTCATTGAAAATATTGATATCGGTGGTCCAACGCTCATACGATCTGCAGCAAAGAACTACAAGGATGTCCTAGTAATAACTAAGCCAGAGCAATATGATCATATTGCCACACTTTTAGAGAAAAAGGGAGATATCCCACTTGCTGAAAGAGAACGACTTTCTCTTGATGCATTCACCCACACTGCCCAATACGACAGTATCATCTCAAGCTATCTTCGGAATATTTGGACTGATGAAGTTCTTCCCGAAAATACCTCAATAGCATTACGTAAAAAACAAGAGATGAGATATGGTGAAAACCCACATTTAAAAGGTGGTTTCTACATGTCCCTACCAGAGATCACTGAGCCCTGTATCACCACTGCTGAACAATTACAAGGAAAAGCGTTATCCTATAACAATATCCTTGATAGTGATGGAGCAATAGAGGCAATAAAAGAATTCACTGAACCCACTTGTGTGATCATAAAACATGCAACACCTTGTGGTATAGCAAGTGCTAAGACCCTGTTGAACGCATGGAAGGATGCCTATGCAACAGATACCTATTCACCCTTTGGAGGTATCGTTTCGTTTAATAGAAAACTTGGAAAGGATGTTGCTGAAGAGCTTAACAAACTATTTCTTGAAGTGATCATCGCTCCGGATTACACAAAGGATGCTTTAGACATATTTAGTCAAAAAAAGAATCTTCGCCTTCTTCGTCTACCCGGACTTGAAAAACCAATTCAACGGAAAGGAATGATCTTTCGAAGTGTTGTCGGTGGATGTCTATCTCAGGAAAGAGATGTGGTCATGACACCTCTTGACCAATGGAAGATCGTTACAAAGATTAAACCATCTGATGTACAGCTCAAATCAATGGAATTTGCGGTTCGATGTGTCAAACACATCAAATCAAACTCAGTGGTCTTTGTAAAGGACACTCATACAGTTGGAATAGGTGGAGGTCAAACAGCTCGAGTTGATGCAACATGGATAGCCACACATAAAGGAAAAGATAATATCAAGGCATCAATCATGGCAAGCGATGCGTTCTTTCCCTTTAGAGATGCAGTGGATATGGCGGCGGAAGCAGGAGTGAAGGCCATTGTTCAACCTGGGGGAAGTATCAGAGATGAAGAGGTTATCACTGCAGCAGATGAACATAAGCTAGCTATGGTCTTCACCGGTCAACGATATTTCAGACATTGAAAAAGATGTAACCAGGCATATACATATTAATAGGTGACCATGTTAAGGCAGCCCATGGATTTTCGTCTTCAAAACACTGATGGTCCTGCGCAAAGTGGTATACTATCCTGCAATGATGGTGTAATTGAAACCCCAAATATTCTTTTCATTCAAACAAAAAGATATAGTGCTCCAGACTTTGCTCAGATACTTCTTACCAAGGAAAAACAGAGAGCCCATACACCTCAGTTCATTATTGGAAATAACATATTTACTGAGTCCCCACTCGATACGAATACAGTAACTCAATGTCTCTCTTCATATACTCTTTTTCCAAAGGATGTCTCAGACAGATTTCTTGAATGGGCTCATAAAAATAACGAAATCAAAGAAAAAGACTGCACTTTATTAAGTGGTAATAAAGAGCATGATATCAAGCACTTGCAAGATTATGATCGATTCTTCATCATAGGGTCAGCACAACAGCTCTACCAACATCCAACAGAATTTGTAGAATATATCACACAGATTCGAGATTCAATACCATATGATTCATTAGTTTACACTCCATCAATCGCACAACCATCTAATCTTGCACTTTTAACTTATTTTGGCATCGATCTTTTTGATTCGACACAAGCCATTCTTGCCGCGAGAAATAATACGATGCTATTTCCCACAACCAATCTTTCCGTTAAGGACCTGAAACTTGTCCCCTGTAACTGTCCCTCATGTATATCAATTAAAAACCCAGAAGAAATGAATTTTGAAAAGATACTCCACCATAATTATCATTCAATGTTTCAAGAAATAAAACTCATTCAAACCTATATAAAAACCAATAATCTTCGAAAACTTGTAGAAATTCGAATTACTTCAAACCCTCATCTCGTCACCCTATTACGCACTCTTGATAGACAAGGTTTTGATTATCTAGAGAAAAGAACACCGCTTCATACTGACAACATCCTTTACGCAACAACATTTGAAAGTATGCATAGACCAGAGATATATCGTTTTCAACAACGAGTCCTTGAAAGATTTAGAAAACCCCGAAGTACATCTATACTACTTCTTCTTCCATGTTCCATGAAAAAACCCTATTCTTTCTCCCAGTCCCATAGAAAATTTCATGATGCCATATTTTCATCTAAAAACCCCTATTGTATCCATGAGCTCATCATCACCTCACCTATCGGACTAGTGCCTCGAGAACTTGAATGTATCTATCCAGCATCATCATATGATATACCAGTAACAGGACATTGGTATAAGGATGAACAGATGATGATACGCACACTGCTTGAAGCCTATCTAAAAAAGAACACCTATGAAAAGATACTTGTTCACCTATCAGAAGAAATGGTATCATTCATTAAAGATATCATACCAGATGGTATCTACACAGATCTCAAAGGAAGCCCAAATAACGCACAGGCAATAAACACATTAACAGAACTAATAAAAAATGAGACACAAGATGCAGGAAGGATATCTGGGAGGCAGCGATGGTTTGACCATGTCCATTCCCTTGCCACCTATCAATTCACAGAACCACTTGCAGATTCACTTCTTAAAAATACTTCGATAATTGGAAAATATCCCTATCTTAAGATAATGGATGAAAAGAAACAACAACTCGGAATGACCACAGAGAAACGAGGATACATCTCATTAACAATACATGGAGGGAAGCGATTACTCACGCATCAAAGATATCTTGTAAAACTTACTCCGGATTTTACCCTGAAAGGATCTGTCTTTGCACCAGGCATAGAGGATGCTGATAAGGATATAAGAAAAGGTGACGAAGTACTCGTACTGCAAAACAACATGTTACAAGGAGTTGGTGTAGCAATGATGAACGGAGAGGAAATGAAAAAACGATCATACGGTGAAGCTGTAAAGGTCCGCCATAAGAATTCTTAAAATCTCCTTAAAGGTTTTTCACAACCGCAAAATGGACAAGAGAAAATTTTCAATTGTGGATAGATAGATGTTCCCTCAGCCCATATCTTAAGACTCTCCCCACATTGTTGACATTGGAATCGTACATTCCCTGATTTCTTTTTTGGTATCACTGCACGTATCACAGGCGGCATAGGGGGAATCTTTGCAAGACGACCGCAATCAGGACAGGTCATAACAACAGATTTCTTATCAACATACATTGACTCTTTAATGGCAAATATTCCATGACAATGAGGACATTTGAAATGATACAAACCACCTTTCAGAGTCTTCTCAAAGGTTTGAACAAGGTTTTCCGCAGATGAAAAGGAAAAACGAGAAAACAGAAAGATAAGTATCATCGAAAAAAACAAGCAACCATAAAGCAGAACAATAAGATGGAAATCATCTCTTCCGAAAACAATTTGCCAAATACTGAAAAGAAAAACGATACCACTTGAGACTATGACGAAGTAAAATGCCCATCGCCAGTTCAAACCCATGTCCGTGACCTCCAAATCCCAAAAAGACCGCCTATGAATAGACTGAAAAATGCAAAAAATGATAAAAACACAATATCCGCATTCGATCTTAAACGATAAAGAGTATTCTCAAAAAAAATATTTTCCAAAGGATCTGTACCCATTTCATATTCTTCTCTGTTCGAATATCCATCACCATCTGGGTCAGTTGATGCATCAAATGGGTCATTTCCATCAAAACCATGGACCTTTTCCCAGGAATCAGGTAATCCATCACTGTCACGATCATTTAATGAAAATGCGATCCAAAATGATTGCTCATGACTTTTCAATAACAAACCATCATCATTACTAATCTCTACCCAGTAAATATATTCTCCAATGTCAGTACCTTGAAAAGAACCAACGAACTTACCTTTATGATCATACTCCATCTCAACAGATATCCTAATATCCAGTGGATTTAGAAAGATGAGATCAACAGATATATCACTATCTATTGGATAGATAATACAAATAGATGTGAGATTATGACCGGGTACTTGAACCTCCGGGTAAACAGAAAGATAGTCAAGATGGATGAATACACCCTCTTCAGAGGAAAAAGATGGAGAAGATATGATCCCAAGAAATATAATCAATGCTATAAGAACCGCAGGTTTATGCAGAGAGTGGATATACTTAATGGATGTAACATCCATCTTCGGACTAGACCGCAATCCCAATACCCAATATCCAATAATTGACCTGATATTTCTAGATATCGATTTTCAAAAAAAATTTACAATATTAAAAAACCAGATCAGTTGTATCTATATTACACAGCTCTCAATGCAGAACATTTAAAATGATTCCTTCTATTCAAGAAATCCATTATGACATCAAAAATACCAACTGTTGATACAACAGCTTATATCCATCCAACCTCTGTGATCATCGGCGATGTTGTCATAGGAAAGGAGTGCGGTATCTATCCACACGCGGTCATACGAGGAGATGAGAACCGAATCACCCTAAGCGAGGGATCCAATGTTCAAGATTGCTGTATCATCCATGTTAATGAACAACACCCGGTATATATAGGACGGAATGTTTCCATTGGTCATGGCGCAATGATCCATGGTGCAACAATTGAAGATGATTGTATCATAGGCATTCATTCAGTGATCCTAGATGGAGCAATCGTGAAGAGGGGTAGTATCATCGGAGCGAATGCGGTCGTGACATCAGGGAAGACAATTCCTGAGAACAGTCTTGTCGTCGGTGTTCCAGGAAAGGTGCTCAATCAAGATGAAAGCTATCGAGTTCAGGCTCAAAAAAACGCTGAGATATATAGACATCTTAGTAAACAACATAAACAAGGTGTTTTCAAAGAATATAAAAAATGAATAAAGAAATAAGAAGAACGTTATTTGTTCTTCTTTTCTAATTTTTCCCGAGTATAATTCAATAACCCGCCAGCATCACGAATTGCAAGTATTTCTGGAGGAAGTTTAGGAAAAGAAAATGTCTGAGCACCCACAGTAATCTTTCCATTTTCAATATCAACATCAACAGTATCTCCCTCATTATATGCCTCAACTGCCTGAGGAATCTCAATGAGAAGCAACCCCTGATTGATAGCTGAACGGTAGAAGATACGAGCAAAGCTCTTTGCTATGACCGCTTTGACACCAACTGCCTTCAGACCAACAACGGGTTGTTCTCTGGAACTCCCACATCCAAAGTTCTTACCTGCAAAGAGGACATCATTTTTTTGAACATTCTTTGCAAATGTTGGATCAAGATCCTCTAAGAGATGTGGTTTAATCTCCTCAGCAGTACTACAGGTATACGTATATTTCCCAGGAAATAACATATCTGTGTTGATATCATCTCCATATCGCCATACAGCCATTTTAGATCACCTCTCTTGGATCGGTAATGGTTCCTTTAATTGCTGATGCAGCAACCGTTGCAGGACTTGCTAGATATATCTCAGCTTCTTTGGAACCCATTCGACCTTTAAAATTCCTATTTGCGGTGCTTAAACATCGTTCCCCTGGTGATAGTACACCTTGATGTGCCCCAAGGCAAGGACCACAGCCAGGCGGAAGAATCATTGCTCCTGCATCTACGAATGTTTTAATGTAACCCTCTTCAAGAGCTTGTTGGAAGATCTCCTTTGAAGCAGGTATGATGATCAATCTTATGTCTCTATGGATCTTTTGACCTTTAAGGATGCTTGCAGCTACCTTAAAATCTGATAACCTACCATTGGTACAAGTACCTATGAGACATTGATTAAGAGTTATATCGGATAGTTCTGAAGCAGGTTTTACATTATCAACGGTATGAGGGCAAGCTACAAGAGGTGTAATATCCGAGAGATTATAATCTAATGTTGTCTGATAATTGGCATCCTTATCAGCATTGATTGGTGTGTATGATTTATCAGAGACACCAATAGATTTAAGATATTTTTTTGTAACATCATCAACAAAGAACACTGAGTTCTTTGCACCCATCTCCACACCCATGTTTGCTATGGTGAAACGATCATCAATAGTGAAATCCGATACTGCACCATGATATTCCACAGAGCAATATGTTGCTCCTGATGCTGAAATATCTCCTATGATATGAAGGATGACATCCTTTGCATATACTCCTTTTTTAAAGAAGCCATCAAAGGATATCTTTATACTTTGAGGAACCTTTAACCAGGTCTCACCAGTAAGGAAGAGTGCTGCAGCCTCAGTTCGATCTATACCTGACGAGAATGCTCCAACTGCACCATATGAACAGGTATGAGAATCGCTGCCAAGTAAGAGTTTCCCCGGTAATCCTAAACCTTTTTCAACAACGATCTGATGACAAACACCCTCACCCACATCATAAAAATGTTTGATTTTATATTTTTTTACAAAATCTCTGATGACCTTATGATTTATCGCTGTTTTTTCAGATGCCGCCGGGACCACATGATCAATCACAATAATTGATAGTTCATTTGAATGTACACCATAAGTGTCCAATTCTTTTGAGATCTTTTGAATGATAGCTGCGGTATTATCATGCGTAAGTACATGATCCGGATGTACTGTGACAATTTGACCCGGGACGGTTTCTTCTTCCTTTGCATATTTTGCTAATATCTTTTCTGCAAATGTCATTCCCATCTTATACACACCTCTTTGGAAAATAGACTGATTCTATTTTTACCAAGATGTTTAATTTGCACGAATCTCTTTTTATCTACATTATGTTTTCGTAGCCTGAGAGAAATACATATAAAACAGATGAGGTATGTATTCTTGTTGATGGATGAAGAGAGATGCATATGAAATTTAGAAACACTTTTGATAGTGCTGTCGCAGGTGTCATTGAAGCATTGCTGCTTGTTGCGTTAGCAGCAATTGTTCTATCAACGATCCAGCTTGTCTATATCCCAGAGATCATGGAGCAACGTGAGGCAGAACATATGGATGAGGTCGATAATCAGTTCTCTTACCTAAAATCAGTTGTTGATCTGCAATCTGCATTAACAGAAGATGTCCCTATTTCTTCACCTATTACCCTTGGAAGTAAAGAACTTCCCTATTTTGTAACTGCAAGGGCATTCGGCCAGTTGGATATAATAGATTCTAGTGCAAGTTATATTGAGCCTCTTGGTGCATCTTATACAAATAAACCTTTAACATCGATACAATTGGAAGTTTGGAACTGTTATTATATTGGTCAACGATACGTTCTAGAGGGAGGTGCAGTGATCGTCAAACAAAGTGATGGAGAAAGTGTAAAGATAGAGCCATCAATAATTATTGAAAATATCTCCGGTGACACATATATCACATGGCAATTGCCTGAGTTCTGCAGTATCGCTGGTAAAAATTCAACAAGCGGATATAAGAACTGTTTCATAAGGACCAATTATACTAGTAACAGTGAAACAGGCTCTGAGAGCATTGATACTCTAAGGATCTTTTCTGAATTTCTAGATGCATGGAATGCTACTTTTAATACATTATTAGAGGAAGCGATTGAAAATGGAGAGGTAACTGTCGAAAAATTCCTATCAGGGACTCCACCATATGTGCGTATACAAAACACTGGAAGTAATGATCTTTTTCTCGATATTAATCATGTTATTATAGGTGCGCAGATAGGGCCAGGAATCGTTGTTCAAAAGAGCTGATAATCTAATCTTTGGTGCATCAATAAACCTTTTTATCAATTACATTATATAGTGTCATGTTGTTTCTAAGGTGAAATAAAGTTGGGATAAATCAAAGTCATCGCAGATTCATACGGTTTGAAACGAGGCAGATATGGACGATTATAATGTGACACAAAATATTGATGAGATGCAAAATAATGACAGTATTTCATATAGTCAGCCTCAAGAGTTTAAGGAATCGATACTTAAAACAGATATCCAAGGATTTGATTCATTATTTACAAATGGAGGGATACCTCAGGGAAATGCGGTGATGGTAGCCGGTGGCCCTGGAACAGGTAAAAGTCTTTTATGTAGACAGATCTGTTATAATCGTATCCTTGCAGGTAAGGCCTGTATGTATGTGAGTTTTGAAGAAAATAAAGAGCGCATCATACGAAGTATGGATGCTTTCGGCTGGAAGGTTCAACAATATGTCGATAATGGTCAGTTCCTTATCCAGAAGATAAATCCATTGGATATCCTCCGGATGAAATTTGGTTCTCTTGGAGGATCAGGATCTGCAACAGAGCTTTCATATAAAATCAAACCTCTTGTCATTCCAAAGGATTTTAATCCAGATGTCATTGTTGTTGATTCATTAAGTGCGATCATAGCTGCATCAGTTACTAAAGAAAAGAATTATAGAGTCTATTTGCAGCAGTTGTTTTCTTTTTTTGAGGATACCGGATCAACATCTTTTTTGATCGCTGAAACAGACCCCATTCCTAAGAGATTTAGCGATAGTGGAATTGAGGAATTTCTTGCTGATGGTATCATCGTGCTTTATAATGTACAACAGGCTGACGGAAGACAAAGTGCTATAGAGATATTAAAGATGCGATATGGAAAACATGACAAAAAGATTGTTAAAATGAACATTTCTGAACATGGTATAGAAGTATATCCTGATCAACCGGTACATGTTGACTTTTAATTATTTCCCAAGAAATCTGAAGGGTTCAGCACTTGCACTGAGTTTTTTGGCACCATATCTCATGATATTGTCTTCAATTTGTTTTACCTGAAGTTTGGTAAGTCCCGTGCGCTTCAGGATGAGTTTATCGTGTTCATCGTAGATACAGATGGTACCGTCATCAGGGTTTGAAATTGACTTGTATATCTCACCGTTTTGAAGCCAGATCCAAATGTTTGTGATTTTGTTTTCCATATTATGGCACCCATTTTTATTTTCTATTAATTATTTTTATTTTTTAAACTATATAAATATTTCTTTTTTTAATACTAAACATTTATTAACCCCTTCTTAGGGCAAATAAAAAACAACAACAAATCGCAAAGGTTAATAACCACTTTTATGATAGTATATCGGCGTGGGATGAATGTTACGTGAACAATTTGTAACACAAAAGGACTCTTCAATCCAAAGAATATCCACAGGTATATCAGGACTTGATCAACTACTTCAAGGTGGACTTCCGAGACAATCAATCACTTTAGTTTCAGGGCCACCAGGATCAGGAAAAAGTATCTTTTGTTTCCAATTCCTCTTCCAAGGAGTACAAGAGAACGAAAAGGTACTCTACCTCACATTAGATAAAAAAGAACAAGGATTGATAATCCAAGCAAAAAAACTTGGGATGGATTTTCAGGATTCAATTGAGAGTGGCAATGCAACATTCCGATACCTGAACATCAACAAAAAACTCGTCTATGAAGCAATGAGTAACGAGATCCTTTCAGGGCAATACCAACGGATAGTACTAGACTCAATCACACCCCTTTCGGAAATGCCCATGTATCTAGGAAACTCAGAAAATGGTGCATCTGATTTCAGTTTCATAAACTCGGATGAAAATAGCCCCTCAAAAGCAGGACCAATGAGACGAAGACATCTTCTCTACATCATGAACGCATTAGAAACATCAGAGGCAACATCAATTGTCACCTCAGAACTACCCATGGGTTCAACAAACCTATCAAGAGATGGCATCTCAGAATTCCTTGCAGATGGCGTCATCACCCTTAACTTTGACTCAACCATGGACCGTAGGAAACTATCTGTTCTAAAAATGAGAAATACAAAACACACTCTTAAACCCCAAGAGATCCAGATCAATCAAGGGGGAATCACCCTCATCTAACCGGATCATCCATGTTCTTTCTTGATTACAGACCACCAAAAACCCTTCGAATGCTTTTCATTATCCATTATGCGCCATTATTGCTCATCATATTGATCGGGCCGCTCACCGCATTATATCAGATATGGCAGATACCAACACCACAAATTCCAACAATCATCATCGGCATCCTCATATTCCTTGGCGGAACCATCTTTTATTTCAGATGGGAGTTCTTTTGGCATAAAACATACAAAGGTCAACTTGTCACCACCGGCATATTCCAATATATCCGACACCCGCATTACACAAGTCTCATCATTATCGCCTATGGTCTTGCATTATTCTTCTATTCAACAGCAGCACTCCTCATAGCAACGATCTCTATCCCTATAATGATAGCAAGCATCCTAGATGAAGAAAAACTCCTCATCAGACAATACGGGGATGCATACAGACAATTCATGAAGGATACACCTTGGCGAATGATACCTAAACTGTTCTAAAAAATAAGAATGAGATGAACATATTTAGATTTAGAAGCATTATTATATCAATTATTTTTACCTATATGCTACTATGAACTTATTAATAACTGGTGGGACAGGTTTTATTGGAACCCACCTTATACAAGAATTACAGAAATTTGACCACAAAATCCATGTACTTTCAAGGAACCCAACAAAACAAAACACATCAGAAAACATACAAATAATTAAGGGCGATATCACAGAACCCTCCACTCTTCCAAAAGCCCTCTCAAACATCGAAGCGGTCTTCCACAATGCCGCACTTGCAATAGATAGTGGTCATAAAAAAGAGATATTCAACATAAACGTAACCGGCACAAGGAACCTCGCAGAAGCCTGTATGAAAAGCAATATCAAACGTATCGTATACACAAGCTCTGCAGGGGTCTATGGTTTTCCTAATTCAACCACCCCAATAGTAGAAACATCACCAAAACATCCGATAAACCCCTATCAACTTTCAAAACTCCAAGGTGAAGAAATACTACACGAATACAAAGAAATCACAACCTCCATCATCAGACCACCGCTAGTTCTTGGAAAAGGCGGGATGGGATCAAAGGTCATGATAGAGAACCTGAAACAACAAAAAATGCCCTATATCGGACCTGGAACAAACATTGTCCCTATCGTCCACCCCTTTGATGTTGCCCAATGTCTACGACTTGCCCTTGAAAAGGACATAAAAGGAGAAATCTTTAACGTTGTCAGCTTCAACTGTACAATACAAGACCTGTTCAAACGGATAACAAACAAACTTTCAATCCCTGAACCTACTAAACATATACCCTACTCTCTTGCATATCTTACCGCTGTCTTCTCAGAATACCTTTCAAAAGACCCTCGACTCACACGCTTTCGTCTTAAAACCCTTGCAACAAACAGGGTCATCAGTTGTGAAAAAGTAAAAAAGGAAATTGGTTTCAAACCAAAATATACATTGGATAAAACCGTTGAAGATATCATACAATCTGTATGAAACAACCCTGCATCACCAAGAGAGATAAGGATAACATTTATATATTGAAGTTTTATATGCGATAGCCTCCGTTCATACCAGACAATCATCGGGCAATTCAAGATTATAAGAATCCCGGCAACAGGCAGACACATAAAAATCAGATTTCTGAATGTCTGTGGACTGTCACGGTTTGAACAAAGTGACCGCAAAACATTCACTGTATCAATCATCAGAATACTAACTGAGATGGTATACTATGCATCAAAAACATCATCCAAAAAGAGGATCAAGAGGCTATTCGCCCCGTAAGAGAGCGAAAGCTGAAACGCCACACATAAAAAGTTGGCCAACTGGTGGAGAGAAACCTAAGATCCAAGGATTCCTTGGGTATAAAGCTGGAATGACCCATGCCTTTGTTGTCGATTATCGACCAACATCAACAACATCAGGTAAAGAGGTCGTCATGCCAGTCTCCGTTGTTGAAACCCCGCCAATGAAGATAGCCGCAGTTCGCATCTACAAGAAAACCTACCAAGGTTTCCAGACCGTTGGTGAGATCTGGGCCGATAAATTTGACTCTGAACTTTCAAAACGTATTCCACTTCCAAAGAAGAACCAAAAGAAGAATTGGGATATTACAAAAAACGCTGATGACATCCGTGTCATCGTCTACACCCAACCAAAACTCGTCACAGGGATACCAAAAAAGATACCTGAGATCAGAGAGCTCCGCATCAGCGGTGGAAGTATGGAAGAACGCGTTGAATATGCGAAAGGCATCCTTGGAAAAGAGGTAAAGATCGAGGAAGTCGTTAGAGAAGGAGATATGCTTGACATCCTTGCAGTGACAACAGGAAAAGGATTCCAAGGTCATGTGAAACGATGGGGAGTGAAACTTCTCTCCCATAAGAACTCAAAACATCGACGAATGATCGGTACTGCAGGTTCCTGGCATCCAAACTGGATCCAACAAACCGTCCCACAGGCAGGACAAACAGGATATCATCAACGAACTGAGTACAACAAGCGTGTGCTAAAAATTGGCGAGAAGGGAGAAGAAATCACACCATCAGGTGGATTCCCTCATTACGGACTCATTCAGAATTCTTATGTTCTCATACATGGTTCCATACCAGGACCAACAAAACGATTGATAAGTATGAGAGATGCTATCAGATATCAACGAGGCGTTAAGATCGAGAAACCTGATATTTCATATATATCAACAACAAGTAAACAAGGGGTCTGAACATCATGACGAAAGTAAATGTCTATGGGATAAATGGATCGGAAAAAGAACAAATAAACCTCCCAAAGGTCTTTGATACAACATTCCGGCCGGATATCATCCGGAAATCATTTAGCGTACTTCGTTCAAATAAAAGACAACCCTATGGTGCTGATCCATTGGCTGGAACTAGACACGCCACTGCATCAGTTGGAAAAGGCAGGGGTATGTCTCGAGTCCCTCGCTTAACACAAGGAAGAACCGCTGCATTGGCACCTTGTGTCGTTGGTGGCCGTCGTGCACACCCCCCAAAGGTTGAGCGGGACTGGAGTGAAAAGATAAACAAAAAGGAAAAAATCCTTGCAAGAAAATCTGCATTAGCCGCAACATCTGATAAGAACATCGTTGCGGGCAGAGGTCATAGGTTCAAGGAATCCCTCACATTACCGGTCGTAGTTGAAGATGGCTTCGGCAATCTCACAAAAACTAAAGATGTCATTCAAGCAATGGAAAAAATCGGAGTATATGATGATGTACTACGAGCGAAAAATGGCAAACATATCAGAGCAGGTCGTGGAAAAAGCAGAGGACGTAAATACAAGACCCCAACATCAATACTTATAGTTACAGATAAAGAACCAATTAGAAATGGATCAAAAAATCTCCCTGGTGTCCAAGTTGTGAAACCAAAACAATTGAACATTGAACATCTAGCACCCGGTGGCGATAGTGGAAGACTTGTTCTTTTCACCAAATCATCACTTTCCGTTCTAGGAGGTGAGAAATAATGGATCCATACGCTATAATTCTACATCCATTTGTCACTGAAAAGACAATGAACTTCATGGAAAACAATAATGCATTGGAATTCGTTGTTAAAAGAAGGGCAAATAAGACCCAGATAAAGAAAGCGGTAGAAATCATGTTCGATGTAAAAGTCAAGCAAGTAAACACACGGATCACAAAACATGGGAAACATGCCATTGTGACATTTACACCAGAGTATAAGGCTGAAGACATCGGCATGAGAATAGGAGTATTCTAAGGTGGTGCATCTATGGGAAAGCGATTAATCCAACAAAGAAGAGGCAGGTTCAATGGACGTTACACCGTTCCATCCCACAGATTCAGAGGACAGATCAAATACCAACATGATAGAAAAAAACAAACAGGTGTCATTCAAGATATCATCCATGACCCTGGACGAACCGCGCCACTTGCAAAGATCAGATTAAATAACAAGAAAACACAACTGATCATCGCTGCAGAAGGATCAAAGATAGGAGATATTGTTCATTTCTCCGATGACAAAGAAGTTGTGCGACCTGGAAATATCATACCCGTTGGGGTTATCACTGAAGGATTTCCAGTATATAATATAGAATTAAAACCAGGAGATGGCGGTAAACTTGTCAGAGCAGGTGGTAGCAGTGCCACCATCGTTGCCCATGATGCAGATACAACGGTCATCCGTCTCCCTTCAGGACAATTCAAAACGATCTCATCAAACTGCCGTGCAACAGTTGGTGCAGTAGCAGGCGGTGGACGTAAGGATAAACCATATCTAAAAGCAGGGAAAAAATACATAGCACGTCGAGTACAAGGAAAGATACATCCTGTTGTTCGAGGTGTTGCAATGAGCCCTGTTGATCACCCACATGGCGGTGGAGCACATCAACATGTCGGAAAACCAAGTACCATTCGACGTGGTGCACCCCCAGGAAGAAAGGTCGGTAGTATTGCCGCAAAGAGAACTGGGAGGAAGTAGATACCATGGCAAAGTCTAAGGGTTTCAAATCATCAGCAAGAAGCAAAAGGAAGCTTAAGAGAAAGAAGATTGAGTTCAAAAAGAAGGAATTCCAATTCCATGGCAGAGGTGTGGAAGAACTTCAGAAACTCACCATTGAAGAATTCCTACCACTTATCCCTTCAAGGATGCGGCGGAGCTTAAAACGAGGCTTAACCCGCAGACAAACAAAATTATTACAGGATATTGAGAAGGCAACAAAGGATGATATCATTCGAACTCACCTTCGAGATATGATCATCCTACCTAGCTTCGTTGGCCATAAGATCGCAGTTCATAATGGAAATGATTTCCAGCAGATAACCATTGAACCTGAGATGGTTGGCCATTATATTGGAGAATTCGCTTTAACTCGAAAGAAAGTAAAACACACCGGACCGGGTGTTGGCGCAACCCGATCATCCAAATTTATGCCATTGAAGTGATGACCCATGGTACAATATTCAACGAATCTTGATCCAGATAAAACCGCAAAAGCATATGGATTCGAGTTACATTGCTCACCAAAAGATTCAAGGAACATCGCTCGGGCTCTCCGAGGCATGGAACTAGAATCAGCAAAAACATATCTTGAAGACATCATCGTTCAAAAACGAGCACTTCCCGCAGTCTTTCATAAGAGAAAGGTTGCTCATAGGGCGGCTATTGGTCCTGGAACATATCCTCAGAAGGCTGCTCGCTACATGCTAAAGATACTGAAAAATGCTGAGAACAATGCTGAGTACAAAGGTTTCGACATCGAACATATGCGCATTGCACATATCAATACATATCGCGGGAGGAAAACCCGAGGTTTTATGCCCCGCGCCCATGGACGTGCCACTGATTGGAATAAGAAAACCACCAATATTGAAATAATAATCGAAGAGGTAGAGTAATGGCAGGCGAACGTAAATTCATCAGAGAGAGCACAAACCGTATCCTTATCAAAGAATTTCTCATCAAAGAGGTCGAAGGTGCTGGCTTTGGTGGTATGACCATTCAACGAACACCAATGGGCACTCGTATCAATATCATTGTCGAACGACCTGGCATGGTCATTGGTAAAGGCGGCAGTAAGATCAAGGAAATCACCAGTCAGATCAAAGACCGGTTCCATGTCGATAATCCACAGATAGAGATACAAGAGGCAGGATCAAATGCTGCATTGAATGCTCAGATCATGGCTGAAAAACTCGCTGAAGCATTGGAACGGGGTTGGCATTTCCGACGAGCGGGACATTCAACGGTACGTAGGATCATGTCCGCAGGTGCTAGAGGATGCCAGATCGTTATTGCAGGAAAGCTTACCGGCGCACGACATCGAACGGAAAAATTCTCAGAAGGACATATCAAATACTGTGGAGAGACAGCTAAACAAGTGATGGATCGAGGATTCGCTGAGGCAAAACTAAAAGCTGGAGTCCTTGGCGTCAAGGTCGGTATCATGAGACCAAATGCACGATTACCTGATGAGATCATCATTAAGACCGCTGAAAAGAAGAAAGAAAAGGAAGAGGCGGCAGTAAAACAACCTGTTAAACAAGAAAAGCAAGTCAAAAAGAAGGAAACACCTAAAGAGGATACCGGCAGCAAAAAGACCGATATCAATAAGCTTGCTGAACTACCAGGTATCGGACCTTCCATTGTAAAGAAATTCAAGAAAGCTGGTGTCACATCCTTAGAAGAAGTCTATGAGATGGATGCTGAGGATCTATCATCAATCGATGGCATCGGAATGAAAACCGCAGAAATCATTATCAAAGAACTTCGAAAACTCCTAGAATGAGGGTAAAAAATGGTCCTAAAAACAAAAGAGATAAGGGGATTTACCCCTCAAGAACGGCTCGATAAACTTGAAGAGCTAAAACGAGAACTCATGCATGAACGTGGTGTTGCAGCAATGGGTGGTTCCCCACCATCACCGGGAAAGATCCGTCAACTGCGAACATCTATTGCTCGGATCTTAACGATTATGCGTGAGCAAGGAGAAACAATAAATGAGTGAGATATGCCCAAAATGTGGTCTCCCTAAGGAGCTCTGTGTTTGCGAAGATATCGCAAGAGAACAACAGAAGATAGAAATCACCGTTGACAAAAGAAGATATGGAAAAATGATGACAATCGTCGATGGAATAAACCCAAATGAACTTGATATCGACGCACTCATCACTAAACTGAAGAAAAAATGTGCCAGCGGTGGAACGATAAAGGACGGGCGAATAGAACTTCAGGGCGATCATCGGACAAAAGTCAGAGAAACTCTTGAAGAAATGGGCTTCATCGTCGAAGTATCATAAGGATTACAGAAACGCAGAGATGCGTTATCATCTTCAATGAGGAAGACTAATGAGTGATATACCGCTCATCAAGGATGAGCTCATCGGACGGACGGTAAAAATAACCTCCTGCACGGATCCTACATGGGATCATGCATCTGGTGTCATCATTGATGAGACAAAAAACACTTTCCTCATAGAAATTGAAGGTAAGGTAAAGCACATTGCAAAGGATATTGCAACATTTACCTTTCAAAGGAACGGAAAAAGGATATCCGTTCCAGGGTCATGTCTCCGGTACAGACCGGAGGAACGAGTGAAAAAAGCAAGGTGAAAAACCATATGGCTGAAAAAACAAACAAAGCACGTAACATTGGGATTACCGTTACCCCTCCAGAGAAAACCTGTACTGATCAGTACTGTCCATTCCATGGAACCCTCTCAGTACGAGGTCATATCATCACTGGGGTTGTCTCATCCACAAAAATGCAAAATTCGATCATTGTGAAAAGAGAATATACACATCTAGTTCCTAAATTTGAACGATATGAAAAACGGACATCATTGTATCCAGCTCATTGTCCTCCATGCCTTGATGTTAAGGTTGGGGACCAAGTAAGGATAGCTGAATGTCGTCCGTTGAGTAAAACCGTTTCCTTTGTAGCAATAGAAAAACTCTGATGGAGAAGATGACATGAAAGGAATCGCAGGCAGACAAATGAGAGGGTTGCCGACAGGCGCTCGTCTTGAATGTATTGATAATACAGGCGCAAAAATTGTGGAGATCGTGGCAACACCAAAGTTAAAGGGTACTCATCGTCGATATCCAAAGGCTGGTGTTGGTGACATGGTCATCATCAGTGTGAAGAAAGGTGCACCGGATATGAGACGTCAATTGTTGAAAGCAGTGATTGTTCGTCAGCGTCGTCCATTCCGTCGGTCAGATGGGACCATGGTTCAATTTGAGGATAATGCCGCTGTTATCGTAGCAGATAATGGAGATACAAAAGGTTCTATGATCAAGGGACCTGTTGCGTTGGAAGCTGCTGAACGATGGCCGCGGATTGCTGCAACTGCGTCTATAATAGTGTAAAAAGAAGTGGGAATGAATATGAAATCAATTAAAGCTCGTAAACAAAGGAAAGCATTTTACAATGCACCGCTGCATCAAAAGCGGAAGCAGATTTCTTCCCATCTTGAGGAAAATTTACTGTTAAAATATGACCGCCGACGTATACCTGTTGTCAAAGGTGATACCGTTCGTGTCATGCGAGGGATCCATAAGGGCCATGAGGATAAAATAACTCAGGTCCATGTGAAGGACACCCTTGTTGATGTGGAAGGAGTGACCATTACAAAGGCAGATGGTAAAAAAGTTGCTAAATCGATACACCCAAGTAATTTATTGATAACGAAACTGAATCTAACTGATAAATGGCGACGGGAAACCCTAGAAAAAGGTCTTTCTGATGATAAGAGAAAAGAGATCGAATCTGAAGCAAAGATACAGTTAAAACAACTTGAAGAGGAACAATTGAAGGCTCAAGCAGCACTCGCTGCTGAAGAAGAAGAAACTGAGGAACCTGAAGAATCGGAGCCTGAGAAACCTATTAAAGAAGAAAAAGAACCGGTCAAAGAAAAACCTGTCCCAAAACAAGTAAAAGAAAGCAAAAAAGAGGAACCAAAAGAGAAAACTGCTCCGGACACAAAAAAGGAGACAAAGACCACACCAAAGAAACAACCAACGCAGACAGTTGAAACGGACAAGGATACAACAAAGGAGGATAAAGCATGAGTAGTCATATGAAACGGTTGAATGCACCGCGAACACTGCGTTTGCATCGAAAGGAGAAGAAATGGACAGTCCGGCCGTCTGCAGGGCCTCATAAACTTACAGAGAGCATCCCTCTTGGTCTTATCATTCGAGAGTATCTTGGTATGTGTGATACATTACGTGAAGCAAAACATATCTTGAACAATGGTGAAGTCCTTGTTGATGGGATCGTACGAAAGGATTACAAATTCCCCGTTGGGTTAATGGACATTATAAGCATTCCTACTGGAAAGAAACAATACAGGGTTCTTTTCGATCAACGTGGGAAATTAACATTGGTTACCATCCAAACATCTGATGCAGAATGGAAACTACGACGGATCGAGAAGAAAACGACATTACCGGGTAACAAGATCCAGTTGAACTTCCATGATGGATATTGCCTTATCGTTGACAAGGACGAATATCATTCTGGTGATGTGCTGAAGATGGGATTCAAAGATAAAAAGATATCAGATGTATATCCCCGGACAAAAGGAACCATTGCATTGATCACTGGTGGATCTCACATTGGTGAGATGGCAACGATAGATGATATCGATATCATTGCATCATCAAAACCAAATCTTGCGTTGATGAAAGGCGCTCATGATTTCACAACCCTTGAACAATATGTATTTCCCGTTGGAAAGACAAAACCGGTCATTACCCTTCCTGAGGTGAGAATACAATGAGCGCAAAAAAGACAACTCGAAAAAAGAAGAAAACGGTCAAAGAGAACCCAATGACAAAACCTCGTATTGAAAAGGTAACAATCAACATCGGTGTAGGGGAAGCAGGGGAACGTCTGGAGAAATCACAGACCGTTTTACAACAGGTGACCAATCATAGCCCCATTCAAACATTATCAAAGACAACAAATAAAGACCTGGGTCTTCGGACACGTATGCCCATTGGATGTAAAGTGACATTACGGGGCAAGGATGCTCATGATTTCCTTGTCAGGGCCTTTGAGACCCGTGAGAACCGTATCGCGGATTATGCATTCGACGATCAAGGGAACATGTCATTTGGTATACCTGATCATACTTTATTTAAGGATCAAAAATACAATCCAGACATCGGTATCTTCGGTATGGATGTCTGTGTCACCATGGAGAAACCAGGGTATCGTATCAAACGTAGAAGGATACAGAAACGAAAGATCCATACGAACCATAAACTGGATAAGAATGAAACGATAACCTATTTCACTGAAACATTTAAACTGGAGGTCGTGAAATGAAGTTAAAGGAGAAGAAGAAGGAATACGGACGAGTGCATGGTTGTGAACGATGCGGTCGGAAACGTGGACTCATTCGAGCATATGGATTACATATCTGCCGGCAATGTTTCAGAGAAAAGGCCGAAGAACTTGGGTTTAAGAAATATTCATAAGGAGGCGTGAACACGACATGTTAAATGATCCATTGGCAAATGCATTGTCTATGATTAAGAACGCTGAACTTCGTGGGAAAGGTATCTGTCAGATCCAGCCTTCATCAAAGCTGATCGGTGGTGTCCTGAACCTTCTAAAGGAGAAGGGATACATTGGCGAATTCGAATACATTGATAATGGAAAAGCAGGTATTTTTCAGGTGAAACTCAATGGTGCCATCAACAATTGTGGTGTCATTAAACCCCGATATCCGATCAAACGTGAGGACCTTGAGAAATGGGAATCTCGATATCTCCCAGCTCAACATTTCGGTTTACTTATCCTTACCACAACGAAAGGAATTATCTCACATGAAGAAGCCAAACAAGAAGGTATTGGTGGAAAAGTTCTAGCATATGTGTATTAGATAGGTGAAAAACGATGGCAAAGATAGCTGATATCAAAGAAGTAGTTCCTATCCCTGATGGAATACAGGCCAATATTGAAAATGGCCAGCTCACTGTAAAAGGGGAAAAAGGAGAGCTTACCCGTACATTTACCCATCCTAAGATCACTGTTTCTATCAGTGATGGTAGTATTACTGTTCATTGTATTCAACCACGGAGGAAACAGAAAGCATTGGTTGGCACGTTTGTTGCACATATGAACAATATGCTAAAAGGTGTCACACAAGGATTTGAGTATCAGATGAAAACAGTTTACTCCCACTTTCCGATTAAGACAAGTGTTGAGAATGATAGGTTTATTATTCAGAACTTTCTTGGAGAACGATCACCACGAAAGGCAAATATCCTTCCTGGTGTCACCGTAGATATCAAAGCTGAAGATATCACGGTCAAAGGAATCGATAAGGAAAAGGTCGGGCAAACCGTTGCTAATATCGAACGGGCTGCGGCTGTGAAACGAAGGGATATCCGTGTCTTCCAGGATGGCGTGTACCGTATAAGTAAAGGAGGCAACAGATAATGGCCAAGGAAGATTTCATTAAGAAGCTTACATCCCTCAAGGGAATCGGGCAATCAAAGGCAGAGGCCCTGGTCGAAGAGGGATATGATACCATTGACAAGATCCAATCAGCGTCAATTGAAGAACTAACTACAGTCAAGGGCATCAGTGAGACCGTTGCTCAATCATTAAAGGACCAACTAGGAAAGAAACCTCAGGGTAAACAAAAAAAGGAAGAACCGGTGAAAAAACAAGAGAAGAAGTCAGAGGTTAAACCAAAAGAAAAACCTTTGAAACAAACAGATAAACCTAAAAAAGAACCGGTGAAACAACCACAGAAGGTAAAGAAAACGGTAACTGAAAAAACCAAAAAGGAGTCCTATGAGGTTAAACTGAAACCAAAACTCACTGATGATGTGAAGAAACATCTTACCATTCGAAAGGACATTAAAAAACGTACTCCTGAGTTCCTCAGAGAGGAATGGTTCAGATATAAGCGTATACCAAAGAACTGGCGTCGGCCTGATGGTATCACGTCCAAGATGCGAAGGAATTATAAATACCGACCAAGCAAAGTTCGGGTTGGATTCCGAGGACCAAAAAAGGTCCGTGGACTACATTCATCAGGTTTTGAAGAGATCCTTATCTATCGACCATCAGATCTTGAGAATATCAATCCTAAGACACAAGCTGCTCGTATCGGTGGCTCTGTAGGAACCAAGAAGAGACTTGAAATCGAAAAGAAGGCAAAGGAGTTGGACATTCGACTGCTCAATAAATGATGAGGGAATAACAATGACAGATTTAAGAAATCAACGAAGAATGGCGGCATCACTTCTGAAATGCGGTGTACATCGCGTTTGGATGGACCATGATCGGCTTGATGAGATCGCTCGTGCCGTCACCAAGGATGATATCCGTATCCTTATCAATGGAAAAGCTATCCGCGCCCGTCAGAAACAAGGGATCTCCTCTGGTAGAAATAAATATCTTATTTCTCAGAAGGAGAAAGGCAGACGAAAGGGTCATGGTTCTCGAAAAGGAGCGAAATATGCACGTTTCCCTCGGAAGAGACGTTGGATACAGACCATTCGGCCTATCCGATCATATCTTTCTGAACTTAGAGAGAACGGGTCCATCACTCCCACGATCTATCGTAAATATTATCGAAAGGCAAAAGGTGGAGAGTTCAGGAATAAACGTCATTTGAAATCACATTTAATCAATGATGGTGTTTTAAAGGAGGAAGCAACATGAGCCAAGGTCCAAGATACCGGATTAAACCACGGCGAAGGCGACAAGGGAAAACCGATTACCGTATGCGTCTTGCCCTTCTGAAATCAGGCAAGCCCCGTATCGTTGTCAGAAGTTCCTTGAACAATTTCAGGGTCCAGATCATCACGTATTCAGAACAAGGAGATATGGTCGTTGCATCAGCGATGGGAAGTGATCTTGCAAAGGCATACAAATGGAAACATTCCATGAAGAACACCTCTGCAGCTTATCTCACGGGTCTTCTCGCAGGAAAACGAGCAATGGATGCAGGGATCACTGAGGGTGTGCTTGATATCGGTAGACAGGTACCGACAAAGGGTGCGAAGGTCTTTGCTGCACTTCAAGGGATCCTTGATGCAGGTATCGATGTTCCACACAGTCCAGAGAAGTTACCTGAAGAGGACCGTATCATGGGTAAACACCTCGAAAAATCTATTGAAAAGGATGTTACATCAATGAAAGAAAAGATTATTGGAGGCAAATAATGGCAGCAGGAAGAAGACAATCCCGACAGGGAGGATCACGACCACAGAGAGAACGACGTGCCGCTCCAGTATGGAATCCAAAGACAAAGTTAGGGAAACTGGTCGCTGGTGGTAAGATCACAACAATGCATGATGCTCTTGCTAGTGGTCTTCCTATCCGTGAACCTGAGATCGTTGATATTCTCCTTCCCAATTGTGAGGATGAGGTCCTTGATGTCAACATGGTCCAAAGGATGACTGATTCAGGGCGACGTGTTAAATTTGTTATAACCGTTGTCGTCGGTAATGGCGATGGCTTTGTCGGCCTTGGTCAGGCAAAGGGAAAAGAAGTTGGTGCCAGTATCCGAAAGGCGATCGAGACCGCAAAATTACATATGCTTGAGATTCGCAGAGGTTGTGGGTCCTGGGAGTGTGGCTGTGGGAAACCTCATACCGTCCCATTTGCAATCACGGGTAAAAGTGGCTCTGTTGAGGTCACATTGAAACCATCACCTCAAGGAATTGGTCTTGCAACTGGAGATGTCTCAAAGAAGATATTGAAACTTGCAGGTGTTAAGGATTGTTGGGCATTTACCAATGGTCAAACAAGAACAACGGTGAACTATGCAAAGGCAGTGTTCAATGCGTTGAAGAAGAACACTGAGATGCGAGTGATGCCTTCAGAGATACAACATATTGGTATTGTATCCGGGGGAACCGATTTTGGTGAGGTTGAAGAACCTAAAGACATGTCAGAGGAGGCAGCATAGATATGGTATATGCAGTTATTCGTGTTCGTGGAACAGTGAACATTAAACCGCAGATCAAGAAAACAATGGAACTTCTGAATCTTACACGTGCAAATCATTGTGTACTGGTGCAGGATACTCCAAGTACAAAGGGTATGCTTCAGATCGCAAAGGATTATGTCACCTGGGGCGAGATCAACAAGGATATGCTGAAAAAGCTTATACAATCAAGAGGACGATTAGCTGGTGATAAACCACTTACTGATACCTATGTGTCATCTGCAACTTCCTTTAAGACCGTTGATGCGATGGCTGATGCGATCTTTGATCAGAAATTCATCTATAAGGAACTTCCGGAGGTCAAACCTCTATTCCGATTAAGTCCACCGGCAAAGGGTTATGAGGGTATTAAACGGTCCTTTGTCAATAAAGGTGCCCTTGGATATCGTGGAGATGAGATCAATCAGCTTCTCGATCGGATGCTTTAAAGATAAGGAGACATAAATTATTTCATAAAATTTTTAAATTAGTATGGATTTAATACCTCATAGAGGGAAGAATCATGGAGGAAACCCTATACGATATTGAGATTCACAGAGGCTCAGAGGAATACATCGGAAAGATATTCTCAGATATGGACGGCATTAAGGAATTCCGCAGTCAACATTTGGACCAGTTATTACGCGATATCACCCTTGATATGCAACTGGCTCTTGAGGAATTTCAGAATAGACAACCGGAACTTGCTGATTCATTCAATGAATAACAGATAAAGGTAAGAGCAACCTTTTTAAATGTTCCGTATATTTGGGCTTCAATAAAGTAGAAACGTTGGCTGATACCCTTGAACTACACACGATTTGAAAAAGCACGTATCATTGGTGCACGGGCGTTACAGATATCTATGGGCGCTCCATCATTGATCACCATTCCGAAAGATGTCATTTTTCCTATTGACATTGCTATGCTTGAATTCAGGGAAGAAGCCATTCCTATCACAGTAAAACGAACTGAGAGCAAGACAACAACATAAAGAAATGGGGAACGATTATGGCTGAAGAACAACAGGAAGAAACAACTCAAAAAAATGAAGAACAGCTTGCCACTGAAGAGATCTATATGACCGCTGGTGCTCATATCGGCACACGTCAGAAAACAGCGGATATGAAAGGATTTATTTACAAGGTTCGAAACGATGGACTCTACATCATCGATGTGAACAAGACCGATGAACGAGTGAAGGTCGCTGCAAAGTTCATCTCAAAATTCGATCCCCGGCAGGTACTTGCAGTATCAGTTCGTCAATATGGGCAAAAACCCATTAAGAAACTATCTGAGCTTACAAATATCTCTGTTCTCCCAGGTCGTTTCCGGCCGGGAACATTGACAAATCCCAATGCAAAAGGATATCTTGAACCAGAGCTTCTGATTGTAACAGATCCTTTAGCAGATACTCAAGCGCTTCATGAGGCTCGAAATGTTGGTATCCCTGTGGTCGCGTTATGTGATACGAACAATGAGACCAAACATGTGGATATGATCATTCCAACAAATAATAAGGGTCGTAGAGCATTGGCACTTGTGTATTGGTTACTTTCTCGAGAGCTGCTTCGAGAGAAAGGTAAGATATCATCCAATGAGGATTTTCAGGCAACGGTCGAGGATTTCGAAGCGGAAATTTAAAAGAAGTGCTGTGTATTCCTTTTTTGATAATACTCTCGATCATGAGAAGGATAGGGAAACACCTTGCAGGTTATAATTGATGATAAGATCATCCTAATCGGAACGGCTCATATTTCTCAGAAAAGCGTTGATGAGGTACAAGCAGCTATTGAGATGAATAGGCCGGATGTTGTCGCTGTGGAGCTTTGTCAGCGTCGATATGATGGTCTTACAAAGAAGGATGCTTGGGAGAACACACCGGTCACAAAGCTTTTGAAATCAAACAATGCCTATTTTCTTTTAGCGCAAACATTTCTTGGATCGATACAGCGAAAACTAGGTAAGGACCATGGGGTCGAGCCGGGATCCGAGATGATCGCGGCGATCAATGATGCAGAGAAATATAATATACCAGTGGAACTAGTTGATCGTGATATCGCTATTACCTTGAAACGGGCCTGGAAACATATGGGTCTCAGGGAGAAAATGCGGGTCTTCTGGGAGTTTATGAAGGCGATGGTGGGTTTTGATGAGGATGAACTTGAGGATATTGATTTCGAAGAGCTCCTGGATCAAGATATGATCTCTACGATGATGGAGGAATTCGGTCAGATCGCGCCAAGTGTCACTAAGGTCTTGATCACTGAGCGGGATATGTTCATTGCTCAGCATATCAAGAACATTGCCAAGAACGGTAAAAAGGTCGTTGCGGTCGTTGGTGCTGGTCATCTGAAGGGTATTGAGACCTATCTTCGTGATGATTCATTCTCTGTGGATCTAAAAGAGCTTGAAAGACTTCCGAAGAAGCGAGTACCGGTTTTCAAGATAATTGGATATCTCATTCCTGTGCTCTTTGCTGCGCTTATTGGCTATGCCTTTTTCTATAAGGGACTTGAATTTGCTTCAATGATGTTTGTTTACTGGTTCCTTATCAATGGGATCTGCTCAGCGATCGGTACCGCTGTTGCTCGTGGACATCCATTCTCAATTCTCACTGCGTTTATCGCTGCACCGATCACGTCATTGAACCCGGCTATTGCTGCTGGATGGGTCGCTGGATATGTTGAAGCAAAGCTTCGTACACCACTGATCAAGGATTTCAAACAGCTTAGTAATATCGAGAGTTTCAAGGATTTCTGGAATAATCGAGTGGTCCGATTGCTTCTTGTTGTAGCTCTTGCAAATCTAGGGAGTATGATAGGAACGGTCATTGCATTTCCGTATCTTACTAGTCTACTTACTGGCTAAAATGATTTTTCAACAACATTGATAAAGGATGCATGTGTTTTGACCCCTTAGGGTGCAGATGGCGGCTTCATCATCTAGAAAACAGACGTTACGTGATATCTCACCAAGGGAATATATGTATTTTCCAAAAGGGATCCTTGAGATGGGAAAACCTGGACAGTTCAGCCGTCTGGAATTGTATCATATTATTACAGCTATGATCATACTTACCATTGCATTTACTTTTGCATTAAGTAGGAACAGTATTCTTATGATGGCAGTTTCAAATTTTTCAGGTTTTAGTTTGTCTCGACTGGGACAAGGTTTGCAATTTTCCCTTGTAGGAATTGTAAGTGCATTCTTTTGTCATGAGCTTTCACATAAGCTTATGGCACAACGGTATGGACTTTGGTCTGAATTTAGAATGTATCCAAAAGGATTACTCTTTTCACTAGTTCTCTCTGTTACAACTGGTTTTGTCTTTGCTACACCCGGAGCAGTGATGTTCAGAGGTGAGCCAAGGATCTTTGAAGAAGGAAAAATCGCAATGGCAGGGCCATTGGCAAATATGGTTATTACAGTTATATTTCTACCATTGTTCATCTTTTTTTTCAACAAACAAACCGGTAGTATGATGATGACTATTGGTATTATCTGTCTTATAAATTGTATTTTTGCAGTATTCAATCTCTTTCCATTTGGACCTCTCGATGGGGTAAAGATATTCAAATGGAGTCCAGTGGTTTGGGCTAGTATGTTTGTAATTTCAACA
>Ga0180433_10001870_pt1 | contig 34208 bp, 34 predicted proteins | sample SS_ome_8_FD_132980 | JGI IMG/M metagenome (GOLD analysis project Ga0180433, IMG submission 132980) | Hypersaline lake sediment archaeal communities from the Salton Sea, California, USA - SS_1_D_1 metaG | ecosystem: Environmental > Aquatic > Non-marine Saline and Alkaline > Hypersaline >...
ATGAACTGGATGCCGGATTCGGCCTTCGCACGAGGCTACGGAGGACAGGCAAGTCCGGCATGACAATAGCGCTCAGAATGACATGTGGACGCCTCAGAATGACCCCGCGTCAAACGCGGGGCTAAATGAACTGGATGCCGGATTCGGCCTTCGCACGAGGCTACGGAGGACAGGCAAGTCCGGCATGACAATAGCGCTCAGAATGACATGTGGACGCCTCAGAATGACAAGATTGCTTATGAGCTTATCAATAAAGCACTTAAAGCCAATACCGGATACAGAGCGGTTGGTTTGAATTGTTAAATTTTTTTCTGGACAAGCCTGGGATGAGGTGGTATATTATTGACCGGTAAGATAGTATTTTGATTTTTTGTACATAGAGGTAGTAATTATGGCACATAAAAAGGGACAAGGCTCGTCGAGGAACGGCAGAGACAGTAATCCTAAATACCGCGGTGTGAAGCTGTTCGGGGGCCAGGGGGCCAGGGCGGGTGCGATTCTGGTTCGCCAGTGCGGAACTAAATTCAAGCCCGGATTTAACGTGGGTATGGGAAGAGATTTTACGCTTTTTGCTCTTAGAGACGGAAAAGTGCAGTTTCAGGGCAAAAAAGTGCATATAGTTGCCTGACGACGGAAAGCAGGACTTCAAAAAAGGGTGGCAATTTAGCCGCCCTTTTTTTATTATCTAAGCTACCTTGAATTATTTTTTAGACAATGATTTTTTTGAGGTTTCGCCTTATTTTGCTTTATTTCTGGATCCCGGCTCCCTCCTTCGCGCGAGGCTACGGAGGACAGGCAAGGCCGGTGTGACAAAAGCGTAAAATGTAAAGTGGAGAGCGAAAAACTGTGGAATGGCTTCGCCATGCTGTTTTATTCTGGATACCGGCTCGGGGGCCGGTATGACAAAGGGTGGTGCGTCTGGATACCGGCTCGGGGCCGGTATGACAAAGGGTGGTGCGTCTGGATACCGGCTCGGGGGCCGGTATGACAAAGGGTGGTGCGTCTGGATACCGGCTCGGGGGCCGGTATGACAAAGGGTGGTGCGTCTGGATACCAGCTCCCGTTCGGCTTCGCTCAGGGCAGGCTTGGGCGGGATGACTTCTTGGTCTTTATAGGTGACAAATTAGGTCTAATGTCTAAAAACTTTATAAGAGTAGCTTAGATTGGTAAAACGATGGATAATCAAAAAGCAAAAACTCCGAGCCAAAGTTCGGTCGAGGCACGATATGTACTAATGCCAGACCAGGCAAACCCTTGCGGTACTGCTTTCGGCGGTGCGATAGTGGCGTGGATAGATATGGTTGCAGCGATGGCGGCCCAAAGGCACTGCGGCAAAGAGGTTGTAACTGCAAGCATCGATTCATTAAACTTCAGGGAGCCGATTCACATCGGCGAACACGTAGTTTTAAAGGCAAGTGTAAATTACGCGGGCCGAACGTCTATGGAGGTTGGGGTTCAGGTAAGCCGGGAGGATCCATATACGGGCCGGTCAACGGTGGCGACGACCGCTCATCTTACTTTTGTGGCTCTTGATGAGAATAAAAAGCCGACGCCGGTCCCGGCTATTATAGCTGAAACCGAGGACCAGAAGAGGCGGTATTCGAACGCCAAGATGCGAGTAAAGAACAGAAAAGAGCTTCTTCGGAAGATGCGGTAGAAAACAGACGACTGAGGACGGAGCAGTGTGGCGGTTGATAGAACTGGTATTACACATAAGGGGGTCAAGTTATGTTGAATCGAAGGAAATTTTTGTCGGTGGCGGGGGCGGCCTCGGCTGTGGGTATTTTGGGCGAAATGCCAAAAGTGGCAGCTGCAGTTCCGAAGGCTGAGAGTGAATTAGGGAGGGTGAAGATTCGGGATGTGAAGACGGCGTCTGTAAGGCTGACTTACTATGATGCTCATTTAGTTAAGGTTTTTACCGACAGCGGGCTTTACGGTCTGGGTGAGGCGTATCGGGGGTCTGGTACACTGGATTGGATAAAAACAATCAAGGAGGAGGTGATTGGCGAGGATCCATTGCAGGTTGATATGCTGTTTCATAAGATGATGGAGGCCGGGTCGGGGGCTGATGCGAGGAGTGGTACGCTTACGGGTGCGATCGCGGGTATAGAATCGGCGATATTGGATCTTGTTGGCAAGATTTTAAGTGTGCCTGTGTATGTTCTTTTAGGGGGTAAGTTTCGTGACAAGCTTTTAATCTATCACGATACAGGCTCACCGGATACGGTAGAGGTTGGGCCGTGGGTCGAGGAAGCAGTTCGGTCGCGTGACAAGTACGGATTTAAGTCAATGAAGTTCGATTTGAATCCTTTTCGTGGTGAGCGGTGGAATCGAACGCTGTCAACGGTGGATATGAAGATATGGTTGAAGATTTTGGAGGCGATACGTAAAGAGTTAGGGCCTGATTTTCCATTGGCGGTGGATTTGCACTGGAAATATAACACGCGTGACGCGCTGAAATTTATCCAGATGACCGAGCATTTGAACCTTTGGTTTATGGAGGACCCGATTCCGCCGGAAAATGCAGATGCACTGGCGCGGATTACGCGGGCGACAAAGGTGCCGATATGCACGGGTGAAAACCTTTATACGCGTCATACATGGCGGCCTTTTATCGAACAACAGGCGTGCGATATTATCCAGCCGGACGTGCAAAAGTGCGGGGGATTGCTGGAGACCAAGCGGATTGCAGACTGGGCGGACCTTTATTATATGCCTATGGCGTGCCATAATCTGTGCTCGCCGGTAGGGACGGTTGCCTCGGGGCATGCTTGTGCTGCGATTCGGTCTTTTATAACACTCGAGTCTGACAGTGTGGAGCTTGAATACTGGTCGGATATCATCAAGCGTGAGGGGCCTTTTTATAAAGACGGGTATCTTGAGGTTTCTGATAAGGCGGGATTCGGGATTGAATTAGATGAAAAGGTATGCCGGAAACACTTAGCGGACTATTCGGGATTTTTCGAGTGACCTGCGGCGTTAATAGTGTTATTATGAGTTTTGGAAATGATTGTTTTTTTGCCGGGGTACGGTTATGGGGTGGATAGTCTTTGTAGTAGTGGTCTTCGTGTTTGTTTTCCTGTTTGTCCGTCGTGTTTATGAAAAAGGAGACGGAAAGTCGAATAAAGGTTCATCCGAGCAAGCCGGCGATACGTGGAGCGGAAATGATTCGTCATCAGATGAATAAAGAAACAAACAGAGGGCACGTGTAATGAGTTCTGAAAGCGAAGAAAACCTTACAGAGCAAAAGGTTCAATCAGCGCTTAAGAATATCATCAGAGATGGAGTGGCGTCTCAAGCAATGGGGATATTGACGGGAGGTGCGTTTCTTACAGCTTTTGCGGTTAAGCTCGGTGCATCGAATTTTGTTATTGGTTTGTTGGCCGCAATCGGCCCATTGTCTCAATTGCTTCAGTTGCCCTCGATATTCCTTGTTGAGAAGATAAGAAACAGGAGGCTGATAATGAATTTTCTTTTTCTGAAGATATGGGGCGGTTATACGGACCGCTTCATTAACAAGTCGGTACTGGCGATAAGCGGGCCGTTGTTTATGCTTTCGATTCTGGCGTGGACATTGAAAACATGATACCCGGCCAAAAAGAAGAATAGATTTCAGGATACCGTCAAGAAGGGGTACTATGTAATGGCTAAGTTATTGAAAAAACGGCTGAAAAAGGCAGGTCTTCCGCCGGGGACTTTGGTTCATATCGGCGAAAGGAAGTTGGAGTCAGTAAGAATTACTTTTATTGACTATGACGAGCAGAGCTTTCAGGAAAAACAGCTTGACAATATCGAAGAGTGCTTCGGGTTTAAGGTTACGCCTACCGTTACATGGATAAATATTGACGGCTTGCACCAGACGGACATAATAGAGCAAGTGGGTAAACATTTCGAGCTGCACCCGCTCATCCTCGAAGACATTTTAAACACGACTCAAAGACCGAAGGCTGAGGACCTGGAAGAGAATATCTTCATCGTTCTGAATATGTTAAGTTATAACGACCGGACCCAGGCGGTACAGTCCGAGCAGGTGAGTATGGTATTAGGGCGAAATTTTGTGATTTCCTTCCAGGAGAATATCGGAGATGTGTTTGAGCAAATCAGAGACAGGTTAAGAAACGCCAAAGGCAGAATACGAAAAATGGGGCCCGATTATCTTGTATATTCCCTTATAGATGCGATTGTTGACAGCTACTTTGTAATACTTGAAAAGATTGGCGAGAATATCGAGCAGTTGGAGGAAAGGCTCATCCATAATCCAAGTGATGAGACACTTCATCAGATACACATTCTGAAGAGAGAGCTGATAGGTCTTCGCCGGTCGGTCTGGCCGCTGCGTGAGCTTGTTGGGGGCATCGAACGAAGCGAGTCGGTTCTAATCAAGGAGTCAACGGAGATGTATCTTCGCGATGTTTACGACCATACGATACAGGTGATTGACACGGTTGAAAGCTATCGTGATATGGTTTCAGGGATGCTGGATATTTACCTTTCGAGTATAAGCAACAGGATGAACGCGGTAATGAAGGTTCTTACGATTATCGCAACGATATTTATTCCGCTGACCTTTATCGCGGGCATCTACGGGATGAATTTCAAGTATATGCCGGAGCTTGAGTGGCGTTTCGGCTACGGGCTTGTGTTGATAATCATGGTGATAGTCACGTGTATTATGCTGGTATATTTCAGAAAGAAGAAATGGCTGTAGGAGACACGGTTCTAAAGCGTATATTATCCGCTTAACGCTTTTAAGGAGTATAAGATGAGCGTGATGCTTTTCATTATCGTTCTGGTTGCATCTTTTATAATAGTAAGGATAGGGGCAATTGCTTTTCAACTGACGGGTCTGGAGTGGTCGTTAGCCAAATTTCAGTCACTTTCCTGTTTCAGCGGGACCGGCTTTACAACCAAAGAGGCCGAGCTTGTAACGGGACATCCTCAAAGACGGCGGATTGCAACGGTGCTGATTGTCCTGGGCAACGCCGGCCTTGTTACCATGGTAGCCACGGTGGCCAGCGCGCTTAGTGCGCAACAGGCCGTCTGGGCGAGGCTTTCAGAATCTTTTTTGCCCGTAGCTGTTCCTTCTATTCTTGTTCCGTGGGTCAATCTCGCTGTGATTGTTGTCGCGGTCTATGTAATATACAGAGTCTTTACGAACCGGGGGATTGTAAGAAGGCTTACTGAATCGCTTAGAAAAAGGATTGTCAAAAAAGAATTTTTCAAGCCGGTCTCTTTCGAAGAGTTGCTGCTTGTTACAGGTGGTTACGGAGTCAGCAGGATAGAGGTCTGCGAAAACAGCCCCACCCTTAACAAGACACTTTCCGAGTCCGACTTAAGGAAAAACGATATTACAGTTCTGGCGGTAACAAGAGGCGAAAGAACCATTCCCAATCCTTCGGCGGACACAAGGATGCTGTTGGGTGATGAACTTATCTGCTTCGGGAAACTGGAGAACATAAGAGACAAAGTCTGCGTGATACCCTAAAAGTCGGCCCTAAAGCGGGGTTGACATTGTAAGGTTCTTTTTCATTGAAGGGATAAATGTATGGAGAATATGCTGGCGTTAAACCCGGCATTTTATAGCTGGGTTGTTCTGCCTTTTTTGATTTTTGCTGCACGTGTTGTCGATGTCAGCATGGGCACAATAAGGGTGATATTCATTTCCAGGGGCATGAAATATCTTGCGCCCGTGGTGGGTTTTTTCGAGATACTCGTCTGGCTTTTAGCGATAGGCCAGATTATGCAAAACCTTTCGAGTCCGATATGCTACATTGCCTACGCGGGCGGATTTGCAGCGGGGAACTTTGTTGGTATATATATCGCCGAGAAACTGTCCCTCGGCATAGTGGTTATAAGGGTTATCACAAAGCAGGATGCTTCCGGGCTGATATATCGCCTGAATTTAGCCGATTACGGTGTAACAACTATTGAGGGACAAGGCTCGGCCGGCAAGGTTCAGGTTGTTTTTACCATTGTTCCCCGCCGTGAAGCAGACACTGTTGTGGATATGGTCAAGAAGTTCAATCCGAAGGCCTTTTATACGATAGAGGAGGTGGGTTTTGTTGAAAGCGGGGTCTTCCCCCCGAAAAGAAGATTTCGGCAACGGCGGTTGCTGGATTTCCTCTGGCCGTTTCGGAAGGGCAAATAAGCTCCTGAATTTGGTTTTTTGACGAGTGCTTATGTGGCAGGCAGTTTTGATGCTCGGCGGGTTTGTAATAGTGATAAAAGGCGCCTCCCTTCTTGTGGATGGTGCCTCTTTCCTTGCCAAAAAGCTGTCTGTATCCGACCTTGTCATCGGGCCTACTGTTGTCGCGTTCGGGACCTCTCTGCCGGAGCTTTCCGTTAATGTATTTGCCAGTATAAAGGGTAATACCGGAATAGCAATCGGCAATATACTCGGCAGTAACATTGCAAACATCTTTCTAATCCTCGGCATTTCAGGGCTCATTTATCCGCTCATAGTCACCAAAGGCACAGTCTGGAAGGAAATACCGTTAAGCCTTTTGGCTGCTGTTGTTTTGGGAGTACTGGCAAATGATAAATTGATTGATAATGCCGAAAGCTCGGTTCTGAGCCGGATAGACGGACTGGTCTTACTCAGCTTTTTTATAATCTTCCTTTGCTATTCCTTCACTGTTGCCGGGCGAATTAAAGGCTCAGAGGATTTATTACCCGCGAAAGAGCTTACAATCGGAAAAATTATTGCTTTGGTTGTTCTCGGATTAGCCGGCCTGATTTTGGGTGGGAACCTGGTTGTTGGCGGCGCAGTCAGGCTGGCGGACTTGTTAGGGATGAGCCAATCGACAATCGGTTTGACCGTCGTGGCGGTCGGGACATCGCTGCCTGAGCTGGCAACGTCCGTCGTGGCCGCGTATAAGAAAAACTCCGAAATAGCCGTCGGGAATGTGATAGGTTCCAACATCTTCAACGTATTCTTTATTCTTGGTGTAAGCTCGGTAATCAGACCTTTGACTTTTCAACCACGAAACAACTTTGATATAAGCGTTATGGTGCTCGCGAGTATTCTGTTATTTATATTTATGTTCACCGGGAAAAAACGCAAACTTGACAGATGGGAAGCGGCTTTATTTCTCGTTTTATACGCCGGATACATTTTCTTCGTAATTAAAAGTTGATTTGTTTGTTTTGATTGCGAAGGGCCGATTATGCTGAAAAACATCTTTTTGCCGTTTATCCCGCTTTTTGTAGCGGTCGATGCGGTGGGAGTATTGCCGATATTTATTTCCCTGACGGAAGGCCTGGAGAAAAATGAAAGAGCAAAAGTTATTATCCAGTCCATGCTCACCGCCTCAGCCCTGGCAGTTGGTTTTATCCTTGTCGGAAAGCTTGTTTTCAGGCTGCTCGGTGTCACTATAGGTGACTTTATGATTGCCGGTGGTTCTATACTTTTTTGTCTTGCGATTACGGATATAATAAATCCGGTAAAAAAAAGGCGTATTCCGGGCAAAGAGCTTGGAGCAGTTCCGCTTTGAACACCGCTGATAGTCGGGCCAGCCGTCTTGACAACCTCCCTTGTAATTATTTCGCAATACGGACTTGGGGCTACGATGGTCTCTGTAATCGCCAATATCCTGCTCGGTGGCCTGATATTCTCCTGTTCCTCAGGATTAATGCGATTCCTTGGTGAAGCCGGTTCCAAGGCATTATCAAAGATTACCAGTTTGCTTTTGGCTGCGATAGCAGTGATGTTGATACGAAAAGGCCTTCAGCAGCTTATGGATATTTAAACCACTCCACTTAGTCCTACAACGACGATTTATTACTCATCAGGTCCCATAAGCTCTTGTTATATAAATTCTTATGACGATTATGCTAAATACTAAATCCTAATATCGAAGCTTCGGATTTTAACAGGAAATAAGGTCTTACGGAGCTAAGTTGCACTGTAGGATTAGGAATCGGCATTGTACGCGTGGTTACTCCGGCTTGGTTTGCAGGGGAATTTGAACGAGAGGTAAACCTTTTTTATTTCTGATATTCAGGGATTTAAGGAACCGGTTACGTATCAGCTTCTCTGCTCGCGTACATTGCCGTATTAAATCTTTTGCCGGTTGTAACTGTATTTGTCCACCCGCCATACCCGCGTGCCCGCCTCCCGTGCCAATCCTACAGACTACATTATGTATGACATCACCGGCTTTTAGGTCTTTATCCTGAGTGCGAAGGGAAATGAGCAGGCGATTGTCGAAACAGGCGTAGCACATTACCCAGTTAACCTGCTCGTGTCTTAAGAGGAGGTCGGCCAGTTCACCAATCATATCGGGATTGTCAATTTCTCCGATGTTGCAAATCAGACAATTCTCGTAAATTCTCGTATTAGCCAATGCAGTTGAGAGCATTTGATAATATCCTGTAGGAACCCTGCCTTGCTGAATCTGGCTGAGCATTCGTTTATTTGCCAGAGGATACAAATCCTCCATCGCATCGATATCAGCCTGAATGGATTCTCTGCCGAGGTCCTGGGTGTCCGATCTAATTCCATAAAGCAATGCCGTCGCAAGTGGTATCTGGGGGGTAATCTTCGCAGCCGAAAGGTATTCCCACATAATTGTGGAAGTTGCGCCGTAGTTTTTTCGAATATCTGTAAAAGCAACGCTGCGGGTTGGTTTTCTGAGGGGGTGATGGTCGATAACGATGTCCGGCAGGATTTTTGGCGGCAAGGGATTATTTCCTGTGGCCGGCTGGGTGTCAACCATGGCGATAAGGTCGAAGTATTTATTCCCAATTTCGTTAAAAGGATGTAAATTCACCCCCAGATAATCGACAAGCTCGCGGTTCTGGGCCCGTCCGATCGTGCCACCGTAAGAAAGCCGACACGTTATTCCAGCCTTCTTGTTGGCCAGCTCTTTCAGGGCGCACGCCGCGGCGATGGCATCGGGGTCGGGGTTGTCCTGCATCACAATCAAAAGTGTCTCCTGTCCTGCCCAAAGGCTTTCGAGCTTTTTCAACTTTTTATTGGTTTGGCTTAATCCGCCCATTTTTTTTTACATTGCTCTGCAGAAACGTTTACAAATGTCATTCTGATCGCAGCGAAGCATCTCACCGCTTAGTCGGGCACTAGAAAACCGGGACTCTGTTCGCGTTTTCGAGTCCCCAAGAGAATAATATCGCGAAGGGATTGTTTGTTTTTTGCGGTGAGCCACTTTTTCTCAAAGCCGGTCTGCTGTACTATCTGTGCAATTGCCGAAAGAGCGCGCAGGTGAAAGTTGCGTTCATCCCTGGTCCCAGCAAGAACGAAAACCGTGTGTACGTCCTGGTACTGCGCCGAAAACCGGATACCCCTGCGGGCCCGAACAAGAAGGATGTCAAAAGTCTTGTCGCCATCGACAATAATGTGCGGTATTGCCATACCGGGATTCAGAACCGTGCTTGTTTCCTTTTCTCTTTCAGCGAGAAGATTGAACAGGACGGCAGGCTCTGTTTTAAGTCGCGCCGACATAGTATCTGAGGCAAGTCTAAAGAATTCTTCCAGGGCGATGGATTCCTCTATATCGAGGATTACGCACTGTTCAATTATATTGTCAAACCTGTCTTTTATAATATCATCTCTTTCTCTGATGATTTCCCGGAGTTCGGATTCCAGCGAATATGTGGTTAATTCTTTGGCAGTAACTCTCTCGATAAGGTGGAGCAGGGCATATTCCCTGTTCGTTCTGATACGTCCATAGAACCAATACACGAAGAGAGCAAATATTATGAGTAAACAGCTTATAAGAAGCGCCTCGGTACCCATCTCAAATATCAAAAAGCCGAAACCTACAATCCCGAATATCTGCATCCATGGGTATAAAGGTGCCCGGAACCGCGGCTGATAGTTATGGATTCTGCTTTCCCTTAAAATGATTACGGAGGCACAGGAAAGCAGATTTGTGAGTATCAGAACCACAGAGGCGGCCTCGACTAATATTTCGAGTCTTAAAAACAGAGACAGGATAATAAATACACCCGTTATTATAAGGGCATTATGTGGTGTTCGGAACTTTACGTTTACCCTTCCGAAGAATGCCGGCAAAAGTCCGTCCTGGCTGAGTGGTATAAGAGACCTTGCAGCGGTCATAATCCCGGCGTTTGCGGTGGATAAAAAAGCCAGGATTGCGGCAATGCTTAAAGCTATTTTTCCTGCGGGCCCCATAAAGACCCGGGCACCATCAGAAATCGGCCTGAGAGAGCGTCCCAAAGAGTCAGGTTCAAGTACACCCACCGTTACGAAAACCATCAGAGAATAAAAGACACTTACCACCAACAGGGAAAGAATCATCCCCAGGGGTATATTTTTTGCGGGATTTTTGATTTCCTCGGCGACACTGGCGATTATTAACAGTCCCGCGTATGAAACAAATACAAAGCCCGTAGTAAAGAAAACAGATGTTATGCCTTTGGGCATAAAGGGTGAAAAACGTTCTATTCTTACCCGGGGCAGACCCAAAACAATGTACAAAACCATAAGCAGCAACAAGCCAGCAACGAGGATAACCTGTGTTCTGCCAGCTTCCTTAATACCAACCAGATTTACAAAAAGAAAAACAAGACAAAAAAACACTGCAATTATATGGATGTCAATATCAACAATGAGAACTGTGAAAACGGACATTCCTACAAGTGCAAAAGCACTTTTCATAGACAGTGAAAACCAGCTCAAAATCCCAGCAACGGTTCCTACACTCGGGCCCATACTCCGGACAATGGTAAAACAATCACCACCGGCTTTTGGCATAGCAGTGGTCATTTCGGCCAAGCTTAACATTCCGGGAATTGACAAAAGAGCAGCCAAAAAGTAGCAGAGGATTATGACAGGACCGGCTTTCGAGTATGCAAGCCCGGGCAAAATAAAAAGGCCGGAGCTTATCATTGCGCCACTGGCAATGCAGAATACGTGTACTAATCCCAGGTCTCTTTTAAGTTCCATAGCAAAGTCCCTTTACGAGCATAACAGTGAAGGAGTTCGGTAATAAGTCAGGCCTTGATTCTTCAGGGCCGGAAATCTTTTTTGTTCAGGCCATATTTTTTCATCTTGTCATACAGGCTTTTAGAGTCGATACCGGCTTTTTTTGCCGCTTCGCCTACCCGGCCTTTGGTTGATGTTAAGAGGGTTGTTAAATAGCTTCTTTCGAACCGAACAAGAATGTCCTTTCGCGCATCCTTTAATGGTTTGCGGAGCCATTCTTCCGGCAAGGCCGCCGGGTTATGTGTAAGCTCTCCCAGCGATACTTCTTTGGGTCCGGTTATGCTGTCAGGCAGGTCATTAATAGTGATAAAGTCTCCCTCACAAAGAAGCATCGCTCTTTCTATGACGTTTATCAACTCACGCACGTTTCCCGGCCAGGAATAACTACAAAGAGATTTTAGGGCCTCATCGGTTATGTCTGAGACGTCGCACCCTATCCTTGGGCCCAGATAATCAATATAGCTATAGACCAGTTGAGGTATATCCTTTAGGCGTTCGCGAAGTGGTGGAACCATCAATGAAACAACATTCAGCCTGTAGTACAGGTCCCTTCGGAATAGTTTTGCCCGGACCTCCGCCTCGAGATCGCGGTTTGTAGCCGCCATAATACGGACATCAACTGTTATAGCTTTTTCACTTCCGATGCGGTGTATTTCCCGGCTTTCGAGGACGCGCAAGAGTTTGCTTTGCAGATGTATCGGCATTTCACCGATTTCATCAAGAAAGATGGTTCCCTGGTGGGCAAGTTCGAAACAACCCCTTCGAGCCTTTGTAGCACCAGTGAAAGCTCCTTGTTCGTGACCAAAAAGCTCACTTTCCAGCAAAGACTCCGGTAATGCCCCACAGTGTACGGCAATGAAGGGTCCCGGAGCACGTGGACTTTCAGCATGAAGTGCGTGTGCCAGTCTTTCCTTGCCGACACCGGTTTCACCAAGAATAAGCACCGAGGAACCACTTTTTGCTATTCGAGGTAGAATCTTTACGAATTTTTTCATTGTGGTACTTTCGGCAACAAAATCACCGATATCGGCCTCGGCTAATTTTGGCCGAACAGCCAGTTTGGGACGTGAGGCTTTGCGTTGTCTGTTTAAGATGGCATTGAAGGCACCGCCAAGTTTCCTGTTTGACAGTGTCGGATTGAGTATGGTATCGCAGCCTGCCGAGATGAGCTGAGCGTTCTGCCGGTCATCCGTTTCTTCGGATAGTACAACTATCAAAGGTGCGTCCGGGAGTTTTTGCAGGGTTTGTATTTCGTCAAGGGTTTTGTCCCGAATAAGGTCGCTACTCATAATGAGAATATCACAGATTATGCGAGAGATTTTTTTCCAAAACCGCCTGTGGTCCGCCAGGGACTCAACGACAGTGTCCGGGCTTTTGAGCAGCTTGCTTAATTTCTCTCGTAACCGGTCTTCGGTTACAGCTATGGTAATGCGTGAGAGCATGACAGCTCCAAAACTGGGAAACAGGACTTTTAATCGGGATTTTACTGCTGTTTTTTTCGGGAGTCAAGCCCCGATTTTAAGCTATCAGGCCGTGCTGCCATGATGGCCGAAAAAAATGATTTTCCCTAACTCTTTATTTAGAAGACGATTAGGATGGCCACAAGAAATTTTTCGCGTTCTGGCACGACTTTTGAGTTAATAAAAAATTGAAACGATAGGTTGAAAAAGGAGCTAACCAGTTTCAAGGTTGAAGTTGGCGGAATAATGAAGAGTAAAAGGGAACAGATGAAAACAAAGAAAAGAGCAAAGAAAAATATAAAAGCGACAAGAGCAAATAAAGCTTGTCAAAAGGGCAAAATGGACGCTTATATTGCCGAACGGCCTAAGAGATAATTGGTTAGAAACCATTAGTTGATTTGATTTTTTGTTTAAGGAGGCATTCAAAAGCAAAGGCTGTGAAGATAAAATTCAAAGAGGCTTAAACAGACCAAATTTGAACAGTTTTCGCGGTAAATCATTGGGATTGGCCGCGCAATATTAACAATTTGTTCGGGGGCCACTGTTCCGATAAGGGGTTGTTGGAATCGGTGGCCCCAACAAAAAGTACAGGAAATGAACGGTTGTAAAAGCTGTTGTGTTTGAAATAAGAATTCTGTTTTGGGAGTTTAGTTATGAAGAAGACAAGATTTGTTTTGTTTTTGGTGCTTGTGCTGAGTATTGCTCTGTTGAGCGCAGTTCCCGGGTGCAGGCAAAAAAAGGCCGAAGCGAATAAAACCAGAGATGCAAGCAGGCAAATCCCCGATTTTCGCCACCGGGAAGAACCATACGATCCTTGCGGCGGTTACAATCCTGAAGAAGCCGAGTATTCCGCCGAAGAGGCACCTGCGTACTTTGCGGATGAAGATGATATGCAACAGTTGCCTCAGGAATCAGATGACGGTGAACTGCTTGTACAGCCGGAAGATGTCGAACAGGGAACAGCTTATGATGAGTATGAAGAGGACGCCGAGGAATACGAGGGCCAGGCGGAGCAATACGAACAAGATTATGCAGAAGACAATGAAGATTATGAACAAGATTATGCAGAAGACAATGAAGATTACGAACAAGAGTATCCTGATGAAGGTTATGGTGCAGAGTCAAACGAGTATTAATTTTTGCCGAAAAGGGGTCTGTCCTTAAGTTATGTTTTGGTCTGAAAAACTTGAGACTCATTGCAAAAGTATATACAGACGGCGCTAAGGCCGAGGGTCAATTTAAAAGTGCAAAGTGAGTTAAGTGAAACAGACGCAGGTGTGGGGAGTTCGCTTTTTGGTAAGAGCGTTTGCCAGGTGGCGAGCTCCCTTTGCGAATGAGGTAGTTGGCTGAGTTTGCAGAAAGGATAGAGATGATAGTACAAGAGGGAAAGGCTTTAAGCAGGATTGGTCGCAACACAATCCGTCAGTGTTGCCCTGAATGCGGTTTCATTATGGAGATAGTGGACTGTCACAAAGAAGACGGGGTAACATTCGTGTGGTATAGCTGCAGCAGAGACGGCTGCAATGGGCAGTGGCTGAAGAGAATAAGTTGCATTTCGCCGAGTCGTGTAAAAAAGTTTTGTTGAGTTGACCGATAGCAATCAGGTCAGCAACATTGCAGCTTGTAAAAGGTGAGAATCCCTGAGAAGAAAAAATGAAAATCCCTGCAAGAACCTGCAGATTATGAATACTAATCCGAAAGCGAGTCAAAATGGGAAAACAGACGGAACGGGAACTATTCCATCGTCATCCTGACAATCCGATACTTTCGGTAAAGGACTGGCCCTATAATGCCAACTCGGTTTTTAATTCGGCCGCAGTGGAGGTTGAGGGAAATATACTTCTGCTGGTTCGTGTTGAGGATTTCCGGGGTATTTCACACTTTACCGCTGCCCGGAGCAGGGACGGAGTTACCAAGTGGGATATCGACCCGGAACCTACATTACGGCCCGACCCGGCAAATCACCCTGAGGAGCTTTGGGGGATAGAAGATCCGAGAGTTACCCGGCTCGAAGAATTACAAAAGTGGGTAATAGCCTATACCGCTTATTCCAAGGCCGGCCCTTTGGTATCGTTGGCAACCACCAAGGATTTCAGCACTTTCGAACGGCTGGGGCCAGTAATGCCTCCGGAAGATAAAGACGCAGCGATATTTCCAAAACTTTTTGGCGACAGATGGGCCATGCTCCACAGGCCTGTGGCAAGGTCGCCAAGTCTGCCGGCTAATATCTGGCTTTCCTTTTCGCATGACCTGATACATTGGGGCAACCACCAGGAGATAGTATGCGCTCGAGAAGGGAGCTGGTGGGACGCCAATAAAATCGGTCTTTCTGCTCCCCCTTTGGAGACCTCGGAGGGCTGGTTGATTCTTTATCATGGAGTTCGTACCACCCCATCGGGCTCCATTTACCGCTTAGGGGTGGTGTTACTTGATATTGACGACCCGACTCGTGTCATTCGACGCACCGACGAGTGGATTTTCGGGCCGAAGGCAACCTATGAACGTGAAGGGGACGTAGATGATGTAGTTTTTCCTTGTGGCTGGGTTATGCGGTGTGATACTATTAATATGTACTATGGGGCAGCGGATTCTTGTATTGCTCTTGCAACAGCAAGGCTGGATAAAATAGTAAGTTTTATCCTTACCTGTCCCAATCACAGTTCTTCGGATTGGTGGAAGAGCTGAACAAGATTAAGTTTAAGAATATAAAACTCACAAGCTACCGGACAAATGCTGTTATGGCAAATCTTGCGAACAATAATTGCATTTCTGAAAAACAGCAAAATTTTCGGTATAGCGGAGAGGTTGTATATATCTACGCTTTTGACATAGCATACGATATGAAGCGTCAACCAATTTCGGAACTTCTGGGTCAACCGGTACAGAATTACCACATCGGACCAAGCAAGCGCAGTCCAAAACAACTATTTTTCTACAGCCCCCAGATGGTTAAGTTGCCTTGCAAAGAACGACTTATTAACGGCGGTGTTGTTGAAATTCAACGAAGCATCAAGGTTTTCAACGTAGGCGCAATCAGTATTCAAATTCGTGTACCTTTTGAGGCTTTGAAAATTGAAGAGCTGGTTTGTTATCATGAGCTGAAGTTTGCTGAAAACAGTATAGAGGATGAAGCTAAGCAGCTGGCCCGGGAGGCTACAATGAAATTAGAGCCTTATTGTGTCAAGCCGGTCTCACAACTCAACCAGATAGAAAACTATACTGTTTTCTATTTGCGGGATTTGCCTGATAAAGACGATTCTTCAGCTTTTCAGGCTGAAGAGTGGCTGAATATTAACAGAAATCATGTTGCGGGACTTTTAGCCGAGGAATCCAATGCACGGTATTTGTCAAAACAGGAGGCGGAAGAATCAACTGGGCGATATTTGACATATTATTCGAATGATTTGGTTGTGATAGATTGGGATGCAGCTTTAGTTATCGGCGAAAAAGAAAGTCTGGATGACATTTTGCATATAATGGAAGTAGCCAATGTCCAGTTGGTCGAACTTTCGGCGTATGACCGTCTTTTGGATGGCTCGTTAGAGAAAGCTTACCGGGATTTAGCCAAACGAAGGGTAAGAGTCAGCCGGGATATTCATAGAAATCTTCGCGAGATTCGTGTTGACCTTGCCCGGTTCAGTGATGAATTGTCTAATATCACAAAGTTCTTTGGCGACTGGCACTTAGCAAGGATATACACAAATCTTTCCAACCGTTTTCACCTTGCAGACTGGTATCGTGTCATACGTGAGAAGCTCAAGACCCTTGGGGATCTTTACCAGCTACTCCAGCAGGACTGGGTAAACTTTTGGATGGTGTTACTCGAAGCAACAATCGTCCTTTTATTTGTCCTGGATGTAATCCTTTTGCTTGTCGGACTTTAATCATGCGTGTGAATGGTTCGAAAGAGAGAACGTCCAACTATAATAGTTGTGCAGTTATTGTGGCTCACCCCGATGATGAGACGCTGTGGGCGGGCGGGACGATTCTGATGCATCCGGAAGCCGGGTGGACGGTTGTAACGCTTTGCAGGAAAAACGATGAGGACCGGGCGCCAAGATTTTATCAGGCTCTTGCCGAACTCGGTGCCACCGGCACAATGGGCGATATTGACGACGGTCCGGAACAAGAACCATTGGACGGCAATATGGTTCAGAGCAAAATAGTGTCTTTGCTGCCTTCGGATTTTTTCGATTTGATAGTTACACATAGTGTGAAGGGTGAGTACACCCGGCATCTGAGGCATGAAGAAACAGCGAGAGCGGTTTTAGACTTATGGAAGACGGGCAAAATACGAACGAATCAGGTGTGGTGTTTCGCTTATGAAGACAAGGGAGGCAGATGTTTACCTCAACCCATTCCCGATGCGCATTTACACGTGGAGCTGTCCGAAGAGATATGGCGAAAGAAGAAAAAAATCATTACCGAAATCTACGGCTTCGGTAAGGACAGTTTCGAAGCAAAGACGACACCAAAACAAGAGGCGTTTTGGTGTTTTGATGGGCCTGTAAAACAATAATAATTTGAAGAAGGAGACGGCAGAATGAAGGTGTTAGTTTTATATGATTATCCCCCTTCTCCTGCGGGACTTGCGACGCAGGGGAATTTGATGCATAAAGGATTAGAGGAAATGGGCATCGATGTTCATTCGGTGCATTTTGAGTCTGCACAGGAAAAGGAATGGTACTACAGATGGTTCGAGCCGGATATAGTTTTGGGCGTCGGCTATTGGGGCCATACACCTTTTCTTGTTCTTCATCCCCAGAGGTACGGTGTTCAAGCCGTACCGTGGCTGGTTGCCGATGGTTATATGGCCAATTATCATGAAATACTTGATTCCCTGCCCCTTATACTGGTAACTTCAAAGTGGGTTAAAGGTGTTTACAAGCGTGACGGTCTGAGCGGCAAAAACATTGAAGTGCTTCCTGTGGGCTGTGATACCGATTCTTTTATCCCCCGCGACAGAAATGACCCGAAGATTGCAGCGGTGAGAGAGGCATTGGGAGTTGCGCCCGACCAGATAATGATACTGACTATAGGTGGAGACGCAACATCCAAAGGAGCTCAGGAGGTAATGCAGGCTTTAGCCATTAATGATGTTAAGGCACCGGATTGGAAGTATATATGCAAGGTCTGGCCCCAGCCCCGCACAGAGCAGCAAAATTTAATAGATTTGCAATTGGCTACCCAGTTGGGTATTGAAAAGAATGTGGTTTATACGACCAATGTGATAAGCCGGAATTTTATGCCTTATCTTTTAGCGGCGTGCGACATATATGCGGCACCATCCCGTCTCGAAGGTTTCGGAATGATTCAGGTTGAAGCTAATGCTTGCGGCAAGCCGGTTATCGGTATAAAAGCAATGGGAATGCTTGATACGATGGTTCACGGCCAGACCGCTTTTTTAGCATCGGTTGCTCAGGAAGTCAGGTTGAGAGAGACGATATTAGGAGATGAATCGGGTTATGAGCCGAAACACAGGGTAGTCTTTAAGAGACCGAGGACGGTTGACTTTCGCGCCAGTGTCCACGACATTGCGAATTATTTAATGGACTTGATGACCGATGCCGAGCTGAGAAAAAAGCTGGGCCAGGCCGGTAGAAAACGGGCTGTGGAAAACTTCGATTATCGTGTTATAGCCAAAAGATTCGTCCAATTGGTTTCTGAGAAGCTGGGAATATCATAAGATGAACAAACCCGACAAAAAACTTATTGAACGGGGCAAGAAAGCTGCAATTGAAGTTCTTCTTCACAATATGCATGGTCCGTACCGGGGTCTTCCCAGGACAGCGGGCTGGGGCTATCCGGAGCCATACACACGCGACCTTATGATTTCTTCGCTTGGTATTCTTGTGTCGGGTAATAAGAAACTGGTGCACTCACTTCGTCGAGTGCTTGAGACCCTGGCCGGGAACCAGAGCCGACTGGGTCATATTCCTTCATTGGTCCACGACTCAACCGACCGCGGCTCAAGTGATTGTACGCCGCTGTTTCTTATGACGGTGGCACTTTATCGAAAGGTAACAGGTGAGAATGGTTTTCTCGAAGAGGCGGTGAAAAAATCGATGTTGTGGATGGAATATCAAAGTCCCTCCGACCGTGTCATTGTTGACCAGTTACCCACAAGTGACTGGCGGGACGAGCAATGGGTGTTAGGGTACGGCCTTTTTGTTAACACGTTAGTTTATATTTATCTTCGTCTTTTCGGCCAAAATGAGCGCGCAGTGAGGTTGAAAGAAATGATGGGTCGATTTACAATAAAAGGCGACAGGCAAAATCGGCATGTCCACGAAGGTCTGGTATTGAGATATAAGCCTTACTACGCCTTATGGTCATACAAAGTACACAGGAGCGAACGTTTTGATTTATTGGGCAACAGTCTTGCGATTCTGTCGGGGATTGCCTCTGCTTCAAGGTCCCGGGAACTTATAACGTGGATTGAAACCGAGTGCGAATCAATGAGGAAAAATGAGGACCTTGCGGTTGATATGCCGCCTAATTTTTTCCCCTATATCCGACCGGGTGATCCGGATTGGATGCCCAGATACAAGAAGTATAACCAGCCGGGGGAGTACCACAACGGCGGGATTTGGCCTTTTATTTGTGGCTTTTACATTGCTGCATTGGTAGCAGCGAGAAGATACCGTCTTGCCGAGGGGAAACTTGTTGTACTTACAGAGCTTCTTAAACCGGCTCGCCAGGCCGAGGTTAATTTTGGTTTTAACGAATGGATAAGAGCACAGGATGGGACACCTCAAGGCCAGGACTGGCAAAGCTGGTCGGCAGCTATGTATGTGTACGCTGCAGCGTGTGTCGAAAAGAGAAAGACACCGTTTTTCGATGAAGTTCGCAAATGCACACAGAACAATCAATAAGGGCCGAGCAGCATAACAGCGTGCGGGAATCAGCCGTTGATGTTTATAAACGTAATAAAGCTTTACCAATATCATGAGGTAGAACCATAAATTTGAATTATCAGGAAAGGATTTAAGTATGAAACAAATGAACAGGAGGCAGTTTTTAAATAGTTCGGTTAAGAGTGCCGCAGGCTTGACTTTAGGAGCGGGGATATCTGGTTTGTCTTCAAGGCGGGCTTTTGGCGCGAATAACAAGGTTGTGCTTGGTTTGATAGGAGCCGGGCCACGTGGTAGTTTGCTGACCGAAGGGATAATGAAGGATGCCAAAAATGTTGAGATCAAGTATGTCTGTGAGGTGGACGATACGCGCGGTCACGGTGTTATCCGTACCATTGAAAAGATTCAGGGTTTCGCTCCTAATCGGGTGGTTGATATGCGCAGGGTTTTCGGTGATAAGGATGTTGATGCGGTGATTGTGGCGACGCCGGGGCAGTGGCATGCGCTTGCGACGGTTTGGGCGTGTCAGGCGGGTAAGGATGTTTATGTGGAAAAGTGCATCTCGATGAGTATCTGGGAGGGTCGCAAGATGCTTGAAGCAGCCGAGAAGTATAATCGAGTGGTTCAGTGCGGGATGCAGAACCGGAGTATGCCGGAGTCAATATCGGCCCGTGATTACATCAAGAGCGGCAAGATGGGCAAGATTGTGCACGTCAAGGTCAATAATCTGCATGAAGGTGAGCCATGGCGGCCCAAGCCCGACAGCGAGCCGCCTGAAGGTCTTAACTGGGATCTTTGGCTCGGGCCTGCGCCGGAGGTGCCGTATAACGAAAACCGGCACAAGGAGTATCCGAGCTACTGGGATTACAGCGGCGGTGTTCTGGCGAGGACGGGGTGCCATACGCTCGATTTGGCACGTATGGTAATCGGCGACCCGCCCCATCCAAAGAGCGCCAGTTCGGCGGGTGGACGCGTTGCATTTAAGGATACAAAGGAGACGCCTGATATGGCGGCTGTGGTTTATGACTACGGGGACTTTACGATGACGCTTGACCATGCGGAGTTTATGCCTTATATGATGCGGACGATATATGTTGAGGATGTCTGCTATGGCGACAAGTTTCCGAACTGGGCTCAGTGCTCGACGCGTATAGAGGTTTACGGTAAAGAGCAGATGATGTATATCGGGCCGCACGGGGGCGGGTGGCAGGTTTTCGAGAAGAACGGCAGAGTTGTAGCACAGGAATACGGCTGCTGGCGCCAGGAGCCGCACTATCTGAATTTTATCGATTGCGTTCGTTCGCGTAAGAAACCGAACTGCGATATCGAAGAGGGACATCGAAGTGCAACGCTTGCCCATCTGGCGAATGTGTCTCTGCGTACGGGGAACAAACAATTGATATTTGACTCAAAGACAGAAACATTTTTTAATAACAAGGACGCCGACAAGCTGCTCAAGCCGGCGTATCGAAAGCACTACCGGATACCCCAGCAGGTCTGAGCCGGGAAACTTATGAAATCATGCAAGATGATAACCGCAAGTGTGACCATCGCACTACTTTTGGCTGCCTCTTCAAATTGTGTGGATGATAGGCAAGTCAAAAAAGAAGGGCAAGGAACAGGGCCCGTTTTGATTGAGTTTGAGATTCACCAGGATATGGGCTTGATACGGCAGTCGCTTTTTGGTGAGCCGCCACAGTTTGCAATATGGCTTGAGGATGCAGCGAGTCATCGTTTGCAAACGGTATTTGTTACGTACCGGTCTGGTTATGGTGAGTGGGTGGGTAAGGTAAAATGTCCTGCGGCGCTACCAAGGTGGTTTGAGGTGTTCAAGTCTGAAACCGGCAGCAAGGAGCTTCCCGACTTTGACTCACCTGCGTCGGATGCGGTTACGGGGGCAACGCCGGTAGTTGAAGAGTTCAAGACGACTGTTGAATTTCCGTTTGGAGGCAAATGGATATGCTGGATTGAGATGAATCTTTCCGGCGATTTCAACGAGGCGTATCGCGCGCATGACATCGAGAGAAGAAAAGTAGATGTGTATTTTTCGGGTCAGCCGGCGCTTGTTTACCGCGGCCGTGTTACCGCACTACCCGGCGAAAAGGTAAGACCTGAGCTTTACGGCGAGAGCGTCTTGGGTTCAGATGGCGGAGTGAAGATTCAGCCTGTCAGTGAAGGTGTTACGACAGCAAAAGATATTTTTAAGACTATAGAGATTAGAGTTGATGAAAGGTAGTAGTTATTGATAAAAGAAAGATCTATCGGTTGATTAGAGAATCGGTGGGCCGAGGGCCACCCTACATTTTCAGTTAAGCCCAGACATCGATGAACAGGCCCAGAGGTGCGGTTTCGAGCCATTTATAGGCGCTGAATATGCCTTGGACAGTGTTTTTGGCCGAGTGCCATTTTCTTTTTACATTTACGGCAAAAGAGGCATCTTTACACTTACCGGTCCTTTGCCGGCCTGAACGAGTGTCATCAGCCTTTTGGCTATCGCGAGGGGAACCGCCCCTGGCGTTGATGACAGAGCTTCGCCTGGCAAGTGTGGAAGGTTGCAGGATATTACAATTGACTCTTTCGGGCATCTACAAAATCAAAATCCTAAGTTCGAGATTTGAAATCCGAAACAATATCGAATTACTAAAACTCTAATGTTCAAAACAAAGTCTGCATTGGCAAAGAATTTGCCTATCCTATGTCGGACTGAATTTTTGTTTGAGGCTTCGCCTCAAACTGTTTTATTTCTGGATTCCCGCTCCCCGCCTCCGCGGGGACAAGCTTCGCGGGAATGACAGGCGCTACATGGGTACCGGCGGTAATGGACAGACGTTTTCCGCTTTCTTTATAGTCAAGTCAAAATTGCAAGCAAAACCGGTGCCGGGACTGGCAAGAAACTGTAAGTATAGCTTAAACAAGAAGTTAAGAGCGTGTTGCAAAAATTTTCGTTCTCCGGCAAGGTCCCGGGGGGGGGAAATCCGCCTCAAAGCAGGAAAAATCCGCCGGTTGGCACGCTCCAGGCCCAGTGTGCATAAAAGCCCTTGCATGTAGGGCGAAGGCTTATAAGATATAAGGAGTACCTCAGATAAAAGGATGCTCTGTTGAAGACCTTATAGATGTCATTCTGAGCCGAAGGCTAAGAATCTCAGGCGCACATATTGTCCTTCCAGCGAGAGCTGGAATCCAGTTTTTAAGGTTCCTGGATTCCGGATCAAGTCCGGAATGACATAGTCGAAGGATTGAGATTCTTCACTCCGCCCTTTACCGCGTCTGGTACAGGGCTCCGTTCAGAATGACAATTCTCAGGCCTTTTCATCGACAGAACAATAAAAGGAGCAATAATCGGGATTGTGTTATGGTAGTAGTAATTGATTACGGTGTGGGCAATGTTCGAAGCGTTACAAACGCCCTGCGGCATATCGGCTGTGATGTAAAGGTGAGCTGTGAGCGGGGCGACATTGAAAAGGCCGACGGTATTATCCTGCCGGGCGTTGGGGCGTGCGGATATGCGATGAAGGTCTTAGGACCTCTGGCGGAAGTGATACGTGATGTGGCGGCAGGTGGCAAGCCTCTTTTAGGAATCTGTCTGGGTTTTCAGTTGCTTTTCGATGAGAGCTTCGAGCACGGCGAACACAAAGGACTCGGTTTAATAAGAGGCAGGGTGGTACGAATTCCTGTGGGGACAACCGAAGCCGGCGGGAAACTAACGATACCGCACATGGGCTGGAATCTTGTAAAACTGTCGGAGCAGATGTTGCTGTTTTCGGGTCTGGGCAGGGAGAAGTATTTTCCGTTTGCCAATTCCTATTATGCCGAGGTAACGGACGACGAGGCGATTGTGGCATATACCCGGTACGGTATTGATATGGCGGCTTCCGTTCAGAAGGGAAATATCTTCGGCTGTCAGTTTCACCCTGAAAAAGGTGCGGCGGATGGGTTGAGCATCCTGCGAAATTTTGAACGGATATGTAAGAAAACGGTGAATTAAGATGCTTGCCAAAAGAGTTATACCTTGTCTTGATGTGAAAGACAACCGTGTTGTCAAGGGGATTAACTTTCTTAATCTCCGCGATGCCGGTGACCCTGTTGAATTGGGTGCGCGATACAGTGATGAGGGAGCAGATGAACTTGTTTTCCTCGACATCACGGCAACTATCCGGTCGAATAAGACGATTGTGGAATTGGTGGAAAAGGTGGCAGAGAATGTCTTTATACCGTTTACCGTAGGGGGCGGCATCACAAGGGCCGACGAGATTGGTTTGTTACTTAGAAGCGGTGCAGATAAATGTTCCATTAATACGGCGGCGGTTCAGAATCCACAGTTGCTTGCAGAATCCGCCGAGCGTTTCGGAAATCAGTGTGTGGTTCTGGCCATTGATGCGAAGCGTACGGAGCCGGATAAAAAGAATTGGCATGTTACCATCAAGGCCGGTTCCGAGCCTACGGATATTGACGCAATCGAATGGGCGGTAAAAGCACAAACCCTGGGCGCCGGTGAGATACTGCTTACGAGTATGGACGCAGACGGGACAAAGGCGGGCTACGACATCGAGCTGACGGCGGCGGTTGCCGATGCGGTTGATATACCGGTTATAGCTTCAGGGGGAGCAGGTACGCTCGAGAGTCTTGCCGATGTGCTTGAGTATGGTAAGGCCGATGCGGTATTGGCAGCGTCTATATTTCATTACGAGCAGTATTCGATAAGAGAGGTTAAAGAGTACCTGGCCGAAAGAAATATCCCTGTCAGATTGTAGTAAAGTGGTGCATTGTATCGTATCCTACATTTGACTGGAATTGTCATTCTGAGGCTCAGCCGAAGAATCTCAGGTGCACATATTGTCATTCCAGCGAAGCTTGTCCCCGCGGAGGCGGGGAGCAGGAATTCAGCCTTTAAGGTTTTGGATTCCGGATCAAATCCGGAATGAGATAGTCGAAGGATTGAGATTCTTCACTCCGCTTCGCTTCGTTCAGAATGACGGTTCCGTTATGTTTCACATAGGGAAATAAATTGAATAAACGCAGCTTTCACACGGTCATATTAATAGTATGTGTGTTATTGGTTGTCGGTTTGCGCCTCATCGACCCGGATAAACTGGGTTTTCAGCTTTTCGGGTTTAAGTGGCCGATGCATTGCTTGCTGAGGCATGCGTTCGGAACCAGATGTGCGCTTTGTGGAATGACTCACTCATTATGTGCGACGGCCCGCGGCGACATCTCACAAGCGCTTAAGTATCATCTTTTGGGGCCTGCGCTTTTCGGCTTTATTATCTTTGAAATAATCTATAGAATGTGGGCGATTGCGGTCAGCCCGAAGCGGGTCGGCTGGATAATAAGGAAGTTACACAGCGGGTTGATTGTTCTTATCATTATTGCGATATTTGTGAACTGGATTCTATATCTTGGAGGCAGGTTAATATGAATGAGCAGAACATAGCGAAAGTCAGCGTTATCGACCCTATCGGCAGGGCTATCGACAGGGTTAAGGAGGTGCTGTTTAATCCGTTTGATATCGGCAAGTGGTTTATCATCGGGTTCTGCGCATGGTTAGCCCGTTTTGGACAGGGAGGCGGAAGCGGTGGTGGTTTCAATCCTGCTGGTGCGGGTGAAGGTCCTTCTCCGGCCCAGGTTAAGGCATGGTTTATCGAGCATTTTCCTCTGATACTAAGCATAGGCCTGGGGGTTTTTCTTTTAGCAATAGTATTCGGGATAATTTTTCTGTGGCTCAGCAGCCGGGGCAGATTTATGTTTCTTCACTGCGTAGCCCAGAACAAGGCCGAGGTAAAGGTGCCCTGGCACAAATTCCGTGACCAGGGAAACAGCCTGTTCATTTTCCGCTTTGTATTGGGTATAGGCGGTTTTATATGTTTTGCTGTTCCATGTGGAGCACTTGTGCTGCTTGTAATAATGGTCGCCAGAAGTTCCGTTTATGCAACACCGGCATTATTCGTGGGGATAACGATGTTGGTGCTTATAGCGATTGTCATCGGGATTGTATTTGCACTTATAGGAAAGTTCACAAAGGATTTTGTTGTTCCGATTATGTATCTTCGCCGATGTCGGTGTCTGGATGGGTGGGGTGAGTTTCGACACCTTTTGGGAGGTAACAAGGGCAGGTTCACTCTTTACATACTGTTTTATATGATCATATCAATGGCTATAGGTGCAATAATTGTGGCGTTGGCATGCGCGACGTGTTGCTGTGCGGCGTGTATATTTGCAATTCCATACATCGGCACGGTGGCACTTCTGCCGATATTTGTCTTCGGCAGGTCGTATTCCTTATATTACCTGGCCCAGTACGGCGGCGAGTATGATGTCTTTATTCCCGTTGCGCCAATGTTAGAGCAGGCCCCTTCCGAGCCGGGGGGTGAAGAACCGACCGCAGAGCCGCCGGAAACCGTGGAATAAGTGTTGATGAAAACGTCATGACGCTTGCCTGTACTTCGAACATATCAGGTCTCCATCAATTACTTGCCCAGTGCTAAACGTGCTCAAGTTGTCATTCTGAATCCCGATATATCGGGGTGAAGAATCTCAAACGTTCAATTTCTGTCATTCCAAACTCGATTTGGAATCCAGACATTGAAATCCTGGATTCCGGGTCAAGCCCGGAATGACATACCTGCAGGATTTAGATTCCTCGGTTCGTCCTGTATCTTAAGATACAGGTCTTTGCTCAGAATGACGATTATACGTTTTTTACAGAGCGTATATTACACTTTCAAAGACGGTTTTATTTGTGCATCATAATGCAAACCAGAGGAAAATTAAAGCCCAAAGACCAGTCTCGCTCTTGCTATATCAGCTTCTGGCCGATATAACAGTTGCCTTCGGAGACCGAAATATGCCTTTATTAAGAAGACACAAATACATCTTGTTAATACTGCTTGTTTACTGGCTGGGGCTTTTTGTGCTGACGCACATCCCGATACCGCAATTGGCCCGGAAGTCAGGCATGTCCGATAAAGTGATGCACGGCTTGGCATATCTTGCTCTTGTTTTTTTGTGGTGGTTTTCCATCAGCCCGTATAAAAAGGTTGACTGGGGAAAGGCCAGGGTCTGGCTGGCGCTGGCGGTGATGGTATGGTACAGTGCGTTTGATGAGTGGCTCCAGGGTCTTATGGGGCGGTCGGCAGATGTCCACGATTTTTTTGCCAACCTGGCAGGAGTGCTGTTTGGTCTTTGTATTCTGAGCGTGCTGAGCTTCTGGCCCTGCTCGGTTATTGTGTCGGCCCTGTTTATATTCGCAGTAACAAACCTGTCAAAAATTGATATGCTTACAGAAATGCCCTGGCTGAATATCGGCTTCCATTTCTTCGGATATGCTGGTTTTACACTTATCTGGATTCAATTTATGCATCGATATATCCGGTGGGGGTATTTCAAACGGCTGTTAGCGGCGTTTGGTGTGCCTGCGTTACTTTTGGGAGTTGTTAAAATATTTTCGCTGCTCATCGGCAAACAGATATGGCTGGCAGATTCGGCGACCGCATTAGCCGCAATTACATCGGCTGTTGTCATATCTTATCTGGTATCTCGGCCTGTCTTGGGCAATTATTAAAATGGTGCGATTTATCGTACCCTACCTGAATGGAGTGTACAAAGGGTCGCCAATCAGGAGCATCTGCCAGGAATTATACGGTTTTGTCCTGTAGTATGCCTCTGCGAGACACTTGCCGTTAATAAGCTGACCAAAGAACCGGTCAGGTTTTGGGAAGGCCGCCAAATAAGGCTCAGCTACTGCGCCCATCGTTGCGGTTATGCCGTCCTTAAGCATTGCCGGGCACCACTGAGTGCTTTCAGGGTCGCGCAGGTCTATTGCTTCCCAGCTTGCGATGTGATAACCCACCGCGCCCGAGGCAAAATCAAAGGCGTCAACGTACATCTTCAGGCTGTACCAGCCGCAGTAAAGGGCAGTATCGGGACACTCGCCCTGGGCGAAAAGGTTCGGGGTCTGCTCGGAGACCACCTTGAACCGCGTCCGCTCGCCTATCACCGAGGCCGCCCTGAGCAGCGACTGGTCATATTCGAGATACAGGGGCTTGTTTTTTTTCTGCGAATACCCGGAATCTATATAGGCAACTCCGTTAAGTCCGTTTTGCTCGGCCGAAAGAGCTTTATCAACGAGAGCCTTGGCGATATCTTCGCCGGGTCCGTCAAGCCGTGCGACCATCAGTGTTTTTGTACCGCTCCAGAAAATACGGTCTTTAAGCTCGTTGGGCTGTTGGCGGTATAATTCATAATCATCAAACATCACCATCGACAGCTCGCTGTCAACGGAAGCACCAGTCTCTGTGCCCCTGATGTTGCCGATGTCCGCATCCAACCGCAAAAGCACACCTTCAATTCCCGCCACCTTCTCGATGGCGTCGTAGAAACCGGCTTTGAGGCGTTTTTGGTATTTCCAATTTTCGTCGGCGGCCTTTTTAAAAAGCTCCCGGCAACGTTTTATTTCGTTCTTGTCTGCCAGTGTTAATCGGATTGACGCTGCATTTGTATCTTTTGCGGTTTGCTGTGCCCTTGTTTTACCGTAAAGACTCGAATACAAACTAAACCACCGGCTCAATAGCTGCTGCTTTCGGAATTCGTCGGTAATAACGTCAATCTTTTCCCGGATTTGCTCGATATATACATCAAATTCTCTAAGGAGCTTTCTGACCCGGGACTGCGTGTCATTAGCGTCGGGGAGCGTACATTCTGAGCCGGTTAAATCTTCAAACTGTTTTAGAATTTCCTTCAATCTATCTGTTTTTTTACCAGCCATTTCGCTTAATTCGGCGAGACTCGCCTGCTTGCCTTCGAGCATGTTCCTCGGACCTACCCTGAAAGGTACGCCATAGACGGTCAGCAGGCATTTTATCCGGCCGTGAAATTCGGGCCTCGAAAGCTTATTACGTATGGGTTGGGCGATTAACTTTTCATAATCGCTTCTTGTTATATCGTCAGTCAATTGCGGCATTAAGTCGAGCTTCAGGTTGTTTTGTTCGGGAACCCCCCTTTTTGTGCAGTAATGGCCGGCGATTCGTACCGAAGCGGGATTATTACCGTTTGCAATAACGAGAATCTCGTTCGGTTCGAGAGCTTGTGCCTTCTGTGTCGAGCATATAATCAGGGAGCCGGATAATAAAATCATCAGACCGGACCGACAGATACCCAGGCTTTGCTTAAAGGACCTTCTCATAAGCTTTAGGTTTATCAGCGTATTTACAATTTTTTGCATCGGCTCGTGCCTGAAACGCAGTTTATTCATACCGCTGTGAAATGTCAACAAATGCAACCGTGTCGGATTCCGCTGGACAGGCCGGGCTTTTTGCGTTAAATTGCCTGACAAATACAAAGTCAGTGTCCTTTCAGGAATTACAAGTGGTTGCCGGTGGTATCATATATCCTGAAAATTCTTTGAGCCTTGCATTTGAACTGTGGCCGGTGCTTGTGATATCTTTCATATCTGCACTGGGTGCAACGTGCCTTTGCGGAAAAATCGCCCTGCGTTTCGGCATAGTTGATAAGCCCGACAAGGAGGTGAAGACTCATTTAGAGCCGGTTGCGTATCTTGGTGGTGTAGGAATATTCGCCGGCTGCTCGATTGGCATTATTGCAGGAATTTTATATCTGCAGGGGCTTTTTGATTTCGACACCTGCGCAAAATGGCTGCTCGGCGTACTTTCTGCTGGTGCAATAATGTGTTTTGTTGGGGTTTTGGATGATATAGTCGAGATAAAGCCGTGGCATAAGGTTTTGGGCCAGAGTGTCGGGGCGGTAGTCTTGGTTGCGGTTGGTATAAGGCCCGCATTAAACGGTATGACCTCGGTGCCGGACTATCAGACATCACAGGCCGTTGAGACCATTATTAGTTTCATCGCAGCGATGGTGTTTGTTCTCGGGGCAACCAATTCGCTGAATCTGCTTGACGGCATTGACGGCCTGTGCGCAAGCGTTACTGCGGTTACAGTCTTGGGTATGTTAGGTCTGGGTATGTTAGCTGAATCGCAGAGCGTTTCAGACTTCGCCGACCCCGTTAGAATCATAATTGCGCTGTCGGTATTTGGCGGCGTTTGCGGGTTTTTGCCCTTTAACAAGCATCCGGCCAAGATATTCATGGGCGATGCGGGCAGTTTGTTCCTCGGCTTTATGATGGCCTGTTTGATGATGCTCTTTGCAGCAGCGGGTCCTAAGTGGTGTTTATGCTCGATAATGATATTCGGTCTGCCGATTCTCGATACGGCGGTTGCTTTTGCGAGAAGGTGGCTTAACAAACGGCCCCTGTTCGTTCCCGACAGGGGTCACATCTACGACCAGATGATGGACCGCGGGATGTCGCTGAACAGAACCGTTGCTATCTGCTGTGTTCTGTCGGGTGTATGTGTGCTGATTGGATTGCTTATAAGCAGGTTGACATTGCTCCAGGCGTTATTAGTGTGCATTGCTGTTTTTGTTTTTTCAGGCATGTTGGTTTGGAGGTTGGGTTTTTTGAAAATGGAGGGCCTGCGAGGGGCAATCCACAAAAGAGAATAATTTTAATCAGTCAAGATATATTTTTATTAAATGGGTTGAGATAAAGGCCGGATACAGTCTTTACACTTTTAAAACTGCTATATTTACACGCCTTTTTGCAAAATTAATAAAGACGAACTCTGGGCCAGGGAATTTTTGATAAGAGCCGATATAGCTCTTGGTAACGAGCCTAATATTACGGTAGAGATTGACGAGCTAATTGCGGACTTTGGAGGTGATGAGGGTTTGCCCGACGTAATTTTGGGAATAGGTGGTGCGTACTACAGGCAGGGTCGTTATCGGGAAAAGGCCGGCGATATCGACGGAAGGAATGCATATTACCGGGATGCGATAAGCGTATATGAACGGCTGACAGCCGAGTTCGGCGATTCTGAGGATGCTGCAAGTGCTTACTACTTCTCAGCTCTTTGTTACGAGTTAATTGGCGGATATGAGATTGCGATACAATATTATCAAAAGGTTGTTGATGATTGGCCCGATGATATACGTTCACCGCGTTTGCTATACCGCATCACCAAACTTTATGCAAAACTGGAAGGGTCCGGACAGATTTCAACGATGGATGCTTCCATAGAAATTCGTCAGGCCTGCAAGAAGCTTCTTGAGGATTATCCGGCCTCCAGATATGTTGATGAGATGCGCAAGACCCTGGAACACTGGAATCTTATATACGCCTGGCTTCTTTCGCAGCAAAAGTAAAGCGGGTGTTGAGCAAAGTTATGATTTGAAAAAGTTACGATACAAAGAAGGGAGTGTGGTTAAATGAAATATAAAATTAACGTATTGATGACAGTATGTTTGCCCTTGCTTGTTTATTTTGGCTCGAACTTAAACGCGAACGCGGCAAACGAGCCGAACGAAGAGGAGATTCTATTGGCTCAAGAGAAAATGCAGCAACTGCGCGAAGTATATAAGGAAGTACAACAGGCCGAAGTGGAATTGCAACGGCTAACAGAGGAAGCGGAACGTGAGGAACCACTGCTACGACCCACCGTTGAGGCTCTAAAGAAAATGAAAGCTTTTCTTCAAGAAGCAGGGAATCCCCAACGATTTCAACAATACCTTAATAACAGTAAAGACCGCAAGGCAGCTTATCGGCTATATGAGCACTGTAAAGTTGTTTTCAGCCAAAACAAGTCTTTCGAACTGTTAAGCGACCCTAATCAGGAAAAACTTCTAAAAAAACCGATAATCCATATATATCGGAGGGTGCTGCCTAAAGACCCAGTTACAGGATTTGACCCCGCTGACCCCAATGACGAAAGATTGTGGCAAAACATCAGGCGAATATATTTCAAGCAAGCGCCGGAGGAATACCTGCAGCAAAAGCGAGAGTATTATATAAAGGAAAAGGGTGTTCCGGAATGGCTGCCTGATTATGCCGGTAATATGGCATTTGCCGATGGCATGATCAATATGTACGAGACCGGAATACTTTTGCTTACTCCCCAGGATGTACGGGAGGCTGAAAAACAGGTGAAGGAAGTCTATCGCAAAATTGGCAAAATTTATCATAGGTGGAGAAAGATGCGACATCTTTTGGCTGGCGAAAACAATCCCGATAACGAGTTAATTATACGTGCGGTGCAGGAGCACATGCAAATTTGGCCTACGGTTCATAGAAAGTAACACAAACAAAGGAAGGTTGTCAATGGATCTGAAGTTTTTCATTTATTTTGCCCTTAACGCATAAGGAGGCAGACAGTTATGGAACCGAAAAAAGGAAAAGACAAAGAAGCAAATGGGGGATTTTCTGTAAGCGGTGAGAGCGGTGCAAACAATGGCGCAGATAGTGAAAGTAAACAGTCCCGCAGGCAATCACGAATTGTTTTTGCTGGACATTGTCGGGTTGAGCAATGAAGCCTATGCTTTCTACAAAAACAATCAATCTCTGCTATCGCCCGATTTTGATTTCGATAAAAAGATGAAGAGCAAAATAGTCAAGGTGGTACTATAGGTTTATCTTTACCTAAATTTAAAGAAAGAATAGAATGATACATATGGTTAGCCATATCGACATAGGTTATAAAATTTTTTGAAATAATTTAAGGGTATTTATTATGGCAAAATGGGCTAAGATAATCTTGGTTGTGTCATTAGTGCTTAATGTTGTCCTAATTATGGGCTATGGGTATTATACGAGTTATGCGAGAGCCAAAATTTTTAAATGCACCGCAATGTCCGTTGAGTTTGAAGAGATGGTATTGAAACGTGTCCTTTCAACCCTCGAATCTGATGATCCTGCAAAAATAACGGCGTTGAAAGAACGATTACCTAAGGACATCGAAAAGGCTAAAAAGCTTAGCATTAATTTGCAGCAAGCAGCAGAATGGTGAATTTTTACTGCCGCAGATGTCTGACGCCAATTAAAAATTCTCTTACAACGATAATTCTTTTCCCCCTTCTGTTAAGTAGCGCCAAGAAAGTTTCACACATTTTTGTTTAATGTTTTCAATCTGGTCATTCTCCTGTGCCTGCTTTATCTCGGGAGTTTGTTATGCCCAGGAATTTGGCGAATACGAAAAGGGCATCGATTATTTTCAGGCAGCCGTTGACAGCCGGCCTGATTACGAATTCGGAGGGGTGGCCTATTCGCTTATTGCAAGATATACAAAGAAACTGAAAGATTCCGGTGCTATTGCTGAAGCCGAGGCGGACGCAAGGATAAAAGAGGCATATCAGGCGGTCGTGGAGAGCTGGCCGGATTGCCGATGGGTCGAAACTGCATTGCTTGAATTGGGCAGGATGTGCTTTGCCGAAGGCGAAATAGTCGATGCAATAATGTATTATGAGATGCTTTTGGACAGGTCTGCCGAAAAGGTGTGTCTGGTGGGCAATGATTTAATCGCAGGATACACCGAGATGGGTGATGTGGAAATGGCCGAACAGGTACGTGCTGAGCTTACAAAAAGGGGTTGTCCGGGCATGTAGAGTGCCCAAACAGCAGGTGAAGGCTTGTGAAAAGGAGAGAATTGTTATGAAGGAAAATGTAAAAAGATTTACAACTGTTGTTTTGGTTTGTTTTTCGTTATTATACATATTGGCGAAGCCGGCGGCAGCCTGCTGCGACCCACCGTGTGGTACCTGTGAGCACTGTAGTGGCGGGCTTTGTGTGGATGATGCAGATGGTACCGATTGTGGTAACTGCAAAGAATGCTCTGGTGGTTCGTGTCAATCGACATGCAGCAACACCTGTTGCAATGATGTATGTTGCGAGGCAGGCCAGATATGCTGTGATGGTACATGCTGTGATCCTGATGACTGTTGTAACGGCTGTGAAAGCTGTAATAACGGTTCATGTGTGGATGATGACAATAAGTGTGACAGCTTGCTTTGTCAGGAGTGTGATGACGGTGTGTGTGAGGACCGGTGTCCCCCCCTTGGACTGCACTGTTACTTCGGCGATTGTGTGGAGTGTATAGATATTTTGGATTGTGAATTATGTGAAGAGTGTGAGAATCACGAATGTGTACATCCCTGCGATGAGTGCTATTATCCAAATTATTGTGCTTATGCATGTACTTGTGTAGAGTGCTATCCTGGGCCGGTTGACACTACTACATGCAGTAGTGAGAATAGTACTACTGAATGCGACTGTTCGCAAAACATCCTCAATCCATGTGGTGGGGTGGAAGAGTCAGTGGTATATAGTGGCTCATCTCTTACGTCCTGTACAGGGCCCGATTGTAGCTCCGATGATGTTCTGTGTTACACGACATATCAAACGTGTAAAACCTCTTCAGCCGTTAAGCCTTTATTGTGGTGTGTTGCCGACGATACTGGGCCACCACCACCCGCACCTTGGCCGAAGAGTTGTAAGCTCAACACCGATATTCCCGGTCCCGGTTGCTGGGATTGTGTTAACACATATGAGTCTGGAGACCCAACATATGAGCCCAAAGGCGTTTGTCCCACCGAGGCCTGGCCATAACAGTTAATAATACTTTTGAAGGAGTACTCTTTATATTAATATTAAAGGCATTTGAGTGACTTGAAACGAATTACAAAAAGTTGTTGATATGGAGTAATAACGATGAAAAAAAGGATATTGAACAAAACAAAACTTTATACAGTTGTCCTGTTTGTCTTAATATACTTTGCTGTTGTTGAATGTTTAGGTAATAATTCCGAAAACAAATTTCTGCGGATCCCTCCTGACCAAATGTCTGGTATCTTAAAGATGATATCTACTGAAACACAGAGTAATTACGATAAAATCAAGACATGGCAGGGCAAAGTAGATGCTACAACAACCATCATATATGAAGGAAATGAAGCGGAGCGTGTGTTTAATAAGGCCCTACCCGTTGTCAAGACCAATGTTTCCTTTGTTTAAGGTGCAAGTTGTAGCGTTTTGTTTAACTCAGTCGCTTTGCGTAGCGGAGGCGAAGCCGGAGCGGAGCGAAGCGACTGGCG
>Ga0180433_10001872_pt1 | contig 34195 bp, 37 predicted proteins | sample SS_ome_8_FD_132980 | JGI IMG/M metagenome (GOLD analysis project Ga0180433, IMG submission 132980) | Hypersaline lake sediment archaeal communities from the Salton Sea, California, USA - SS_1_D_1 metaG | ecosystem: Environmental > Aquatic > Non-marine Saline and Alkaline > Hypersaline >...
ATGTCAGGATAGAAACCTTCTATATTGTCGCTCATGAAAACAATTGTTTTTGCATCTTTGCTGAAACCTGAGAAAATAGGTCTTTCAAGGAATTGTTTTCTCGTTGCAGGAGCAAGATTTTCCGCTTCCTTGAGCACATGCTCGTAATAAGGGCTTCCGGTCACTTCGATAATTCCGGGTTCAAAACCTTCTTCAAGCATCTGTTTTTTTGCAAACTCGTCAAGAACCGCTATTTTATCAGGAAGATGAACCAACTCAGACCCTTTTCTGACAGTTAATTTATTTCCATCATTCAACGGCTTAAGGTCGCTGAAACGTTCTGTATGATTTTCCCAGGTATCCATTACTGCAATTGATTTTATTCCCCTGTCCCTTGCAACCCGCCAAAGCATCTGTTCGAATGTAAGTTCTCCTTCTTTGTCCTGAACCTGCGTTCCCGTAAGAAGCGAAGTGGGTCCGAACGCATTGAAAGCGTTTTCGCAGTCTTTCATAGACACTTTCTGAAGATGCATGGGGTCTATTTTCATACCCTTGAATGATACTATTCCTGCCTTATGGGACAGAACATAAACCTTGTTGTTGTGCATTCCGTTTAGTTTCTTTGCAACCGGTGAAACCGCTTCCGCACCTGCATTCATCGATGCTGCTACAAGAATCCTTTTCTGTCCTGATGGATTGTAAATCTGCCTGCTCATGGTTACAAATAGTGGAAGTAAGGGTTTTAAAATATAATGTTGGGAGAAAAGAGGGAAATGCCATGTCCATGAACAAGTTCATGTATGGCAATTTTCTCTGGAAAATATGCCACGGGCCTGATTTGAACAAGCGACCCCTCCGTCTTCAGCTTCACCAGCCTGCTGAGAAAAATATTACAGAAGGCTTGGAGTGCTCTCCCAACTGAGCTACCGTGGCGGATGGAAAGGAATAATAAGACAAAAGAATATTAAATATGCTGGGTGAGGGGCAAGCAGCTCACGGACATTTGTCTGAGGAAGTTCTGCCCACCGGAGGATGTCGCTCTTAAGGAGCAGGAAGCGTAACAGAAACGATACCAAGACCTGATAATTTCTCAGGGCTTTTCCCAAGGGTTTTGCCATGGGAGAAGCCTAAGTCAAAAGGCTTGGATGAAACGGACGTTTCCCTTCCGTCGAAGGTGCAAGGCCTTTGCGCCGCTCCTTCATGGTGTAAGTCATGGAGGCATGCTGAACGTAAAGTTCAGCCATGAAGTATAATGCTGCTAGCTAATTGTGGCGAAACAGAAGGCAGACTATGCCCTCTCACTCAAAATTATCTGTATTATTAATCATATTTTCAGTAGTCATATTCGCCATATTCATACAGTGTACCTTAAGCTCAGTCATGTTTATTTGTTCACAAACAGATGAATCACCGGTATTCAGGGCGTATTTCACATAGCACATTTCCACATCCACACCCTGAAGATTTTTACAGCCGGAAAAGTCATTATTAAGAGCGCCCGCATCCGCATAACAGTCCATATTGATGTAATCTTTTCTTGGAGATATAAGACCGCAATACGACATGTTCCCGGTGTCAATGGCCGCATCATAGTAACATTCATCCATGAGTTTAAAATCGCTGATATCATCGCACGAATCCCAGTCTGATGAAGCGGTTAAGAGAGCGCTCATGCATTCTTCCCTGGCAAAAACACCTTCGATGATCATCTCGCATACAGAATAATCAGAAGTCTCAATCGCATATTTTGAATAGCAGCTGTAGCGGTCTTCTATTTTTTCGCATTCCTCATAATCTCCTTTTGATAACGCTATTTCCGCAGCACAATTCATCTGGTTATATTCTTCCTGAGGGTCGAGAGATTTTATTTCCGTACATAACGATGCGTCATTTCTGGAGATTGCAAGCGAATAAAAACATGCATCGGAATCGGATGAAGCCAGACATGAATCGGATTCTCCATCAACCTCCGAACAAAATTCCGGAGATGAGACTATTGTTCCGTCATCGCAGACATAAGTGGTATTTTCGATGGGTTCCGTCACCTGCGGTTCCCCTTCTATACAGCCCAAAAACGGAAACAGACAGACGGCAAACAGGATAACATATTTCATAATTCAGATAACCAGGGAAATGTATAAAAATCACTCTGCAAAAACAGGCTGCGACCTCGCGGGATGGTCTTCTCCCGGAACTTCATTAACATCTGATTTTTTAAGAGGTTTGAAAGTATTGAGGAACCACTGTCCTACCGCACGTGCATATCCGGAAACTGCCCTGAATATTACGGAATTGATCCCTCCTTTGTTTTCAGGGTCAACAATCTCTGACTGGCATTCTGATACGACCACAGGAGTGTGGAATCCGTTTGCAACCGCTACAACTACTTTTCCTGAGGATTCGTCCTTGCATTCATCAAAATCGTATTTACCGACGCGCCAGTGAGATCTTACGTGAACCTCAACCGGGTCTCCGTCTTCCGTAATAAGTGTAATAGGTTCTGAATCGGGTTTCTTGCTTTGTATTTTTTCAGTTATTCCGTCGAAATCCCATTCCACGAATAGAGTATGTGCTTCTTTTCCATTTCCCAAATCTTTGCTTTCAACACCGATTTTCTTCGGCTGTTCTCCTGAAACTGCTACACAGATGCTTTCACTCAAAGGTTTTGCTCCGGCTGCATCGGGAAGATTAAGAGTCTTGCAGGGCAGGTCTGAAGCTGATTTGTTGAATCTTTTGGCCTGGATAGAAGTTGCTCCTACGACACCGCCGCTACCGACGGCCAGAGTACCCAATACAGCACCGGCAGCAATAAGTCTTTTCGTGGATTTTTTCATATTAGTATCAGGAGCAAAAGAGCTTATAAATATGTCGTTTTTAGTGGAAATTAGTATTTATGACTACATACCCGGAATTCCCTGCATGCCGCCGCCTTTCATCATTTTTTCCAGTTTTCTCCTGAAGCCGCGGTCTCTTTTGAATTTGTTCATCATTTTTTCCATTTTGTCGAACTGCGAGAGGAATTCACGGACGTCTTTTTCTGAGGTTCCGGAACCCTGCGCTATTCTTTCAACTCTTCCTTTTGTTGATTTTATAAGAGAAGGGTTTTTCTTTTCAGCTTTAGTCATTGAATTAATCATTGCTTCGTACTGCTTCATCTTCGCCTCTCCCTGCTGGACCATTTCCTTGGGAACATCATTTGCTCCGAGCATTGAGAATACGTTTCCGAGAGGACCCATCTTCTTTGCTGCTTTCAACTGCTCATAGAAGGACTCTATCGTCAGCTCTTCCATGTCTACTTTTTTTATGTCCTGCCCTTTGGTTGCCTCTTTCACTTTTTCCATAAGGCCTTCGATGTCTGGCACTCCTAACAGTCTTCCGACGAATTTCTCCGCGTTGTAGACTTGCATGTCGCCCATTTTCTCTCCGAGGCCGATGAATGCTATTTTCGTTCCTGTGGAAGCAACCGCACTTAAGGCCCCGCCACCCTTTGCAGAACCGTCCATCTTTGTTACTACCACTCCGCTGAGAGGAACGGCTGTATTGAACTGTTCTGCCTGCTTTCCGGCAACCTGGCCTATGTCTCCGCTAAGAACAAGGTAAACTTCATCAGGCTTGAGCGCATCGTGGATTCCTTTCAGTTCTGCAACCAACTCATCATCGAATGCGCTTCTTCCTGCAGAGTCCACGATAAGAACGTCTTCCTTGGTTTCCTTCATTGCTTTTTCAACGATTTTCGGGGCATCCTTCTCTCCTTTTATCGTGTAGAATTTCGCTCCTGCCTGCTTTGCGAGCTGTTCAAGCTGCTCCTGTGCTGCAGGCCTGTCAACGTCGGCACCAACAAGACCTACGCTGAGCCCTTTTGTCTTGTAAAAATGGGCAAGCTTCCCTGCGCTCGTTGTATTGTGAACTATAATTCCGTTAGCGATAAACGTATGTAAATCATCTACGGTCAAATCATAAACATAATCCTCTTTCCCAACTTCCTCAATTGCCCTTACTTCTAACCAGCAGACATCAGAATGCGCTAAAGCTCTTAGTTTACTCAATTTCTCAATATCCAAATTTTGTGATCCTTCAAAAACTTCCATGCCCTCGATAGTTACTTGGTATTGGCCATCAATATTTGATAGATAATTTTGTTGCTCTAAGCGATAAAGCGATGCGGTTGCCCATTCGGTATTTTCATTGATGAGTTCCCTGTAATCTTTCCCTTCTCGGACTTGTTTGATGAGGGATAACCAATTTTTGTGCGGTTTTTCTAGTGCAGCTAAAAATTTAAGCAGTGAACTTCTTGAAATTTCACCCTCCCCCTCATAAATTCCATAAGAAGAAACATAATTCTGGACTTCACCTATAGAAAAACCGTGACTCTCCCGGATGCCCCGTAAGAGATTGCCCGCCTGAATGAGTTGATGCTTGCCCGGGGTTTGCCCGGTAATCTTCGATAAATCTTCTAATCTTGATTTTTTCCTTGGAAGAAGTGAGGAAATTTTCGTGTTAAATTTGTTAACGTCATCGCTTTTCAAGAACAAGCGGTAATATTCTTTTCCATTAATGGATTTCTTTGAAATGTTGGAAAACATTCCATACCTAAGAAGAACTATTCTGAACTGTTCCAGAAAAACTTTACTTGCTGAACAAAATTCGATATGCCTGCTTCCTTTTTCGACATAACCATCTGTATCGAAATATGCCCTAATGAAAAGTTTTAATACCCTCCTTGGCGATTTGAGCAGTAAATCCGGGAGTTTTATTGTTGAACTTTTTTTACCAACTGTAAAACCGAAAATCCCGGTTAAAAAAGAAACCAAGGCACCGGAAGCTATGAATACTTTTTTAACTCCGTTTCTTTTGTCCGTTTTGATTCTGGCATTCAAACCAAAAAGATTTTTGGAGAGTTCTTTCATTCTTAGGAGAATTTCATAATCATTATTTGTAACTTCGACATAATTTTTGTACACATAACCATCGCCGATAATATACCCCAAAAATTCAGCTAGTTCTTCATTTAATGTCAGGGGAAGCTTTAATGGCGCAAAAACCGAGCCGCCCGCCCCTTGCTTGGAACCTTTTACACATATTGGGCTGGTAAGATCGAACCGAACTCCCGATTTTTTAAGTTTTTTTATCAGATAAAACGGTGTGCAACCATGTTTTAGATTTGTCGTAAACGTACAGTAAGCTTCTTTCACTTGAAGTAGATTATGGGCGTTTTTAAGCGTGCTGAATTTTTTAAGCAGGGTTTTTCTGACAAAGGAAGAAAGTTCTGGATCTTTAATCACAAAATTGTCTAGTTTATCTATTATTTCTATGTCGATGTTTTGCAGTTTCCCATCGAAATCCAAGTACGCCGAAGTTGCCACATGTGCCCCGCCTGCCAGTTGATCGGCCCGCACCTGCTTTACTTTTCCTTCATCAAGAACGAAAAAAGGATGTTCTGGCGTAACTATAATTGAATGGTTATTTCCGTTATCAAGACTAATTTTCAGCAATTTTGAATCTTTCTTCAATTTCCAAAGAGCAGATACCTTTCTTTTTTCGATTTTTAATGTTTCTTTATTAAACGCGTAAACTTCAGGACCCATATCGACGCATTCCGCCTTGAAACCATCCTCAATAACTTCCTCGCCACATTTACCGTACTCATCGTAGATTTCCTTTATTGTTTTGATTTGCCCGTCAGCCAATGGGATAATTGAATCCTTATGTATGCATTTTCCCGACCCGAAAAGACCGCATACGAGTATCTTGTGCTTGTCCAGTCTTGGGCTGTATGATTCGCCCATGAGGACTACAAGCTCTTCATACACCACTTTCATGACGTGCTCTTTCAGAGAAAGGCCCTTGAGCTGTTCGGTCTCCAAAGCCCTTTTCTCTATTTTCTTTGATAGTTCGAGAACCAGCTTTACGTTCACATCAGAAGCAATCAGCACCCTTTGCAGGTCCTTAATCAAGGATTTCACTGCCGCTTCGTCAACGTAAGCCCTGCCCGTAAGCTTCCCAAGCGCCTCCCTCAATTTACGCCCTAACATTATGTAAAAATTCTGTCAGATAGCGTTTTTAAGAGGAGTGGTTCGTAATTATAACACGCCTGAGGCGGTTATTATGCACGTTCGTTCTCCGATAGTCGCGGTGCTCGGCCACGTCGACCATGGAAAGACTACGATTCTTGATGCGGTGAGAGGAAGCGCAGTGGCAACTAAGGAAGCCGGAAAAATAACGCAGATGATAGGGGCAAGCTATCTCAGGAAAGAAGAAATAGAAACTATCTCAAAAAAGGCCAAGGGAGGGATGATATTCAACCTGAAAATCCCCGGGCTTCTTTTCATAGACACGCCCGGCCATGAAGCATTCACCAACCTCAGGGACAGAGGGGGAAGTATCGCGGATATTGCAATACTGGTGGTGGACATAGCACAGGGTTTCCAGCCACAGACGATTGAAAGCATAAGGATACTCAAGCAGTACAAGACACCTTTCGTGATAGCCGCAAACAAGATAGACCTGCTGAACGGATGGACGGACTACCCGACCACCTCTTTCATGGAATCGCTTGCCAAACAGCCGGATTACGTGAAGGAAAGGATAGACGAGAAGATTTACACGATAATGGGGAAGATATCTGAGCATGGATTCGACAGCGAACGGTTCGACAGGGTGAATGATTTCAGCAAGCAGATATCAATCGTACCTTTAAGCGCCAAATCCAGAGAGGGACTGAGCGAACTGCTCATGCTCATAGGAGGACTGAGCCAGAAATTCCTTGAAGGTAAACTGGTAATAGACGAGAAAGGAAGAGGCAGGGGAAGCATAATAGAAGTCAAGGAGGAGAAAGGACTGGGAACAACAATAGACGTTATACTGTATGACGGATTGCTCAGGAAAAACGACGAGATAATATTCCTTACCCGTGAAGGCGCAAGGAAAACCAAGATACGCGCATTGTTGGAACCCAATGTCAGCGGAAAGGAAAAATACAACTACATTGACGAAATACCTGCCGCTGCAGGGGTTAAGATAGCCGCACCAGAGCTTGAAGGGGCGCTGCCAGGCTCCCCGGTTGACGTGGTCACGGATTTCGATAAAAACAAAAAGGAAATTGAAAGCCGGTTCAAAAACGTCCTGTTTGAGGGAAGGAAAGATGCCGGGGTGGTGCTCAGGGCGGACAGCCTGGGCTCGGTGGAAGCGATTGTAAAACTGCTGGAAGAGGAAGGAGTAAAGATAAAGGATGCGGGAACCGGCAGGATAACCAGGAAAGAGATTCTCACCGCGGAGGCCGTTTCAGGGGAAAACAAATACTTGGGGGCGGTTCTGGGATTCAACGTTGATATTACCGATGATGCCAGGGAAGAAGCGGACGAGCAGAAAATACCGATAATCTGGAGTAACATAATATACAAAGTACTGGAGAATTACCGGGATTGGGTAAAGGATACAAAAGATGCTGAAAAAAGGGATGCGGGAAAAAGCATTACCTGGCCGGGTAAAATCAAACTGCTGCCCAACCACTGCTTCAGGGTTTCAAAGCCTGCGATTTTCGGGGTTGAAGTGGTTGACGGAAAGATAAAGAAAGGATACAAGCTGATGAACAAATCGGGGAATGTCGTCGGTGAAATAAGGGAAATGCAGAGAGACAAGGATAAAATTGATGAAGCGACTGTAGGAATGCAGCTTGCTCTTTCATGCGATGGTATTTTCTACGGAAAAGACGTTACGGAAGGCGAGGAGCTTTACACTTATATTTCAAAGGCTGAGATTGAAAGGTTTGATGCGCAGCCCTCTATTCTTAATGACGAGGAGAAAGTACTTCTGGATGAAATAAGGAAAATAGTTGTAGGAAATCCTTTTGAATAATTACCTTGCCAGTGAGCCGCCCCGGGGGAAAGTATCTAATTTTGAGCGTCTGTTTTTATTTTCTTCCAGCGGCTTTTGTTTTGAAAACGCGGGCGGCATACATTTGGGCTTCCTCATCGGCTTCGGCAATCTGGTTTCCTGCTTCATAACGTCACCAAAATTTAGTATATGAACAAACATTTATCAATCGGATAGGATTTTAAACGATTCTCGCCAGAATAATGACTATGGAAGAGCCCGAAGACAATCTAGACGAATTCAGGGAAGTAGGAAAGATAGGTTCAAAGATAAGGGAAGAAAGCAAAAGACTTATCATGGTAGGAGAATCCCTGCTTGACATTGCGGAAACGGTAGAGGGAATGATAGCAGAGCAGGGCTGTGTTCCGGCTTTTCCGGTGAACATTTCTTTGAATGATATCGCAGCTCATTATACCCCTGAAACCGGTTCGGAGCGCGAGCTTGGGGAAAAGGACGTAGTGAAGATAGATATCGGAGTGAGTCTTAACGGTTCCATTGCAGATACCGCTTATACCGTTGATTTGTCAGGAGAAAATGAAAAACTGGTGGAAGCTTCGGAAAGGGCTCTTGAGAACGCGATTACTGCCATTAAACCCGGAGCGAAGATTGGAGAAATCGGGGGAGTCATAGAGGAAACGATAAAGGGATACGGATTCAATCCGATAAGCAACCTGACAGGGCATAAGATACAGACGGGCGTTCTTCATGCGGGCGTGGAGATTCCAAATGTTAAAAGCAACGACCATTATGAATTAAAAGCGGGAGAGATATTCGCAGTGGAGCCTTTTGCAACCACCGGCTCGGGTTATGTAGAAGACCAGGAGCAGGTTGAAATATTCGGCCTTTATGCGCCCGCTTCTGTAAGAATGAGGCAGTCAAGGAAAATAATCGAATATGTCATCAACGAATACGGAGCGCTTCCTTTTGCAGAAAGATGGATACGGAAGAAATTCCCTTCAAGACTTCTCGTAAGTGCTGCATTGAAGGAACTGCTGGAAAGCCATTTCATAAAAGGCTATCCCGTACTGAGGGAAGCCGGCAAAGGACTTGTATCGCAGGCAGAGCATACTATTCTTATTACTGAAGAGGGTAATGAAGTGCTTACGAAATAAATCGGGCCCGTCCGGTAACCTGGATAGCCGACAAGGCTTCGGATGCATTCTCCTAATTGCAGGAGTGACCTTGGAGTGGGGGTTCGAATCCCCTCGGGCTCGGTTTTTACTTAGGTTTCATATGACCCCATTTTTCAAGAGCCTGTTTTAATTCGGGGCTGGTTTTGGCCTTTTCCTCAAGGCTTTCGCCCTCCATGCTTGCTTCAATTGCCTGCATGGCTGCTTTTGCTCCTGCTCTCGTTCCCTTCGGATGTCCATGTATCCCGCCGCTTACCAGGATTATCGATTCTGTTCCTAGAATCTTCATTACGTCCGGGACAAGACCCGGATGAAGTCCTCCGGAAGCAACCGGGAATGCATTTTTAAGGTTGCCCCAGTCCTGCTCAAGAAGCATGTGTTTTTTTGCAGAAGTTTTCTTTTCCCTTAAAACATCCGCTATCGCAAGTACTTCGGATGCTCCGCCCGCCATCTTGCCTACTCCTGTTCCGGAATGTATCTGCGACACTCCTATAACCCTCATTAATTTTGCAAGGAACTGCATCGTCATTCCGTGTTTGGGATTCCTGTCGAAGGCGGCGTGCATCGCCCTGTGCGCATGTATTGCCAGCCCTAGATCGGAACAGTAGTCGCGCAGGGTCGCAACTGCCGCGGTTCCGGTAACCACGACGTCAATCATCGCGTAGTTCCATCCGTAGTCCGCAAGCATCTTCGCGCGTTTTTTCATTAACTCTGTTTCGGCAGTTATGTTGATGAAGGCGGATTTTATCTCGCCTGTTTCCTTTTCGGCTTTGTCCCTCATTCTGCTCAGCAGTTTTACCCTTTCTGAAAACCGGTTAAAGCTCACCGAAGTCAGGTTCTCATCGTCCTTGACAAAATCAAAACCGCCCATCCAGGTTTCAAATCCTATTTTTGCATGCTCGGAAGCGCTGAACCCTATTTTCGGTTTTGGAACCGCTCCGGTGAGCGGCCTTTTCGCTATCTTCATCATTTTGCGTATTCCCTTGTTTCCGAAATGGGGTCCTTTGAAATGCCTGAGATATGTTTTCGGGAAAGAAACATCGATCAGTCTCAGGTTTTTCACCGCTTTCATGCCGAAAATATTTCCTGCGATTCCGCTGAGAAGCTGGGGAACGTTTCCTTTCTCCCAGAGGCCGATAGGATATGCAACCTTGACGAAATTACCTTCGATATGAAATGATTTTGCTTTCAGCTTTTTCATGCGCGGAGGAAGTTTTGCAAGTGTTGTCCAGGTTCCGGTGGAGCTTTCCGATGCTATCCTCCCGACCGCCTCCTTCTTGCTTATCCCTTTCGCAGGCTCGAAATAGAAAAGACATACCAGGTCGTCTTTGGCCGGAGTGTATCTCAAATCCACAAATTCATCGTACCAGTCTATTTTTTTGGCTGACATGAATTTAGAAAGCACGGAAAATATAAAAGAATTACCGGTCTAGTTGAGCGCTTCTTCCAGTTCTTCCGCTTCCTGCTGGGCTTTTTCTATTTTCTTATCGTAATTGGCCAGATCTTTTTCCAGCGCCTGGTAAAGGTTGCAGTTCAGCGAAATGAATTCCTCTATGGACATTTTATCCGGGTCGGAAGCAGGCGGTTCAAAATTTGCCGGCAACGCCGTCAATCCCCTCGGGCTCGATTTTCAAAATAAGACCTTCTTCAGTATTCCGTAAGCCTTCATCAAATCTTCACTCTTCACTATTATTGCGAATTCCGTGTAGGTTGAAATTATCTCTATGATGTTGATGCTGTTCCATGAAAGCTCCTTCAGGACGTAAACAAGGAATCCCGGGGTTTCAAATGTTTCCTTGTTGAAGGAAATCGAAATCTGGGAAAGGTCCTTTATCTCTGAAATTATCCTTTCCGTCTGGATTATCCCGCGTACTTCCTTCTCTATTTTCTCGCTGAATATGAATGTAGTCTGCTTGTTTCCCTGAGTTATATTGACAACACTGCCCTTCTTCACTTCGTCTATTTCATAGAGCCGCTGGATAATCTTCGGGATATTCTGCGAAGTCACCGTGGTTATTTCCATGAGATTCGAATTCGTCGTTATTTCGTCTGCGGAAAATGCTTTCTTGGGCTCGTACATCTTCTCTGCTTTTTCCCTCATTCTTTTCAAAGAAACGATAATTGCCGGGTCTTTCACTTTTCTTCCAAGCTCTTTTTCAACCTCGTCATGCATGTATCTTGCAAGCTTGGAATAACTTAGAAGATCTTTGGCCAGTGCTATCTCCAGAGAGGGATTCTGCTTGATTATCTTCTGTACTGCTCTTGAAACCGTTACCATGAACTCACCATAATTCCAGTATTATTTGCTCTTATTTAAAACAGTATCTATTATTTTTGTTTTATATTTAACATTCAATTTATTTATAGGAACAAAACACACTATTAAACCATGAGAGTTTGCAAGTTTGGAGGTTCATCGCTAGCCCATTCGCGCGGATTCAGGAACGCGGCCTCCATAATAAGCTCAAATCCCCGAAGAAGGGTTGCCGTCTTCTCGGCACCGGGAGCAAGGGGGAGAGGAGATGAAAAAGTAACTGATGTTTTGTTCAGAATAGACGAGAAAGCACGGAAAGGGCGCTCTTTTTCCACAGACAGAACAGTGCTCGCAGAGCGTTTTATGAGCATAGAGAGCGACCTGACGAGAGATACGACCATATCCGAGAGGTATCTGAGTTCGGTAGACGGAAGAATAGCCAGGGGAACGGCAGACGTGGTTTCAATGGGAGAAGAATTCAGCTGTGAAATGATGCTTGCATATATGAGGAGAGAGGGGATATACGCCGGGGTATTTGACCCTGCAGAAGACCTTCCGGTAATCAGGGATGAAAACGGGAGCGTATCCGTAGCTCTTTCAGATATATCGAGAGTACGAGCAGTATTGTATTCCCTTCTGGATAATCATGACATAGTATGCGCACCCGGATTCTACGGAAATGAAAACGGGGAACGGAGATTGTTTTCAAGAGGGGGGTCTGATTATACCGGAGCAGTGCTTGCAATGGCGATAAACGCGGAATTATACGAAAAGATGACCGACGTAGACGGGATAATGGATTCAGACCCTGAAAAAAATCCCGATGCAAGGGTATTGGAAAGCGTGGATTATTCGCTGCTTTCAACCATGACCGGAAATGGATGCGGGATAGTACAGAATGAAGCGGTTGAACTCATGCTTAATTCGGGAATTCCGCTGTACGTGGCAAATGCCTTCAACCGCCTGAAAAAGGGCACTACTGTTTATTCAAGACTAGGTGAGGTTGCATGAGAGAAAGACGAATAAGAAGGGGAAATGGAAGGAATGAAAGACAGCAGGAAAGGAATGCAGGAGCAAGAGAAATCAGAAGATTCGGTGACAAGGAATTATGCGCACAGGATTTCCTGGGTCCTGAAGCTCTTAGATGTGTTGAGAATATCAATCGGAACGGAAGAAGCAGGAACTAGTTGCTGTTTGAGATTTCTTTTGTTGCTTCATTAATCTTGCGCACAAGCAGGTTTGTAGGTATATCCGCAAGATCTTCAGGTGAAGCGCTTAATGTATATTCAGCATATTTTTCATTATCAAGAATTGCCTCCAGATTTTCAATAAGTTTCTGCTTGAACTGAACTAGTATTCCGCCGAGTATTTTGTTTCCGGGCCAGTAGTAATTCGAACGTGCTGCAAGCATAATGTCTTCATCGGCAAAGCTGGATTCAATGCCCATCAGAGGAATTTCTTCTTCGTGCGCATCCGCAGTAGGTTTTACTACAAGTCCGCCCACCAGTCCTTTCGCAAGAAGCGCATAGCACGCCCCGACCGCTTTCATATCATCGATGATTTCAATCGATTTAATGTTGGACGGGAGATTTTTGTCAAGGAAAAAAGTCTGTATGGTTCCCGATTCATTGCTTGGGACCGATACTGCTACATTCGCTGATATATCTGTATAATCGGAAATAGGATGAACCAGCGCCGGATATGCGTTTATTTCGGCTATTCTCAGTGCGCTTACCGCAAGCATAACCGCTTCGAAATGGTCCGTAATCGGAATCCTCAGCCTTGCATCATTATGATATAATATTGAATTTACATCCATAGGCGGAAAATCATCAAGCGGAACTCTTTCTATCGTAGGGTCGAAATAAACGATAGAACTTTCTATTGATGGTGAAAATATCCGGGTCGTCCTGTTCACCGTTTCGGTGTTGGTTGGATTGCCATAAGAGAGATATTCCGCAACTTTCCTGAACTGCACGTTTTTCTTTCCTTCATCATAGATTGTTCCTTCCCTTTTGCATGTGCATTCTTTTCCTGCCCTGATTATCCCTTCCCTTATTTCTCCGTTTGCAAATCCCGCTATGAATGCGTTCTGAAGTGTTTTTCTGACGCTTCTTCCGCTTTCCGCATCAATAAACCTGGATGAATTTTTCGGAATCGTGACGGGTATTCTTAAGTCTCGCCTCATGTAAACCATATATAATGTGATTAAAACATAATAAAAATGTTTCTATTTATTATCTCTGAAAAAGATTTGAATTTAAATCCATTAGTATATACTATCTTATTATATAATATAAATATATTATAGGTATATACTTAGGTGTGATGTATGAAAGAAGAAGAAGTTGATCTGGTGGATGAAGGATTCGAGGAAGTTGAGAACAAAAAATCTAACGCTAATTCTAATCCTAGTCAGAGTGGGGCGCAGAAGCCGGCGGGAGGCGATGCGCAGCGGACCGGCTCCAACAGGCCTGATTTGAGGGTTGTTCAGGCCGACAGGGACCGGGACGGAAATGTTGTATATACCAATGTTGGGGGTATGTGGAAGAACATTTCAAAGGCAGGAAACGAATTTTATACTCTGAAAATAGGAGGGCTGAAGCTGCTTGTTTTCCCCAACAAGAATAAATGAAGGTGTTGTGTATGTCAGAACCAAAGAAATTATACAGGGAATTGGAGGATCTGCCCGGTGTGGGCGGAGCAACGGCTGAAAAGCTGAAGGCAGCAGGATTCGGCGAATTTTCAAATCTCGCAACCGCATCACCGCAGGATCTGGCTGAAACTGCGGGAATAAGTACTGAAACCGCAAAAAGAATCGTTGATGCTGCAGTGGATGCAGTTGATGTCGGTTATGAAACAGGAGAAGAGGTTTTCGAAAGAAGGAAAAGCATAGGAAAGATTGCTACCGGTTCTAAGAACCTGGATGAACTGCTTGCGGGTGGGGTGGAAACCCAGGCGATTACCGAGGCATATGCCAGATTCGCAAGCGGAAAGACGCAGTTGGCATTCCAGCTTGCAGTGAACGTTCAGAGGCCTGTTGAAGAAGGGGGCCTTGACGGAGGAGTAATTTACATTGATACCGAGCACACTTTCAGGCCTGACAGGATCATTCAATTGGCAGAGGCAAAGGGAATGGACCCGCAGGAAGTACTTAAGAGAATCCATGTTGCAAGGGCCGAAAGCTCTGACCATCAGATGATTCTCGCAGAAAGGGCTGAGGACATAATAAAGAGCCATAACATCAAACTGATCGTAGTAGATTCTCTCACTTCGCAGTTCAGGTCCGACTATATGGGCCGTGGGGCATTGGGCGAAAGACAGCAGAAGCTGAACAAGCATGTACATACTCTGCAGAGGCTTGCGGACAATCATAATCTGGCAATTTATATTACGAACCAGGTTATGGACGACCCCGGACTTCTTTTCGGGGACCCGACAAAACCTATCGGGGGACATGTCCTTGCCCATGCTTCAACCTACAGGATGTATCTGAGAAAAGGAAAGGATGAGAAAAGGATTGCAAGGCTTGTTGATTCTCCAAATCTTCCTGAAGGTGAATGCGTTTTCAAGGTCACGTCTAAAGGTCTTGGCGACTAGAGGACAGTGGACATAACTACGGGGAATACGTATTCGTTTGCCAAAAGCATTATTCCAAGGAAAACCAGGAGGGCTGCAAAGCTCTTTTTCAATTCTTTTTCTTCTATTTTTATCGTTTCTTTAGCACTCAGGTATGCACCGATCACGGAACCCGCAAGAAGAACTGCAAGCAGATCAATATGAACATTACCCAGGAAATGATGGGTGATGGAACCTGGAACCGCATAGATTGCAATAGTAGCCAGGGATGTGGGAATGGCTTTCTTCATGGGAATGTGTCTCAACCATATGAGCAGAGGTACGATTATAACTCCGCCCCCTATTCCGAGAAGTCCGGATGAAAAACCCGCAATCGCACCGATTATGACAGATTTTATGAATTTCTGGAAAAGACTTGCGGCTTCAACCTTTTCCCTTTCCCTTTTTTCGATGAGCACTATGTATGCAAGAGCAAAAAACAGGAATGCGGTGATCGTCATGAGTTGTTCGGAGGTGAAAAAAGTCGTTGCATATGCGCCGGCAACAGAGAAAACCGAACCCACCAATCCGGCAGTGATCGCAGTTTTGTATTTTATCAGTTTTTTCTTATGGAAAACCACCGCGCCGGAAAGGGCCGTTGGTATCGTCAATGGAAGTGCAGTGGCTATTGCCGCATGCCCGGGAAGTCCCATGACTATCCTGAAAAAAGGAATTGTCAGTATTCCCCCGCCTATACCAAATCTGCTTGATATCGCTCCCACGATTAAACCGAACAGAAACACAAGCAGAAACGTCGCTATATCCACGTTATAATTGGAATTGGGTTTATTTATAAAACTAATGAAAGAAAAACAAATGAGGGTGAACTGCTATGGAGGAATATATTAATACTGCAATAGGGTATGTGAACGACTATCCGATTATAACCGAGAACAAGATTGTTTTTGCCATTTTGATCATAATTGCGGCTTTTGTTCTTGGAGTAATCGTTACCGGAATACTGAAGATTCTTACTTCATTGGTTGCAAAAAGAACGGAAAGCGAGCTTGACGACGAATTTTTGAAAGCCCTGGAAGCTCCGGTATTCAGGATTATCGTTCTTGGCGCGCTTGTCCTTTCGGTGGGGCTTTTTGAATTATCAGAAGAGGTAGGCGACTTACTTGAAAAGATACTCGTAACGCTTATGTATGTAACCGGCATACTTTTCGCTGCAAACGTAGCCAATATAGCATTTGTCCACGGTTTCTCCAAAATTGCGGAAAGGACCGAATCGGACATAGATGACGAGATACTGCCTATTGCCAAGAACAGCGCATCGGTAATCGTATGGCTTTTCGGGCTGGTGCTGATACTCGGGGTGTGGGGCGTTGACATCACTCCTTTCATAGCGGGTATCGGTATTGCGGGCCTTGCAATTTCATTCGCACTTCAGGAAAGCCTTGGAAACATCTTCGGAGGAATTTCCATAATACTGGATAAAACATACAAAGCCGGTGACAAAATACAGATCGACAGCGGTGAGGCGGGGCATGTGCTCGAAGTCGGACTTAGGAGCACCAGAATAAAGACTTTCGACAATGAAGTGATAATCGTTCCAAACGGCAAAATGGCAAGTTCGAAAATAAAGAATTATGTCCAGCCGGATACCACGATAAGAGTAAATGTGAAATTCGGGGTTGAATACGGAACGGACCCGAATAAGGTAAAGAGCGTCATCGAGCCCGTGCTTGCAGGGATTAAGGGAATTATGGAGGATCCCGTGCCAAAAGTTGAATTTTTATCTATGGGGGAATCTTCATTGGACTGTGTTGCAAGGTTCTGGGTTCCGCACCACGGAGATGCATACAGCAAGCAGCTTGAGGCCACTGATTTGATTTACAAGGAACTCAACAAGGCAAAGATCGGAATACCGTTCCCGACAAGAACTGTTTACATGAAAAAATAGTTCTTTTACTTTCTTTTTTCTATCCACCATTCCTTTACAAACGGCAGCGTTAGCGTTGACAGGAGAAAGGCAATCGCAGGAATCGCTGCGTTGAATAATGGATTTGGGGCGTTTATGGATATCAGGAATACGGCGATTACGGCATATGTTGCAATGGTTATCAGCCCCCTTCTGAAATAACTAGTTTCCCATGCTTTGTCTGCTTCCACCCTTGCATTTCTCTTCTTTATTTTCTCTATCTCCTTTGCAATATCCATAATTTCTTTAATGGAAGGATACATATTTATTTTATGCTGAGTCCGTGTTCGTTCTGCTCTGCCGACTGCTGCAAGAACCATTACATCACCGTTACCGCTTTTGATATCGCGCGGCTTTCTGAAAAACTTGGAAAGAAAGCGGAGGAATTTGCAGTTCTTTATCCCTTGAAACTTATCAATTACGATAATGACACCGTTCTTGAAATTCAGGAAGAAGGATATACAATGGAGTACGTGCTCTGCCTGAAATCCCATCCCTGTTTATTCCTTGAAAAGAACAGATGCACAATCCATGATTTTTCCCCTTCGGTATGCAGGATGTACCCTAAGCAGATAAACGGGAATTATAACTTCGGATTCTGTCCCGCTCCGTCAAAAATTGTATTCAGGATGACCGGGATAAACATGAAGAATGATTTCCTGGCTGAACTTAAGGAATACAGGAGGATAGTGGCGGAATGGAACAGGAAAAAAGGAAAAAAGGAAGACTGCCTCGGTTTTCTTGTTGAAAAGGCGCGTCAGCTTGAGCAGGGATCCTTGTGACCCCAGTTCTTGAAGAACCCTGCAATGAAACCCAGCATCGCTCCAAGTGCCACCAAATCAGGGTTTTCAACTCCTATCGATGCGAAACCCGCAGTTACCATTTCTCCGAGAATCGGGGTTATGCTGAGTATCCAGCCAGTTATCGCCCCTATTAATGCACCCAGAATTGCAAATAGGAATATGCCTATTATCAGGAAGATTATCCCGAGTATGCCGAAGCCCAATCCGGCTGCAAATCCGGTTCCGAAATTTTTACCATTCATTAAAACACCGGATAGACATCCCTTGGATTCAATAAAAATCTTTCCTATCATATTTATGCAGATGGAAACCGAAAACCCGTGCAGAAAATGCATGGCAGGTTGCTGCAGGAAGTATTCCGTATGCCTTACCGGATACGATATAGCCCGGCTTGCAAAAGCCACGGATAATCTTGACTGGATTGACAGCATTTATGCGGGGGATACAAATCCTGAAATTGCCCGCTCTTTCTCGCTTTATGAAAACAGAGGGGTTGGGAAATATCTTCTCTGCCTGAGAATGACTGATGGGGACAATTGCGTTTTTCTCGGAAAGGACAATCTTTGCAAGGTTTATGAAACAAGGCCGATGATTTGCAGGATTTATCCCTTCAACCAGAGGATAAGCAAAAAGCTGGAATACAAGGAGAACATCCGATGTCCTATGGAATGGAAGTTTCACGGTGAAGAAGCGGAAGAATTCCTGAAGAATATAGAGCAGAACAAAAAAGAGCTTGAGGAATACGGAAGACTATGTAATGAATGGAACCCGGCTCTTACCCCAGAGAAAACGCTTGCTGATTTCATAAAGTTTATTCTTGCAAAAGTCAAGATTTAAGATTATTAAGCATGAGAAACATACATGAAGCTCACTAAACAAAACATCGGTGCGATTCTGTTCATAGGTACTGTGCAGTTCCTGCTTTTTCTGATTATTGCAGAAGCTCTTTATCCTGGCTACAGCACTTCTGCAAATTACATAAGCGACCTCGGAATTGGAAGCACTGCCACTATTTTCAACTGCTCTATAGTAATCTTCGGAGTTCTTGCTGCAGTTAGCGGATATTATCTTTTCTTCATTTACAAAGACAGGATATTTTCAGGTCTTATTATTCTTGCGGGAATTGGCGCTGTAACGGTAGGTTTGTTTCCGGAAACAGTGGGAATTCCGCACTATGTGGGTGCATTGATGGTATTTTTCCTGGGAGCATTGGCGGCCATTTACTCATATAATGTTCTGAAAACGCCTTTTACGTGGCTGTCCGCAATCCTTGGTTTGATTTCACTGCTTGCCCTTTCGCACATACTGATACAAACAGATTACGGGCTGGGAGTTGGAGGAATAGAAAGGATGATTGCCTATCCGATTATCATCTGGACATTGGCATTGGGAGCATACCTAATGGCATCTTCAAAGAAAAAATAGAATATTATCAGACCGCATGTCAATATTTTCTGCGGTTTTGTGTTCCGAGTTCCGAGTTTTGACGTCGGAGGTTTTGGGTTCCCTATTGTCGTTCCGACAATGGGCACAGAGAACGGAGTTTTCTTGCGTTGAGGCGTTCTTTTTTCTTCTTCCAAATTGTTGCTTTTCGACATTCATTTCAAACACCTCAACATTATCCATCCAAAAAGATGAACATTATCAAGAGAGTATTGGACTTCTATATACCGGAATAAACAAATTGGCACTTTCATTTTTTTGAGGGGACTTGAATCTGACTATGTATTCGTTTGGCTCCTGTTTTATTTCGCATAGCATATGTTTAATCTCATCTTTGCTTACTGCCCTGTTGAACATTTTTGATATTTCTTCGCTTGCATCCAGTATTTCAATCCCAACCAATTTCATGTCATTTGTTACATCTACCAGTATGTGTTCCGTCAATTCTATAGTATAATCTGATTTTTTCATGTTTATCCCTATACCAATGACATCGACATTTGGATCATATTCGATTTTCATTATATCAGCTTTTGGATTTTTTTCTTAAGTTCCGGAATATCCTTTTCTATCGTATCCCATACCAAGCCATAATCTATTCCAAAGTAAAAATGAGCAATTCTGTCTCTCATTCCTGCTATGTCTTTCCACGGGATTTCTTTGTGCTTCTTCTTGAAATCATCGGGCAGGTTTTTCACGGCTTCTCCGATTATTTCTATGTTTCTTACAGTTGCGTCTTTTACCAGATTATTTTTCAGAAACTCATCTTTGCTCAATCCCTTAGTATATTTGTTTATCCTGTTGATGGCTTCTATAATGTGGCCTAAGTATAATTTTGGATCTTTTTTCATATCGCAACCATCTCTTTTTTGATAACTTTTTTGAGTTTCGGATTCATTGCTCTCAGAGTAACTAAGTCCACCTGCGTATTGGTTCTTTCTTCCATCCTATTTGCAACCCTGGATAAATCGAGCAGTGTAAAACCCTCCGGCGCTTCTATGGCAATATCTATGTCATTGTACTTTTTCTGTTTCCTTGTAAAACTGCCGAAAAGATATGCCTTTTTTATGTTGTTTTTGGCGATTATCTCCTTGAGTATTCTTATTATGTCCTTCTTCTTCATGTGTTTCACCCAATAATTGAATTCTATCAGTGAAGATTATATTTCTTTTGCTCCGCAGATGACATGGTTCCGATTATACTGAGAACCTTTATAAACAAGGAAAACCCGCAACCGGAAACGACGAAACTGGCAACCCACACGAATGAACGAAGTTCATTGTGCCCATTGAAACATTTTCCGTTTCAATAGGGAAACTCGAAACATAATTTATATCAGACCGCATGTCAATCGTCATCGCTTAGTCCGTGGCCTTGCGGCTTAGGGACAGGCTCAGAGATCACCTTTGTCATCATCTATTTTATATTTGTCGTCGCTAATTAATAAACATGACGCTTCCCGGGAAAGTAATGCTTGCTCCGATGGCAGACTTTACCGAACTGCCATTCAGGATGTTATGCGAAAAATACGGGGCAGAGGCTTCGCTAGTTCCATTGGTCAGTGCAACAGGGATAGCAAACAATATAGAGTATCTTAAAAGAATAAGAATTTCCGAAAAAGAGAATGCAGGATTCCAGATGTTCGGCACAAATCCCGAGCATTTTGATATTTCCGCAAAGCTCATCCGGGATGAAATGCCTTCGATAAAATGGCTTGACCTTAACTGCGGGTGCCCCTCTCCGAGGACTACTGCAGGCGGAGCTGGAAGCAAGATGTTGAAAAAACCTGAGCTTGCAGCAGAGATTGTTTCGGTGCTCAAAAAGAATGATTTTCTTATTTCTGTGAAGATGAGACTGCTTCCTGAAATGGAGGATACAATTGGTTTTTGCAAAGAGATTGAAAAAGCAGGAGCTGATTTCATAACCGTCCATGGAAGAACTGAAGCGCAGGGATATTCGGGTAATGCGGACTGGGAAGCAATAAAACAGATTCATGAAGCTGTCGGGATTCCTGTAGTTGGAAACGGAGATATACAAACTGTTGGGGAAGGAGAGAAGCGGATAAAGGACGGATATGCAGATGCATTCATGATAGGAAGGGCTGCGCTTTCCAATCCAAAACTTTTCAATGGCGGGAGTATCGGAAGCCTTGAAGAAGCGAAAAAACTGCTAAGGGAATACCTCGGGATATGTGAAGAAAAGGAATATTCGGAGCTGAACAATATACGTCTTGTTTCAATACAATTTTTCAGAGGCTTCAGAGGCAGTTCTGACATCCGGAATAGGCTTGCAAGAGCGCAAAACATAGAGGATATTAAGGTTTTCATACAATAGATAACCAATGATTACTTCTATTCGTCTGGTTAACTGGCGTTCACATAAAAATACCCATCTGGAATTCGGCAAAGGGACGAATTTGCTTGTAGGAATTATGGGTGGGGGGAAGAGTAGTGTGCTTGAGGGAATAAGTTTCGCACTGTTCGGAACGTTCCCAACACTGGAAAGAAGAAGGGTTAAGCTGGACGACATAATAAGATTCAATGAGCCCCATGCAAAAATAGTCCTTGAAATGAAATGGAACGGCGGAGAATACAGGATAGAAAGGAAAATCGAGAGGAAAGAGAAAAGAACCGGGACGAAGGCTGAGGTTTTCAAGGGTGGGTCACTGATTGATTCCGGGCCTAAATCCGTAACCGCATATGTTGAGCAGCTTCTTGGAGTTGATTACGACTTATTCACAAGGGCGATTTATTCCGAACAGAATAATATCGACTATTTCCTGAATCTTGACCCAAGGAAAAGGAAGGAGGAGATTGACCGGCTGTTGGGGCTGGACAAGTTTGAAGATGCAAGAATGAACATCGTGGCAGTGATCAACAGGACCGTCTCTAACAGGAAAACGCTGGAGGATAAGTTCGACAAGAAAGAGATGGAAGATACTGTGAAAATAATTGAGCAGTACGGGAAAGAGATTGCTGAATTTGAAAAAAAACAGACTGAAATAGCGGGAGAGTATGAAAAGAGCTCAAAAGAAACAAGCAGACTTGAGGAAAAATTCAAATTATCAAAAGCCGAAAAGGAGAAATACGAGAATAATGAGAAAGAACTTACGCGAATAAAGGCCATGATAGAGTCCGTAAAGCCCGAAATAAGCAAGGATGCCAGTGAAGAAGAATTTGAAAAATTAAAAGAAAGAATGGATGCCATAAACAAAGAACTGGCAGGGCTTAAGAAAAATAAAAATGAAATGGAAGGCAGACGTTCCGAATTATCTAAAGAAATCGGTTCAATTGAAAACATCATAAAATCAGAAAACGAAAGAAAAGGGAGGATAGAAAAACTGAAAAAAGCGCTTGAACAACTTGGAAAGAGAGACAAGATGCGGGAGGAACTCAAGAAGACGGAGGAGGAATCGCTGAAACTCAATTCCGAGAGAAAATCGCTGGAGGACAAGCTTTCCGAAACAAAGGAAATGTTCGAAAAATTAAAGCCGGGTATGGGGGACTGCCCGTTGTGCGGAAGCAAGCTTGACGAGAAGGGAGTAGACCATATAAAGAAGGAGAAAAAAGAGCTGATTGAAAAAAGCGAGAAAAGGCTGAAGGAGATAAATTCGACGCTGCCCAGAATTGAAAAAGAAATAGAATCAATCGAACTTAAAATAAGAAAAATGGATTTCGCAGATGAAAAGATAGAATCCCTTGAAAAAGAAAGTAAAAATATTAATGAATTGGAAAATAAAAAGAAGGATCTTGAAAAGAGAAATTCGGAATTGATTGAAAAGCTTGAGCTTAATGAAGAGGCGATAGGAGACAAGCAGAAGAAATCAAATGAAACTGTTCGTTCTGTAGATAAGATAAAGGACTCGCTTGATAAAAAAAGAAAGCTTTCGCTTTTTGAGGAAAAAGAAAAAGAACTCGTGAAAACCAGGGAAGCTCTGAAATATGACGAAAAGGAATATGAAAAATTAAGGGCAGAGCTCGAGAATTCAAGGCTGAAGAAGCAGAAGCTCGAATCAGACAAAAGTTCAATTGAGCAGCAGCTGAAAATGAAAAAGGAAACGAAAGACCTGCATGAAAAAAGGATAAATGAAATGAAGGGAATGGAAAGGAGGATGTCAGAATTGTCAAAACTTTCCGATGAACTCAAGATTTACAAGAATGCCCTGCTTGATACCCAGGTAACCTTGAGAAAGAACCTTATTGAAGCGATAAACGCTGCAATGAATGAAGTATGGGAGATATTCTATCCGTATAAGAACTATCAGGCAGTAAGGCTTGGAGTAACGGAAAAGGATTACGTTTTCGAAGTACATGAAAGAGGGGAATGGAAATCGCTTGAAACGGTTGCAAGCGGAGGAGAAAGGGCATGCGCTGCACTTACATTAAGGGTTGCATTGGCAACCGTGCTTACCCCGAACTTAAGCTGGCTAATTCTTGATGAACCCACTCATAATCTTGACAAGGAGGCGGTTGCTTTGCTTTCGGAAACATTACAGCTGAAAGTCCCGCAGGTAGTTAACCAGACTTTCGTAATCACCCATGAAGAAGGATTAATAGGGGCTGATTTTGCCACAAGCTACAGATTAGTAAGAACAAAAGAAACGGACGGTCCTACCGAATCTGACAGGATTTAGACAAGCTTTGATTCTATTGCAGAGATTATTTCAACTTCATCCTTTGGCTTCTTGCCGTAAGTGTCGACATACCATTCCCTGCATCCTTCATCGTTTTCCGTGGAATAGTATGCAACGGAATGCGGGATATCCTCTTTTTCCATCATGCCTGCGGAAAGAAGATACCTCATCACTGTCATGAATTCCCCGGTTATGAACGTTTTTTTCCTTGATGCCCTGAGCTTCCTCAAGTCCGTGAACTTAAGGCCGTTGTTATGGATAAGAAGATTGTCAAGACTGAAGTTTCCCAGTATAAGATTTCTTGAATGAAGCGAGGAAAGCTTTTCCACTATAAGGTCTGATATTTTTTTCTTCTGGGGAAGCTCCATATCTTCAATGTCAACGCATTTGACATTATCGCAGCAAAGCGAATGGTCGAATGTCCATGCATCGCTCTCTACTACTGAAATAACGTAATTGCTTCCGAACAATGTTTTCAGATAGCCTACGATTTTTTCTACAGAATTTCCGATTTTGCCCGCTATCCTGTAAAGCGCTTTTGCTATATCGGAGGAAGTCTTCCTCAAGAGGTAGGTTCTTTCGTTTTTTCTTATGACTACCCGATCTATTCCGTCTTTCCTGCCAATCCTGTAAAGGTCGCCGAGCTTTTCGCTCTCCCTGAAAAGCATGTTTTTCACTTTTATGCATCTGCTTTCAGGCTCTTTCCATGAATATTCCACTGAAACGCCTTCATTAGTGATATGTCTCTCTGAAGAGACAGGGACTTCCCTGGAGAAAACCGGGAGGTCCCCGTCCTCGGATTTTGCCTCGTCGATCTCTTCCTGCCTCTCGCCATACGACGGAAGATGATTTTCAGTATAACCGAATTGTTTCATAGCACCATCACTGATTTTGTGTAATGTTACATATTTAGGGTTAATAGGGTTTAAAAATATGTGTATCTCAACAAAATTTACCCTAATCAGTCTCAATTCTCGGGGCAAGATAATAGATTACCTTTGCGCCTTCCATCTCATACTCGAGCTTCAACGGCTTGTCGGTCTCTATGTTGATCTTGACATTTGAGCTGGCGTTCGTCGCCTTCATCATGTCCTCGAGATACTGAAGCGGGAAAGTCGCCCTTGCACCGTCTCCCGTGTTTATCTCTGTAACCTCGTTTCCACCCAGTTCGAACTGCTCTTTTATATCTCCGCCGTCCCCGCGTACTTCTACGACGAATTCCTTAGGGTCGAGAATAAGCCTTACGTGTGAGCTTACCAGCTTCGCATCTTTGAGCGCTTCCTTGAAAGCATCCGCCTTGACGGAAACATGGCTCTTGAAGTCGATTTTAGGCTCTTTCTGGAGTCTTTCTCCAGTCTCGATAAGAGGGACCTTGAATGTCTTCTTCCTTTTGTCTGCATAAAACTTCAGGATAAGCCTTCCGTCTTCAACGGTAAGCTCTGCCTTCTCTCCTTTCTTTCCCCTTGAAAGAACGCTTGAAAGCTGGGCAAGGTTTATTCCTATCCTTGTTTCTTCAGGAATTGTATATTCCGAAAATGCGCTTTTAGGCATCGTAAAGGATACCATTGAAATCTGCGACGGGTCCATGGCGGTGAGATGCAGGCCGTCTTCCTTAAGTTCGAATTCCCCTTCTTCAACAAGACTGACTATCGAGTCGATAGCCGACTTTAGAATTGGAGCATCATCTACGACAAGTTTCATAATTCACACCTCTCAATGTTATTTACTGAGAATAAAATATAAAGGTTTGTGCAACTCAAAAGCTACTCTTGCGGTCATCATCTTTCGATTCCCACTGGGACGGTGATATCATCGTTGCGTATATATATGTGCAAAACAGGTTTATAATGGTATTTCCCGCGATACCGCGAAGGGGTTGTAGGAAATCGGATGCCGTTCTGTATCAAGCACCAGATGGCTTACCGTGCGGACCTTGTCCTGCGAGAGTATTTTATTTATCAGATCCGCAAAATCCTTCTGGTTTTTTGTCCTTATAATCGCGGCCCAGTCGCTTTCCCCGGTTATCCTGTAAAGAGCCTCGACTTCCGGAATGGACATGTCCTTCATGAATCCCCTATCATGCGCATACTTTCCGACAATTAGCTTCATCATCACAAGCACCTGGAACCCGTATCCTATTTTCTGGAAATCGATATCCGCACTGTAGCCCCTTATTATCCCGCCTTTCTCAAGCCGCGAAATCCTCTGCAAAACGGTATTCGGATGAAGACCTACGGAATCCGCAATCTCGGTTACCGGCTTTCTTGCATTCTTTTTCAGTTCATCCAAAATCTGAATGTCCTTTTGGTCTATACTGTTGTTCATTCCCACCACATCAAAAAAAATTATTGTTTTAATACACAAATTTTTATTATTTTCATGTTTATTAAAACAAATAATATTTAAATATATGTATAATTAAACATTCAAACTATTGACGAAAGACCGGGCATAAGCTTTTTATCCTCTTCTTAAGAATAAGAACTGCTTATCGTAAAACGAGAGGTTGGAACATGAGAAAAGTGGCAATTATAGGAGCGGGAATGACTAAATTCGGCGAGTTATGGGACATGAGTTACAGGGGGCTTGTCGTCGAAGCGGGGATAAAGGCGCTTACTGATTCAGGAGTAAAGGGAGACGATATTGATGGCGGATACATAGGAACGATGGCCTCGGGAAGACTTATCGGCCAGGAGCACGTCGGTGCGCTTATCGCGGATTACATGGGGTTGAATCCTATTCCGATTACGAGAGTAGAGGGTGCATGCGCTTCGGGCTCGCTCGCGTTGAGACAGGGCGTGATGGCAGTAGGCTCAGGAATGAAGGATATTGTAGTTGTCGGCGGAGTCGAGAAGATGACCGAGCTTGCAACGGGCGGCGTAAGTGATGCACTCGGAGGGGCAGGAGACCAGGAATGGGAGCTCTTTATGGGGGCGACTTTCCCGGGGTTATACGCATTGATGGCAAGAAGACATATGAACGATTACGGAACTACAAGCGAAATGCTGGCTTCGGTTGCGGTTAAGAACCACAAGCACGGTGCGAAGAACAAGTATGCGCAGTACCAGAAAGAGATAACGATCAAGGATGTTCTTAATTCGAAAATGGTTGCAGACCCTCTGCATGTTTTCGACTGTTCGCCTATTACCGATGGTGCAGCGGCTCTTGTAATTGCGCCTCTGGATATCGCTGAAAGTTATACTAAAAAACCGATAGAGATTGCTGCAAGCGAGCAGGCAAGCGACACGATAGCTTTGAGCTCCAGGGAAAGCATCACAGAGTTGAATGCAACGAAAGTGGCTGCAAAAAAGGCTTATGACAAGGCGGGAATAAAATCCAAGGAAATTGATATTGCTGAAGTTCACGATTGTTTCACAATAGCGGAAATACTCGCAATAGAGGATTTGGGATTCTTCAAGAAAGGCGAGGGAGGAAAGGCTTCGCTTGAAGGAAAGACCGGCTACGACGGGGATGTCATAGTCAATACTTCGGGAGGACTGAAATCCACGGGGCATCCCGTAGGCGCAACAGGAATAAAGCAGGCAGTTGAGCTTACATGGCAGTTAAGGGGAGATGCGGGTGAGAGGCAGGCGAAGAATATCAATAACGGTTTGAGCCATAATGTCGGCGGAAGCGGTGCGACTGCAGTAGTCCATGTTTACAAAAGAGGTTACTGAACATGAGGATTCTTACGATACATGCGGATTATATCGAAGTAACTCCTATGAAAAAGGCAATCAAGGATGCGGAAGAGCTCAAGGAAAAGGGAAGCAGAAAATATGATGAAGTTCTTGTGGTGTTCACATCCGTAGAAGAAGGGGATGAAGATGTTGCATTAAGCTCTAAAGCGCTTGCAAAAGCAGTTTCAGGAGTTTCAAAACAGGTTAAAACAAAGAACATTCTCCTTTATCCATTGGTTCATCTTACTTCAAAACCTTCAGCTCCGCGTGTTGCGGTAAAAGTCCTGCAGAAAACGGAGGAACTGCTTAAGAAAGGGGGATTCAAAGTTGACCATTCCCCATTCGGATGGTACAAGGGATATACATTGAAATGCAAGGGACATCCGCTGAGCGAACTTTCCAGGGAATTCACTGCAGTAAAAGAGGAAAAAGCAAAGGCTGAAGAGATTGAGGAGGTTTCCGAAAGCGTGAAGAAAGAGGAAGCCATAAAGACAAGGTTCGTAATTCTTGATGTTGACGGGAAAATGCACGAAGTTTCAAAGTTCAAATACGGAAAGCACGAGAATCTGAAGAAGTTTGCAACCTATGAAACGAAAAAAGTGAGGGCATATGAGAAAGAGCCTCCTCACATAAAGCTGATGAAAGAGCATTCATTGATTGATTACGAGCCGGGAAGCGACCCAGGCAATTTCAGGTATCTTCCGAAAGGAAAACTTCTGAAGAAACTTCTGGAAAAATCGATAACCGATACATGCGTTAATTACGGTGCTATGGAAGTCGAGACCCCCATTATGTATGATTTCGAGCATCCTACTTTGAAGAAATACCTGAACAGGTTCCCTGCAAGACAGTATGTTGTGCAGAGCGAGGACAAGACACTGTTTCTCAGATTCGCAGCCTGCTTCGGAAGTTTTCTTATCGCACATGACATGGTGATGTCTTACAAACAGCTTCCCCTGAAAATGTTCGAGCTTACCAGATACTCTTTCAGGAGGGAGCAGAGCGGGGAGCTTGCGGGGCTGAAAAGGCTGAGAGCTTTCACGATGCCGGATATGCACACTTTTGCTGCCGATATAGAGCAGGCGAAAGCGGATTTTGAGAAGCAGTTTGACCTTGGGCTGGAATGGCTGGAGCGGTACGGGCTTGAAAACGAAGTGGGATTCAGGATACAGGAGGATTTCTTCGAAGAGAACAAGGAATGGTACATGAAGATGGTAAAGAAAGCCGGAAAGCCGATTCTGCTTGAACTGTTCGGGGAGAGATATGCATATTTCATTACAAAATTCGAGTTCAATTTCGTTGATTCGATGAGCAAGGCGAGCGCATTGACAACCGTTCAGATAGATGTTGAGAATGCGGATACCTATGACATAAATTACGTTGACAAGGATGGAGAGAAGAAAAAGCCGTTGATACTCCATGCATCGATAAGCGGAAGTATTGAAAGAGTTATTTACGCGCTTCTGGAAAAGGAAGCGATGAGGATGGCAAAGGGGGAGAAGGCCATGCTTCCCGTCGTTCTTTCACCTACGCAGTTGAGGATAATTCCCGTAAGCGAAGAGCAGGTGAAGGATGCTGGGGAAATAATGGATGACGTCGGCAAACATATGGTGAGGGTGGATATAGACGACAGGGATGAAACGCTTGGCAAGAAGATAAGGGAAGCGCAGAAGGAATGGATTCCCTACATTGCGGTTATTGGAGAAAAGGAAATCAAATCAGGAAAGCTCACGGTTACTGTAAGGGAAACCAATGAGAAAAAGGAAATGAGCATAAAGGAGATTGCAGGGCTTATCGAAAAACAGAACAAGGAACATCCGTTTGAGAAGCTTTCGCTGCCCGGAAGGCTTACGAAAAGGCCGGTAATCTAGATTTTGGTGTAATGATGGCAGGAGGACAATTCCATGCACAGGTCAGGGAAATCAATCGTCCAGAGAATAAAAGAAAGGGATTCCAGGATAAAAAAATGGAAACTGCCGTACTGCGAATAAAAGGAAGCGGAAAAGAGTTTACGGGCCTTGTTCCCGAAGATGCAAAAATAAATGAAAGAATCGAGCTTATAGTGAAACAGAATGGCGGGGAAATAAAAAAGAAGTATCATGATAAAATGAAAACTCATGAAATAACCGAAATAAGCATAGAAGACCAATTATTAACGAAGATTCATTGGGGGATAGAAGGCGGCAAGATACCGATTGCTGTTGACGAAGAGGGCAATATACTCGGGTTTCTGAATGGAGAGGAAATCAAAAGCAAAAAAATAGAGGTTTGGAAGGAAGAAAGCACTTTAGATCCAAAACACATTGAAGAACTGTGGGGAAACCGCAGGAGGGTAGAAGGCGCTCATGCAGGTGAACGTGAGAAGGAGCCGGATCTGAAACAGAATGAGATAATCCTTTTTGACAAGGAAACCGGAGAATTAACTCCCATGTGTCCCTGCCGGGAAGCAGAATCATTCGATTACAGGGAAGTCTCGATGGAAAGGATATTCGTATCCGAAATTTCAGTGGTTGAAAATAAACAAAATCCTGTTTTTGAGAATCGTTCTGACGAGGGAATGGGTGAGATATTCTATTCGTACATAGAGATAATAGATGCGAAAGAAGATATAATTGAAAGAGTCAGTGTCGTTAGTGAACCGGTTGAAATGCCTATGGCAGAAGCGGTAGGAGTCGTTGAACAGCCGGTTTCCGCAGATGAAGGATTTTCAAGTCCGGTAACTGAAACTGAATACACGGCCCAGCCGATTATGATTGAACCGATACCTCAGGCACCGAAGACGAGAGATCTGCCGCCCACGCCCCCGGATTATTTTCAGAACAAACAGGCAGTAAAAAAACCGGAAGAGATTAAACTGCAGAAAATAAAAACGGTAAAGCAAAAACTTTTCAGATATCCGCCCAAGATTGAAAAAATAGAAATTGCAGAAGTTAAAAGAACGGAAAGATACTCAGTGCCTGCTCCCGTTGTTGAAGTTCCTAAAACGGAAATAAAAGTACGGAAAGCAGAGCATAAACCCGAATGCAAACGTAAGAGACTGCTCAAGAAAAAAGTTTCCAAGAAAAGGAAGAGGAAGCGAAGAAAAGTCATTGAGTTAGCAAAGAAAACTTCGGTAAAAATTAAAAAAATCAAGGCAAAGATTCAGAAATTTATTAGGGAGAAGAAAAAGAAACGGATTAAGACGAAACCCCGGGCCAAACCAGTTCCAAAGAAAAAGGCAAAACCCAAACCTAAAGTCAAACCGGTAAAAAGAAAGAAAAAGAAGCCGAAGATTAAAAGCCAGGCTAAAACAAAAATGAAAAAACAGAAAAATAAAAAACCAAAGAAAAAGAAAAACCTAAGGCTTGAAAAGCCATGGAAGGAAGTTGAGAAGGAACGCAACAAGCGTAACAATCATAAGCGCCTTTACCAGATGCTTGTTTGAAATGTTTATATCTATTATCTTATATCCGTCGAAAAGAGGGAGCGGAAGAAGATTGACGGTAGCCACGATGAAATTAAGCGCGAATGCAAGTCCTATTGTTATGTAAATGAATCTAACTATGGAATAAAGAAGCCCTTCCGTTCCGGCATAACCGCCATTTAAAACCAGGGTCAGAATTACGAAAATAGCGAAGAAAGCCACGCTTGAAACGAAATTTGCCCCCGAACCCGCGGCCAGCACCCTTGTCTGCCTCACATTATCTATTTTTTCCAGTTTCTTTTCGTCAGGCTCAACGAACGCACCTATCGGAATTATTCCGAACAGGACTATTCCGGAAGATTTTATCGGGACTTTCGCGATTCTTGCGAGGACTGCGTGGGATGTCTCGTGCACTATCATTATCATGACCAGTGCAGCTATCCCTTCGAAAAGGGGGAGATTGACTCCGGGCAGCAGCAGAGTGCCTCCCGGATCCGTTTTTGAAAGCGTGTCTATCCCGTAGAATAAGAGCTGGATTACCTTGGAGAAGATAAAAAGACCGTAATACACTATCGCGAACAAAAGCCCGGCAAAAAATCCTCCGATTATCATCATTGCAAGCATAACCAGCGCTATCGATTCAGAATCCATCTGGGATACCGAATCGCTTTTTTCCAGCATGGTTTCGCCCGTCAGTACTGTTTTCAGGAATTCCATTGCCATGGGCGCTACAACGGCGGATATCACAACAAGAAAGACCATGCCTGCGATTACCGATTTCCACGAAGTGTTTTTCCTCATAAGAAATACGCTGAACAGTCCATAGGATATCGTCGTGCTTACATCGGCAAAAAAGTTCCATATGCCCGGATTCCTTGCAAGATTCTCTATTATGTCAATTCCTCGCCGGCTTTTGAGCAGGATTAAACCGAGTTCGCTTGGCAGCTTGTACTGTCTTATCAGTATCTGGCTTACTGCAATCATCTCAACAAGGATTACAAAGAACTTCTGGATTCCGGATAAGTCGGACTGCAGTACGAAATAGAATATTGCCAGTGAAACTAATACTAATAGTGCCGGTAAAATCATGAGTAGAAAAGCTATCGTTAAGTTTAAATACTAATCCCCTATTAGAACTAACAGAAAAATTTCATATTTACAAAAAAACGTAAAAAGAGGTGATAGAAGGATGGGAGGGCTTCATATTATTTCAGAATTCTTCGGATGCAAAAACAGCGATATGCTGAAAAACAAGGAAGAAATGGAGAAGAAACTTTCGGACATAGTATCTGAAAACGGGCTTACCGTAGTGGGAACTTATTTCCACCAGTTCGGGGAAGGAAACGGAGTTACCGGCGTAGTCGTATTGGCCGAATCCCATGTTTCGATTCACACCTGGCCCGAAAGGGAAAATTTCGTAAACATTGATGTGTTCGTCTGCAACGTAACGCAGGACAATACAGGAAAAGCAAAGGCCGTTTACGAAAAGATGAAGGAAATGCTTAATCCTGAAAGCGAGGATACGCAGGAAGTAATGAGGAAATAATCTATTTTATGCTTTTGAATATTCTTGTTATGTTTTTCCAGTGGCTGCCTTCCCAATAGGCCTTGCCGCATTCTTTGCATACCCAGAATTTTTCATTCTGTTCGTAGACATTATCGATTACCTTTCCTTTCACTTTTTCTTTATCGGTTATTTCAAGTTCCCCGTTGCATGCGGGGCACCTTGTTTTATCGGGAAAGGTGAAAATGTTTCCCAGTTCGGATTTCAATTGGTTCAGCTGGTCTTCGAGCTTGTCGTTTTTCAGCATGATTACTCTCATGCCTGCGGATTCGCATCTTTTGGCAAGCTCTTCATCGCGCGTTACCAGGATTCTTTCTTCGCTTTTTGCCGTTTTCAGTATTTCGCTGTCGTCCATGTCCTTCGCATGCAGGCCGTCAACTCCGAAAATCCTGCACCAGGCTGCAGTTCGCTTCAGCATTTCGTCAAAAATAAGCCTGACCATGAAGGGAAATAGAAGAAAAAGAAGTAAAAAACAATCAGCTGAGCGATATTTTCACGAATACGTTGGTCGGTACCTTGACCCTGAGAATCTGCTTTATGTACTTCTCGTTGCCCTCAACCTCGATGAGCCTTTTTGAGAGTCTTTTCTCCCAGTGTTCATACGTATCGGTACCGTCACCGCACGGGGTTCTCCTCGTGGTTATCAGCAGGCGCCTCCTGGGCAGTCTTATCGGACCGATGAACTTCATGCCGAGGGTTTTCGAGAGCTCCTTTATCTGGTCCGATACGTTCTCCAGAGCCGTCGGGTCCTCCCCGCTGAGTTTAATTCTTATTTTAGTCATTACTAATCACCATAAGATGTGGAATGAAAACTTTGTTACCAAAAGTATTTAAAGATAGGGGAGAAGCTTTTTAAAGATTCTAAGAGAAGGGGATACCTGATTTTATCTGAATTGAAAGAGGTTGGGAAAAATGAATTTGCTGACAATAAAGGATATGCCGGAAGACGTAATGAAGGAAGTTATAAGTAAAGCCATAGAGCTCAAGAAAGAGGGGAACAGAAGCAGGAAAGACCTTGAAGGAAAGGTGCTTATCTCCCTGTATGAGAAGCCATCCACAAGGACAAGGCTCTCCTTCGAGACCGCGATGTACAATCTCGGGGGGCGGTCCATAGTCATGGATTTCAAGAGCTCGCAGATGAGCAGGGGTGAGGCGATGTCCGATACTGCAAGAGTCCTTTCAAGATACGGCAACATCATCAGCGCAAGATTGTTCAAGCAGGAAACGCTTGATGAGATAGCAAAACACGCTTCGGTGCCGGTAATAAATGCGCTCACCGACGCAGAACACCCGTGCCAGGCGCTTGCGGACATGCAGACGATAATCGAACATGGAAAGGAGAAAGGAAAGCTTGTTTACATCGGAGAAGCCGCAAATAACGTTGCAAACTCCATCATGCTTACTGCTGCGAAATATGGAATGCATGTTGTTCTGTGCTGTCCGGAGCATTTTCCGCCCAGAGACGAATACTTAGAAGCTGCAAAATCCACGGGCGCAACGGTTGAAGTTATCCATGATCCTAAAAAGGCGGTTGAGAATGCGGATGTTATTTACACGGACGTGTGGATAAGCATGGGGATGGAAGGCCAGGAAGATGAGAGGATGAAATACTTCAAGCCGTATCAGGTGAACAAGGAACTGGTTTCGCATGCAAAATCCGACTGCATAATACTTCACTGTCTGCCCGCACACAGAGGAATCGAGATAACCGATGATGTACTTGACGGCGACAATGCCAAATCGGTCTGGGACCAGGCAGAGAACAGGATGTGGGCCCAGGAGGCGCTTATTTTAAAGTTATTAAAAGAGTAGGTTTAAGGTAACATTTAAATACCCTTCCTAACACACTATATACCATGATGCAGAGGAAAAAAGGCAAAGGAGACAGTGCG
>Ga0180433_10001874_pt1 | contig 34182 bp, 29 predicted proteins | sample SS_ome_8_FD_132980 | JGI IMG/M metagenome (GOLD analysis project Ga0180433, IMG submission 132980) | Hypersaline lake sediment archaeal communities from the Salton Sea, California, USA - SS_1_D_1 metaG | ecosystem: Environmental > Aquatic > Non-marine Saline and Alkaline > Hypersaline >...
ACCAAAAGGCTCCTACGAGTTCGAACCTATCACCTGGAACGAAGCCTATGACATCATCTTGGAAAACCTCAACAGTATCAAGAAACAGTCCGGGCCGGAGGCAATAGCCATCTATACCGGGCGCGGTGCCCAGGAACTGTCCTTGTGCGACATGTACCAACCTAAAGGGGTGAAGGTATCTTCTGCATCCAACATCCTTTTCCCTTTCGGCTCGCCCAACACGACAGGCGTGGGAGCGCTCTGCTATGTATCCCTACACATGATTGCGCCCCATGTAACCATGGGACGCATGCAGACCGATATGTTCACGGATATAGAGAACGCAGAGATGGTAGTTGTATGGGGTACCAATCCCGCCACCGATTCACCACCGGCGGACATGCAACGGCTCGAAGCGGCAGCCCGGCGCGGAGCGGACATAGTGGTCATCGACCCCCGCCGTACGGAAACAGCAACCCGTACTAAAGCACAATGGGTCCCCATCAGGCCTGGGACAGATGGCGCGCTTGCCTTAAGCATAATAGAAGTGATGATTGAGGAAGACCTCTACGATGAGGACTTCACTAAAAACTGGTGCTACGGTTTTGAAGAACTGGGAAAATACGTCCAGCACTTCCGCCCTGAGGTAGTAGAGAGCATCACGTGGGTTCCGAAAGAAACGATAAGAGACATAGCACGCCGTATCTGCAACGCCAGCGGTGCATCGCTACTCATGTACACCGGCCTGGAGTACTCCAACAGCGGTGTCCAGTCTGCCAGAGCGGTGCTGACGCTGTTCGCCTTGGCCAATCAACTCGATGTGCCCGGAGGCATCGGACTCACCATGCTGAATACCAGCTTCCCCATAAATCGTTCCTGCAACCAGGAGAACCCAAACTTGAACCTAGCTATAGGCCGCAAGGAGTTCCCTATTTACAGCGACTATCGCGGCGAGTCACATGCCATCGGGCTGGTTGACTCGGTGCTTAAAGGAGAACCATACAGCATTCAAGCACTAATCATCCAAGGGGCTTCCCTGCTTACCTCCTGGCCCCAGACTCCTATCTGGCGTCGGACACTGTCCAAACTCGATTTTATAGCCTGCATCGACCGACAGCTAACCGCCGATGCCGCCTACGCCGACATCGTACTCCCTGCAACTACCATGTTCGAGAATTTCTCCTACATGACTTACGGACCTATATTCCGTTTACGGGAAAGAATAATAGAACCCGTGGAGGAAGCCCGCAATGATTATCTCATTATGGCTGAGTTAGCCGGACGTTTGGACTATGGTCATCTGTTCCCCCAGGCTGAAGAGGAGATGGTTCGCTTTGCCCTGCAAGGTTCCGGCTACAGCCTCGAAGACGTGAAAGCGTCCGGCGGCTGGGTAAGGCTGCCCACACCCATGATGGAGTACAAGAAATGGCAGAAAGGCGGCTTGAGACAGGACGGCAAGCCCGGCTTCGACACTCCCACAGGCAAGTTCGAAATCTGGTCTATTACCCTCGAAGAGAACGGCTATGAACCACTGCCGAAATACATCGAGCCTGTAGAGGGTCCGCTGGGCAGTCCTGCAATAGCAGGAAGGTTTCCACTAATTTTCAATTCCGGCGCCAGGTCCCAGACCGATTTCCGCTCCCAGCACCACGGCATTGAAGGTCTCGTCAAAGACAACCCCGATCCCATTGTAGAAATCAACATAGATGACGCCAAAGAACGCGATATCGAGAGCGGCGACCTGGTCGAAGTAAGAACCCAGAGGGGCAGCGTGCCTTTCAGGGCTCTGGTTACCGCCGATATCGCTAAAGGAGCTATCGAATGCAATATGGGCGGCGGTACACCGGTCGGCCCCAAGACATGGCAGGAGTGGAATGTCAACGAACTGACAGACATAGGCAACTATGACGTCATCTCCGGCTTCCCGGTCTACAAGAGCCTTCTCTGCGATGTGGCTAAAATAGAGTCCGGTACACGGGAAAGCCGTCACACCACACTCAAACAGACGCAACAATGCGCCCAGGATAATGTCTTTGATAAATCATCGGAAATTAGAGTCGAAAATCGCATATACATGGACAATAACGCCACCACGCAGGTTGCCGATGAAGTGCGAGAGGCTATGATGCCCTATCTGGGAGTTGAGCACGGCAATCCATCAAGCATTCACGGAATCGGCAGAGATGCCCGGGAAGCCGTAGAAAACGCACGCCGCCAGGTAGCCAGGCTTATTAACGCCCAGCCGAGGAGAATCATCTTCACCGGCGGTGGCTCCGAAGCAGATAATCTGGCTATAAAGGGGGTAGCATTTTCCAGACATGATAAAGGCAATCACATTATAACCACCACTACCGAACATCCCGCCGTGCTTAGCACGTGCAAATTTCTGGAGAAGCTCGGCTACAGAATCACCTACCTCGAGGTGGATAAATACGGTTGTCCTGCCCCCAAAAAGCTAAGAGATGCCATCACGCATGAGACCATACTGGTTTCCATCATGATGGCTAACAACGAAACAGGCACGATTTTGCCGATTACAGAACTGTGCGCCCTCGCCCATGAGAAAAACGTCCTCTTTCATACCGACGCCGTCCAGGCAATAGGCAAAATCAGCGTCGACGTACGGGAGCTGGATGTAGACATGCTCAGCATGTCCGGCCACAAGTTCCATGCTCCCAAGGGCATAGGAGCCTTATATGTCAGGAAAGGAATCAAGCTGGAGCCGATTATCCACGGCGGTCAGCAAGAAGGCGGGCTGAGAGCCGGAACAGAGAGCGTGCATTCTATCGTGGGACTGGGCAAGGCGGCCGAGCTGGCGATGTACACACTGCAGGAATACGAACGTGTCAGAGTCCTGCGTGATAAACTGGAAGCAGGCATAAGGAAGCTCGTACCGGACGCCAGCTTAAATGGTCATCCTACGGACCGCTTGCCGAACACGCTCAACTTGACTCTGCCGGGCTTGCGCGGCGAGTCGATTGTCATAGCACTCGACCGACATGGCATCGCCCTCTCCTCAGGGTCCGCCTGCAAATCGGGCGCACCTGAGCCCACACATGTGCTCACAGCAATGGGCAGAACCGAACAGGATGCTCACTGCTCGGTGCGGCTCAGCCTATCCCTTTACACCACAGAGAAAGATATAAACGAGACCGTGTCGGCACTGGCACAGGCGCTAGAAGAGAAGAACACTGTGCAGCTTATCCCCTGCAAGTGAACTCTAACGGCTCACGGTTCCTTCAATGTAAAAGGCAGACAGCAGCGAAGCCTCACTTTTTACCAAGCTTTTTCCCGGTTTTCCTTGAAGGAGCTGTTCCTCCTGGCACAACCAGGCACTGCACGCTAAACCATTGCTGCTCATCGGTCCAGACCTTCTCCACCTCAAAGCCGGCAATAGCAGCCATCCGTTGAAACTCATCAAGGCTAAACTTGTACGAGCTCTCGGTCCATATACTTTCATCCCTGGCAAAGAGAATGGTCGCCCCACCCACATGTACAACCTGGTCTCTCTGGCTCACCAAATGCATCTCAACCCTGCCCTTCCTGGAGTTGTAGAAAGCGTAATGCTTAAACGCGTCGAGTTGAAAATCGCAGTCCAGTTCATCATTGATTCGTCTGAGCAGATTAAGATTGAAAGCTGCGGTTACGCCCTCACTGTCATTGTAGGCACTGTGGAGCACACGAGGGTCTTTCTTAAGGTCCACACCTATAAGCAGCACGCCGTCTGGCCCACACACTCTAGCAATGTGTTCCAGAAAATTCCTGGCTGGAACAGGGTCAAAGTTGCCTATGGTCGAGCCGGGGAAATAGACCACCACGCGGTCACTGAACCGCTTGGGGACAGGCAGCACAAACTCACTCATATAGTCAGCGCAGACAGGAAGTATCTCCAAATCAGGATAATTCGAGTCAAGATCATTAGCCACACGCAGCAATTGCTCACGGGAAATATCGATGGGCACATATGCCACCGCGTCATGCAGGTTGTCTAAGAGCAGGCGCACCTTGTTGCAGTCACCGCTGCCATACTCGACAACGAGAGCACGTGGCCCGATAAGGTCAACCATCTCCCCTATATAAGCCTCCATAATCGACGCCTCGGCGCGCGGGATATAGTACTCTTCCAGTATACAGATACGCTGGAACAGCTGCGCGCCAAGCTCATCATAGAAATACTTGGAAGGCAGCTCTTTCTGTGGTTTGCGCAGCCCATTCAGGACCTCCGCAAGGAAGCGCTCCCGCCCCGGACTGAAGTCCTTAGAGCTAACAGGTTTTTCGTCTTTAGACCACATGACTCCTGTATCGCCGTGCCATGCCTCATTATACCTTTTGCCACAGCCACATGAAAGACTCGTAACAGCAAACCCCGGGCTGGAATGTTGACAACCTGGTTGATGAGACTATAATTCAGACATACAACTGAATTAGCGCTGGATATGCTGCTGCCATCACCTGTTACATGGTCATCCAGCAGGAAAAGGAGGAAAATATGGAATGGCATGATTTGCTCGCGGACGGGTACGGACGCGTACCTGAGTTCCTGGAAAGCATGCTCAAAGGGCTTACTAAGGACGACCTGAACTGGCAGCCCAAAAGAGACTGTAACAGCATCGGCTGGTTGGTCTGGCACCTGACGCGTCAGCAGGATGCCCAGATAGCGTCTCTGATGGGAGAAGAACAGTCGTGGATAAAAGGCGGCTGGCATGCTAAGTTCGACCGGCCTTCCGACCCAAAAGACAGCGGGTTCGGCCACACCCCGGAGCAGGTATCGGCATTCAAATCACCGGACATCGAGACGTTGCTCGGTTACCAGCAAGCGGTATCGGAACGTTCCAAGCGTTATTTCACCACCCTGTCAAAAACAGACCTGGACCAGGAGCTTGATGAGCCCTGGTTCCAACCGCTGCCCACGCTCGGCGTGCGCCTGGTCAGCATCATGGAGGACAGCCTGCTGCACGCCGGCCAGGCAGCTTACATACGAGGCCTACGCCAAGGAAAAGGCTGGCAGAAGTACTAACAAAAGGAGATTTATTGCTGACTGCAGAACCTGATGACCTCGGCGAAGTTGCCGATTCTGACCAAGTTGTTGGTCTCGGAGAAGCCATCGTAGGTGAGGCTTATCCAGGGTTTCTGATAGGCTGCGGCAAGCTTTTCCGCCATGGCAGCTACGATGCCGCCGGGCATGCAGCCGTGGGGCATCACGGAGATGACGCCAGCGAAGTTCGGGCTCTCCAGCCAGTGGACGCCGCCGCCTATGCTGAGCACCGCCTCGCTACCGCATTTGGGTGATAGATAGCGACTGGTCAGCTCCAATAGCTCAACAGTCGAAGGCTCTTTGCCGTCAACCGAATCACCGAATTTCGCCGCCACCGTGTTCTCGTCGTGCTCCTGTATACGCTTCCTAATGTAGCTGGACAAAGCCTTATTAAACTTCTTGTCTATTACGGCGTCTTCCAGGTTCCGGTAAGAAGTGTACTTTATCCACTCCCCCATAGGAGCCACGACTACCTCGAGACCAGCAGCCTCGCAAGCTTTTACCAGGTCGTTGTTGCTGAACCTATTGGAACGGAGGTATATCTCGCCGTTGATGCCGACCAGTGGTCTCCTGGGCAATTCAGGGTCGACGAGAGACCTGAACTCCAGAGCTGCCTGCTTCAGTATGTCATCTAAAGGCCCTTTCCTGCATACGCAGTCAGCAATACTGCCCAGGTAATGGTCGAACAGCTCGTCCGCTTTTCCGGCATGTCTTTCGTAAGGGCGGGTGCTCCACAGAAGCTTCTCCAAGTAATCTATAGCCACAACTCCCTTCCATGCCAGCCGCTCGAAGCCGGGACCCATACCCAGATCACGATAGGCATTATTAGATACGGTGGTGCGCACCGTGAGGTCGAAGCCGATGTCTTTGAGCGCCCTGTTCTGCTCTATAGCGTATTTGCCCAGGCGGCAGGGACCGTACGACCCGGCCATAAAACCTTCTACGTTTTTGGTGTCGCTACCATTCTCATAGTAAAAACGCATGAAATCGCCCAGCGTAACTCGATAAGGCAGACATTCCCCTCCCGTGGTCACCTGGTTACTATACAAGATATTGCGCTCATCCGGCTCAGGCAGTATCATGGCTCTGGCTCCATAGGCTTCCATAGCCGCAGCGATAGCTTCGACAAACGGCGACATCCTGGGAATAATAACCGTTTTCTGTGAGTTCACAGCTGCAGGCGTTCCCCTGTAGATATCCCGCCGCCCGAACTTAGCCTGCGTGGCAGAAGTAGAGAAACCGGTAATCGTGTCCACAAAGGCTTCAAGGCGGGTGACAATGCCGGCTTCAGCAGCATGCTCGTCGATTTCAAGCTGTCCCAAAGGCTTGCCGCCCATTATATCCTCCACCATTCTGGTGACGAACGAGTTGGGTCCACAACCAAAATTGGTCAGTACCAGCCCATAAAGCTGAGGGTCGGATACAGTTATATCGGCACCAGCTATCTGCTTGCTCTCATAGAGCCAGTACGGCCGGTCCGAGTACTGTTTTGGGTCTACGGATTCAAGAGGCAGGAAGTCGAGAGGTATAGGCACCACACCGAGCTGGGCAAGCTTTTCGGCTATGCCCATATTGGCTCCCACATCCTGAGAAACGTAAGACCGGGCGAAGAGCACCACGCCCAGCTGGTTGCTCTTGTGCAATTGACGGAGCAGCTTCTTGCCCACAACCTGCATATCCCTTTCAAACCTCTGCTGTGCTTCCATACCAGCAAGCGCTGCTTTCCTGCCTTCGCTCTTGCTGAATCCCAATTGCACAGCTATGCCAGCAAGACTGTCCACGACAGTATCATCGCCACGACTGAAATCGAGTACCGGCACCAAAAGGCGCTTTTCCAAACCGAGAGCCTGGCGTATTATGTACGGCGACGCCTGCACCAGCGGGCAGGTATACTTCTGGTTTTCATCCCCCTCCTTTTCGCCCAGCCGTATAGCGCACGGATATAGAATGTAGTCTGTATCTTTCAAGCTTGCAGCATGGCCGTGTAGAAGCTTAAGTGGAAAGCAGCTGTCGGTATAGCTCAGCTCAACCGAATTCTCGATTGTCTCTTTAGTGGTTTTATTAGAAAGGACAACCCTAGCATCAAGCGCGTTCAAAAAACCAATTAGCAGCGGCGCATAGTCATAGACAAACAGCGCCCGGGGAATACCCACCGAAGGCCCGGTACCGGAATCGGGCTTGTACTCGCGGAAAAGCAGCTCTTCCCGCTCATCGAAGAATGTCTTCACCTTTCCCTTGCTTATGGTGCTGTCATAGCGGTCGCACCGGCTGCCGTAGAAAGTGGGTTTCTCATCAGACATCTGCATCCGGGTTATGGTGCAGTTGTTGTCACAGTGCTTGCAGATGAAGGTGGAGAGCTTCGGCTCGCTGTCTATGGTACTCCGGAAGCCACGGAACCTGGATTCCCCACCGGAGACACGCTCCTTTGCCAGCAGTGCAGCACCTATGGCGCCACTGATCTCCTTGTGCTCGGGCACCGTCAGCTTCTTGCCTTTAAGCTGCTCATGGAACGCAGCCACCACAGCATTGTTGTAGAACACAGCGCCGGTAAGTATAACCTTATCGCCTAGCCGCCTGTTTCCCACCACCTTGGAAAGGTAGTTCTTGGCTATAGAAATCGACAGGCTGGCGGTTATCACCGGCAGCGGCACGCCCTCCTGCTGGACAGAGGTCACCGCTTGACCCATGAAGGCAGCGCATCTCGTCCCCAGGTCGATAGTGTTAGGCGCCTCAAATGCCAGCCTGGCGAACTCGCCATTGTTGACCGAAACGCCGAGCATCTCAGCAAGCTCATCTATGAAGCTGCCCGTTCCGGCAGCGCATGCCTTGTTCATCTGATAGTCGACCACAACGCCGTTCCTCTTGATTACTAGCTTGGAATCCTGCCCACCTATCTCGATTATGTCAGCATCAGCATCGATTTCCGCGGCAGCTCTCGTCTGTGCCGTGATTTCATTCTTGATTAAGTCGGCACCGATCAAGCTGCCCACCAGGTATCTGCCGGAACCGGTAACGCCGACACCGCCTATCCTGACTTTATCCGCACCGTAGCGGAGCAGGTTTCTGAATACCTCTTTGACGGCATCGATGGGACGTCCGGCCGTCATCAGATAATGCTTTGCCAACACATTACCGCCCGATTCGTCTATTATCACCGCCTTGGTGCTGGTGGAGCCTATATCAACACCAAGATAGCCCGTGCACGGCTCCGATATTCGCAGATCTGACTCACCAGACGGAATAGATACCGCTTCTAGTTTGGGCAACTGGTAATAGCGCTGGCCGGCACCTTCTTTGGGTATAACAATGGAATGGGGCTTCTTCCCTTCGGAAAGTAGCGCTGTGCCTATAGCACCAAGGTGCACGTAGTTTTCAGGGATAGTTATACTCGTGGTATGGCCATTTCTGTCGGAAACCACCTCTTCTAGCGCTCTAACTATGGCGCGATTGGCAGCCACACCACCGACGAAATATACAGGCTCCTGAAAGGGCCCTTTTTTGATTGAGGCGACCATGCGGGCGACGCTTTCACAAAGCGCATAAAGCATCGATTCAACAGAAACACCTTTTTGCTGCAGGTGAATCAGGTCGGTCTTGGCGAATACGCTGCATCTGGCGGCTATTCTGGGCGGGCTGTCCTGGCACTTCAGCGCCAGGTTGGCTAAATCATCCATGCTGATGCCTAGCCTGTACGCTTGCTGCTCCATGAACCGCCCGGTGCCAGCGGCACAGAGTGGATTTGAAGCCGTTTTCCACGGCTTTCTTAGTCCATCATCAAGCTCAACGACCAGCGAGCTCTGGCCGCCTATCTGAATGATCGTCCTGACCTCGGGATAATAGTGAAGCAGGCCTGCAGCAATAGAGATAGAGCTGCCGTATTCAGCCCAGTTAAGCTCCTTCGAGACTACGGCTCTTCCGGAGCCTGAGATACCGGCGGAGACAATGTCCTCGAGGCTAAACTCGCGAGATAGCCTGGAAATGAGTGAGCTTAGTGCAGCCCTGGGGCTTGATATCACCTTCTCGGTGTCAAGCTTCAGCACTGTGCCGGAATCATCGGTAAGCGCCAGCTTGGCATTTACCGAGCCGATATCTATCCCAAGCCGATAAGCCATTTACACTCTTACCTGACTGCTGCCTGCCGTGCCGAACGCTTCAAAAGGAATTCGAGGAGCATGGCATTAAACTCCTCTGTCTGTTCCCTGGGTGTGACATGCCGTGCGTTGTTTATCACCACGAGCTCCGCATTAGGCATTTTAGACATATATCCCGCCTTAATGGATACCGGCACAAAGTCCGCATCGCTGGCAATCATCAATGTCGGGCAGTTTATGGTGCTAAGGCGGTCGTCAACGCTCCACTTTACCAGCGCACCGAAGGCATTAGCATAAGCCAGCTTGTTATTCATCGCCATACGCTGGAGGACCGACTGAGGGGGTCCTTTTCGGTCGGATGACGGCTCCATCTGCTTAATAACTCCGTTTTGCCTCTTATTCCGCATCCCATTGAAGGGGAGAAAGAATATATGTCTGAAACACTCTATTCCGTCGTTGAATGTGCGCATCGAGCCCTCGGGGCAGCAGTTCACCGCCACCAGGCTCCTGACTACTTCGGGATTGTAGGCAGCCAGCTGAAAGCCGACCATGCCTCCCATGGAAAAGCCGACAACGTGTGCCGAGTCGACTCCAAGAGCTTTCATGAGCTCAACGGTATCGGTAGCAAACAGCTTGATGCTGTAAGGCTCACGAAGTGGCTTGTCCGAACGTCCGTGACCACGGATATCGAATGTAATCACCTTGTAGTGACGGGCAAAAAATGGCACCTGTTTTTTCCAACTACGGCTGCTTGAAGCCAGTCCGTGAATAAACAGCAACGGCTCACCCTGCCCAGTCACCTCATAGTATATACCGGTATTATTGACACGCAGTTTTGGCATTACGGATTGCTGCTAATATTTTGCAGCAAAGCGCCCAAAGATTCAAGTTTTCGTACTAGTCCTGTACGGTAGATTAGAGATGTATATGTTTTCTTCTATCTTTCCAGGAAGGAGAATGAAGAGCTATTCTGGCGGTTGATATAGAGAAGCCAACTTCATTGAAAGTCCCTCCATAAGTCCACTTGCCGTTTCTATGCCGCTGGCTAAACGTGAGTAATCCGCCTCGCCGGGTATAGCCTGCCCGCCGGAACTAACAAAGTCGGCTGCCGACTCGGCGACCTTTATACAAGCCGCCAGTACCTGCTCAAAATCCTTCTTCGCCTCTTGCAGCTCTTTCATCTTAGGTTTGGGCAGTTTTTTGGCGTGCTCCAGCATCGGGCGCAGCTTCAACCCCTCCATTAAGTCCAGCGGTGAAGCCGGCAGGCCATCAGCGCCTTTCTTGATAACAGCATTGATGACAGGTAGTGCCTGTTCATACAACTGCGTAAATTCAAGTAAACGTTCCTCTTCTTCCGCTTTCCGCTTGTCTGTTTTGTCTAACTTCGGACCTTCCTGCTTCTTGGCGGGCGCAGCCGCTATGGGAACTTCAGCACGTCTCTCCCAGCAATTGCGGCATATGGGGTGCGTCCCAGTCACATAATTGCACTGGCTACAAACATACTGTCCGCATCTGGAACATACATTAACCGCAGCAGCCTCGGGATGGTAATAACACCTTATCACAGCCCCGGCATCATCCAGCAATATCGGCATCGTTGGTGATGCATATCCAACCGCCTCGGGAATCCTGGCTTCTACAGGCGTTTCTACAAAAGACTCTGCAGGGGCTTCCGCAGGAACTTCTGCACGGGTCTCTTCAGCGGATTCCTCTGGAACATCAGGAGCAGGTTCTGGAGTAAATACTGAAGATACTTCTGCACGGATTTCTGCAAAAGGCTCTGCTGGTACCTCCGCCGGAGTTTCTTCAGAAACTTCGGTCGGGGGTTCCTCAGTAGGTTCCGCAGGAAATGCCGGAGGTACTTCTGCCCGAGCTTCTGTAGTACCCTCTTCAGAAACTTCGGTCGGGGGTTCCTCAGTAGGTTCCACAGGAAATGCCGGAGGTACTTCTGCCCGAGCTTCCGTAGCGGCTTCTTCAGGGGCTTCGATTGGTGGTTTTTCAGGAGATTCTGCAGATACTTTTGGAGCAGGTTCTGTAGAGAATGACGAAGGGGGTTCTTCAGGAGGTTTTACGGTAGGTTCCGCAGGGGTTTCCAGAGGAACTGCCGGAGGAGTTGCTGCGGCAATTTCTGATGGACTTTTTTGGGGTGGTTCCGGAGGAAACGCCGGGGGGATATCCCCAGTGGGAACATCAGTATCCCTTACACTCTTCACATCCCCACCGTACGCAATGTCCTCGACATTCTTTGCCGGACTGTAATCGAGCTCTTGCGATTGCCAGCCATAAGCCTTGTCTAACTGGCCGGTATCCGGCCGCCAACCGCCAATTGCAGGTTCGCGCGCCAAGTAATCATCAAAATCGCCACCATAGCCAATTGACTGATTCTCCAAAAGCAGCAAAAAAATAAGACCGAACGGAGCGAAAAACAAAAGCAAAAACCATTTGCTTCTTGCCTTTTGTCCCAGATACCACCAGGTTACAATGAAAACCAACACACTCATCGCAAAGCCTACGAAAAGGTATATAAGATAGGCCGGCATCGCAGCACTGAATATATATTGCATAATTGTATCTGGATACTCCACACCCATGGAACCCATAGTGGAGAATCCACTGTAAAAGATCGAAAAAAATATAAAAACGAAAATAATACCTACAATAAACGGTAGGACAACGGTTGCCAAGAACAGACTCCAGTTAAGATGCCTTTCAAACCAGCTCATCATTAATATCCATTCACCTCAATCGTATCTATATTAAAATTATACGACAACTGAACATAAAATTGAATACCCTGTGTTTGTCCAGCGATGAAAGTTTGCTATTTGGCAATTACCGGAGACTGAACAAGGCTATCGGCAAAATCGGCGACAGCCTGAGAAGCATCGTGCATAATCGGGGAACCATGCCCGAAAGAGATTATATCGAACTCCAGGTTGGCGATTCTGTTGATTGACTGCAGTTCCTGGACAGTATCGACAGTGAACCCCCTGGACGGTAGTTTCAAGCCAAGACGGTTAGCCAACAAATCGCCTGCGATGAGTAAACTCTTCTCCGGCAAATACAGGCAAATACTACCCGGCGTATGTCCCGGGGTGTGCAATATCTCGATGCCACCGAGTATGGGCAGCACATCACCATCGTTCACCAGTGTGTCCACTTCAACCGGTTCGGTAGCCCATAGCCAGCAAAAACGGGATAGAAAATTAGCCAGCCATTGAGGCCTTGATGGCCCAGGCCGGGGCAACGTGCCATCGATATACGGAGCATCGGCAGGATGCGCAATCACCTCAGCCTGAGTAACCCTCTCTAAATCAGCCAGGCTTCCAACGTGGTCGGCGTGATGATGCGTAAGTATAATCCTGTTTATATCAGAAGGCGAATAGCCCAGCTCTTTTACCTGCTCCAGTATGCGGTCAGCCCTGCCCAAAAAACCGGTATCTACCAGCGTCAGGTCGGCACCATCTACCAGCAGGTATACGTTGGCACCCCAAACCCCAACGCCAAAAAAGCCGCTGAGCAGATAAACCCCGGCTATGATTTCTGTAACTATCGCTGGCATCTACGAACCTACTATCTTCTATTATATTATCTATATTATCTCTCCGACAAAAGGACTAGGAAAAGTGGCCATCAGCCATAGCCTTTAGTCGTAATACGATTCTACGACTGAAAATCATACGTACGCCTGATTCACTTAAAGACATATAAAGCGGATAATATATGTAGAAGTTCTTGATAAAACGAACTTAGCGATTAACCTTATTAAATAATGAGATGGAGAACAAGGAGGTAAAAGAGATGAGGAAAATAAACAAATTCACAGCCGTAATTGCTCATGACAAACAGCTTCTAAGCCTGTTCAGCGGCATGGTTCTCTCCTGCATCGGCCTGTTGAGCGTGGCAATTGCAGCCATCGTCTGGTATCTGTAATAAGCACTGCCAGACAATACCCATACCCTGTGCAAAAACCAAAAGGGGGCTGCATTATTGTTAATACAGCCCCCTTTTTATATCGTCCGGTTTAACTTAGCAATTACTACTGGCTTTAAATTTTTCCGCTCTTCAATGTCTTTGTGGGCTCAAACACCTTTGTATTGAATTTCTTAGCCAGTTCCTCCAGCTTCGTAGCCAGTTTGTCGTACCCTATTCCTTTGGCCATCTGGAAAAGACCGATTGCAGAGCCGCCGCCATTAACTATGGCCTTATCGATATCATCGGGGCTATTAGTCACACCTTCTTCAAGCAACTTGGTAGCTTCGTTAACCTGTATGGCAATCATATCAGTTGGATCGAAATCTTCTTTAGCCTTGGACAGGTCTATCTCCGGTCTTCCCTTGGACCAATCAAAAATACCCTTGCCTGATTTCTTCCCCAAAGTATTGGCATCAATCAAATCCTTAAGCCATTTAGGCGGCTTATAGTCCGGAGACAGAGTCTCCGCAAAATAGTTACCGCCGTGATAATAAACATCTAGACCGACGTAATCCATCAGCTCATACGGGCCCATAGGCATACCGATTTTCCGCATTTTGGCGTCGATTTCTTCGGGTTTAGCTATATTCTTATCTATTATGGCATTAAGATAGATCCCGGTCGGCGCATTGACCCTGTTGTAAATGAAGCCAGGTGAATCTTTCTCGACCCTGACCGGCACCTTGTTCATTTTCAAAGCCAGATTAAAGGCCACCTGCATGGTTTCTTCACTGGTCTTGTTGCCCTTTATAATCTCAACGAGCTTCATCAGCACAGCCGGATTAAAGAAGTGCATACCGCAAACCTGCGCCGGTTTCTTGGTATGCTCGGCGATATCTGAAATGCTCATATTAGAAGTATTCGAGGCCAGGATAGCATGCGGCGGTGCCGCCTTATCCAGCGCCGTGAAAACCTCTTCCTTCAGTTTTAAAATTTCAGGAACAGCTTCGATGACAAAATCGGCATCTTTAACAGCCTCACCTACGTCGATAAAGGTCTGGATATTGGCCAGCATGGCTTTTTCGGCGTCCGACGTAATCTTCTGCCTCTCGACGAGCTTATCAAGGCTATCCTTGATCCTGGCAAGCCCCCTGTCCACAAATCGCTGTTCGATGTCGCGCATAGCCACCTTGTAGCCGGCCAGCAGCGCCACTTCGGCAATGCCATGCCCCATATCACCCGCACCCATGACCGCAATTTTTTTGATATCTTCTACCTTCATTTGAAAATCTCCTCTCTATTTAAATGCCGTATTAAAAACGGCTATTCACCTGTGAAATTTGGCTCGCGCTTCTCAATAAACGCTAGCATCCCCTCCATAGAGTCTTTTGACTTGGCAACCCGCTGAGACCCCGCCAGCTCAATCTTGATTCCTTCATCAGTCGTTGTCTCCAGCCCGCGAGTTACCGCATCTATAATGACCTCCATTGCAATCGGTGCCCTCTTAGCCAGTGTTTTAGCGAGCTCTTTAGCATCTTTCATCAGTTCCTCAGGTTTGGACACCTTGGTTACCAGGCCGATATTCAGAGCTTCAGCCGCTCCGACTCTTGTTGCCAGCAGCAGCATCTCAAGCGCCTTAGTCTTGCCTACCAACCTAGGCAACCTCTGAGTACCACCCCAACCGGGTATAATGCCCAGGTTTATCTCAGGCTGTCCCATGAACACTTTCTCGGAATCAGCAATTAGTCTGAAGTGGCACGCCATTGACAGCTCGCAGCCGCCGCCAAGTGCAAAGCCATTTATAGCCGCAATCACTGGCTTAGGGTATTTCTCGATTTGGCTAAATACCACCTGTCCCTTAGTCATAGCCTTCTCACCCTCCGGAGTCCCACCAGTCTTTACATCAAAGCCTGCTGAAAAGCTCTTTTCACCAGCACCCGTGATAATCAAGGCTCTTATTGCCTTGTCTTTTGCAAATTCATTCAGAGCCGCTTCAAGCTCGTCGAGTACAGTGATGTTTATCGGATTAGCCGGCGGACGATTTAATTTGATTATACCGATATTCTCCTCTCGTTCAACAATCAAAGTTTCATAAGCCATAATATCCTCCTTGTTTGAGATTATGAAATTTTTCCATGGGTTAACATTAGCTACCTAACTATACGGCCTCCTTTCAGACCCAAGTTCCTTCAAAGCGCCCCCTCTCACAGAACCAGCAAAATGTTAGCACCTGGCAACACAACTGTCAATGTCAAAGAAGTTATGTCAATTAATAAGTGTTGATTTATTCCATGCGGAAACATATACTAATAAGGAAAAGGAAAGGGGGTGACCTTAGATGCCAGAAGTTGAGATTGGGCAGGTAAGTGATTTCTTTGCCAAGCCTGTAGTAGCTGGCATAACGCTAACCGGGACATTAGAAGTAGGCGACAAAATCCACATCAAAGGGCACACTACAGACCTTGAGTTTAACGTAGAGTCAATGCAGATTAACAATGCCAACGTGACCGAAGGTAAAGCTGGAGATGCTATCGGTGTTAAGGTACCCGACCGAGTAAGAGCCGGCGACCACGTATATAAGGTTACCTAACAGCTTCTCATTTACCGACGCTCTTTAGCAGGTTTGCCATTTCGATAGCGTTTGACGCTGCCATAAAGCCACGATTACCTACTTTAGCCCCGGCCCGCTCAATAGCTTGCTCAAGGGTATCTGCGGTTATTATCCCTTGAATGACAGGCACCCCGATATCCAAACTAACACGGGCAATGCCTCTGTTCACCTCGGAAGCTACATACTCAAAATGTGATGTGCCTCCACGAATAACTGCTCCAAGGCAAACAACAGCACTGTATCTGCCACTGCCAGCCAGCCTTTTAGCTATCAGGGGAATTTCCAGAGCACCTGGTGTCCAGGCTATATCTATATCCTGCTCAACAACACCATGGCGCAGAAACGCATCTCTTGCTCCATCAAGCAGCCTTGTAGTTATAACTTCATTAAAACGCGAAACAACTACGCCAAATTTTAGCCCCTTACCCAGCAACATGCCTTCGTAGTTCTTAGCCATATACCTGACCCTCCTTAATTCACGAGTTAAGTCTCAGCGACTTCGTCCACTTCTAATAAATGTCCCAGCTTCTTTTGCTTCGTCTTCAAATAATCCAAATTGTACGGAGTGGGCAGCGTCCTCAACTCAACAGTCTCTACTATCTTAAGTCCATAGCTCTCCAGACCGATCACCTTTTTGGGATTATTGGTCAGCAACTTAATCTTATGTAAACCCAAATCAGCCAAAATCTGAGCTCCTATGCCATAATCTCTCAAATCAGCATCGAAGCCCAATGCAATATTGGCTTCAACAGTGTCCATGCCCTGGTCTTGAAGAGCATAAGCCCGCACTTTATTATGGAAGCCTATACCCCTACCTTCCTGTCGCATATATAGGAAGACTCCCCGTCCTTCAGCGGCGATCTTCTCCATTGCCATTGCAATTTGACCACCGCAATCACATCTCAGACTACCAAAAACATCACCGGTAAGACATTCACTGTGGACTCGTACCAATACAGGCTCATCCCCGGATATATCGCCTCTAACCAAAGCCACCGGGTCAGCCGGATCAACCTTGCTCCGGTAGGCAATGATGATGAATTCGCCATACTTGGTAGGCAATTTAGCTTCAGCTATTCTCTCCACCAACTTCTCATTGCGACGGCGATAGGCTATCAAATCGGCTATGCTCACAATCTTAATTCCAAACTCCTCTGCAATATTTGCAAGCTGAGGCAACCGGGCCATGGTACCGTCTTCATTCATTATTTCACAGACGACACCAGCCGGGTAAAGCCCAGCCAGTCTGGCTAAATCCACTATCGCCTCGGTATGGCCTGCACGGACCAGCACACCACCCTCCCTGGCACGAATAGGAAAAGTGTGGCCAGGACGAGCTAAATCCTCAGGCTTAGTACTAGGGTCAAGCACAGCCTTTACAGTTGCCGCACGGTCATAAGCGGAAATACCGCTGGAAGTCCTGTGCTTAGCCTCGATAGATACGGCAAAGGCTGTAGAGAACTTTGCCGTATTCTCCTGAACCATAAGCGGGACTTCTAGTTCATCTAAGCGTTGACCGAATATAGGCAAACAAATAAGCCCACGTGCATGCCTGGCCATAAAATTAATTGCCTCCGGGGTGACCAGCTCCGCAGCAATTGCCAAGTCACCTTCATTCTCGCGATTCTCATCATCTACTATGATGACGAATTTGCCAGCTTTTATATCTTCGACAGCTTCAGGAACAGTAGCCAATCCCATATATAATTCACCTCGCTTTTAAGAATCCATACTCCTTAAGAAAATCCAATGTCACACCATGCTCATCGCTTTGTTTAAGCCGCTCTACATACTTGGCGATAATATCCACCTCGAGATTAACCATGTCTCCGGGTTTACTCTTACCCAATATAGTGTTCTCTCTAGTGTAGGTAACCAGGGAAACCGAAAACGAAAAGTCGTCATAGCCAATAACAGTAAGGCTAACACCATCAACAGCGATGAAGCCCTTATCTACTATGTAAGGCATCAAATGAGTCGGCGCTGAAATTCTGGTAATAAAAGCACTCTCTTCAGGCTGCAATGACAAAATTTTGCCGACAGCGTCCACATGCCCTTGCACAAAATGACCACCAAAACGACCTTCAGCCAATATAGCCCTCTCCAAATTAACCACGTCCCCATAATGGAGCCTGCCAAGATTGGTAAGCCTTATTGTTTCAGGCATAACCTCAACAGAAAAGTTATTTCTGCTTACCGATGTAACTGTCAGGCACGCTCCATTCACAGCCAGACTGGCACCTGGACTGGTACCAACCAACACCTTTTCCGCCTCAACAGTCAAGCGCCCAGGATTAGTACCTCTGACTATACCTACTTCCTCAACTATTCCAGTAAACATTACTATTTGCCACCTACATAGCCACTGACCAAGACGTCATCACCAAATTCGATTACCTTCACCCGATCCAGACGGATGGCATCGGCTACCTTGTTAACGCCAGTGCCTCCGACAGCACTCTTGGCTCCATCTCCGCCTATTATGATTGGTGAAATAAAAGCCAGGACTTTATCCACCAGGCCACGGTCGAACAATGAACCGAAGAGACTACCACCGCCTTCCACCAAAACACTGGTAACCTCCCGCTTACCCAATACCTTCAAAAGCTCTTCTAAATCAATTACATCTTTCCTGGCAGGCAACTCTACAACTTCAGCACCCGCTTTATTGAAGTCCTCCGCCCTTTTAGCATTAAAAGGCTTTGCTACAGCAACAAGCGTTTTCCCTGGTTCCTCAAAAACACGCGCTGATACTGGTATCCGACCTTTACCATCGACAATAACTCTTAAAGGTTGCAGCTTAGTTTTGCCACCTTTACCGCTACACCCCCTGACTGATAGCTGGGGGTCGTCAGCAACTACGGTATTCGCTCCTACCATAATGGCATCAAATATATGACGCAGGTAATGCACAAACTGCCGTGACTCCTCACCACTTATCCATTTAGAATCGCCATCTTGAGTAGCAATCTTGCCGTCAAGACTCATGGCAAATTTAGCAATCACAAATGGCATGCCGGTAGTAATGAACTTAATGTAACCCTCGTTTATCTCTCGAGCCCCCTCCTCACACTGACCGACAAACGTCTTTATTCCAGCTTCTTCCAATGTTTTCAATCCCTTTCCCGAAACCAGAGGGTTGGGATCAAGCAAAGCCACATGAACTTCAGCAATGCCAGCATCAATTATGGCCTGGGTACATGGTGGTGTGCGCCCATGATGGCAGCAAGGTTCTAAAGTAACATACATCGTGGCACCCTTGGCCCTCGGCCCGGCCTGACGAAGCGCCATTACCTCAGCATGTACAGAACCGGGCGGCTGAGTATGACCGAAACCGACAACCAAACCGTCTCTAACCAGCACAGCGCCTACCGCCGGATTAGGGCTGGTATAACCCAATGCCAGACCAGCCAAAGATAGCGCACATTCCATGAAATCTCTAGGACGAGTTAACACTTAAGACCCCTTTACAAAATCCTCATGATACCTGCTGGCGGTCGGTCCGGTCTGCCCCTGATATCTACTTCCCAACTCGGCTGCTCCATACAGCTTGTCCACAGGAGAGGTTAGCCTCAAAAAGGATATCTGCCCGATCTTCATTTTATAATAGAGAGTAATCGGCAATTTAGCAACATTGGATAGCTCAATGGTAAGATTGCCCTGCCAACCCGGGTCAACATAACCAGCGGTTGAATGGATTAGAAGCCCGATTCTCCCCAAAGAACTCTTCCCCTCAAGTCTGCCGACTACATCATCAGGCAAAGTTATCGATTCCAAAGTGCTAGCCAGGATAAATTCACCAGGATTAAGGAGAAAAGCATTATCCTCATCAATCTCAACGAGCTCATGTAAGTAGTCCGGGTTATCCTTTACATCTATATATGCAGGATACTGTTGCGTTTTAAATGCCAGAAGTTTTTTGTCTAAATGGAGATCAACGCTAGCTGGCTGGACACAACCCTGGATTAAAGGTTCAATAATAATCCTGCCCCTGGCGATCTCGTCTTTAATTGTCCTGTCACTAAGCACCATAGCTTCGAGCACATTGTAGCACCAAGCTTCTTCAAAGCGCAAACAATGACACACCACTAAAACAATTGACAGCTACCCAAGTAGGTGCTAACATCTGATAAGCCAGACCCACCTGGACAAAACTCAGTTCGACTGCATGGATATCCCAAGCAAAATCTCGTGACGTCAAAGTCACCTAAGAAAAATCACTGAAATACCAATATGGACGCAAAAGAACTTAGAGCTTTTATAGATGCAAAGTTTCAAATCCCTGTGGTTGAGGGGGAAGATAAGCTATGCCCTCTTGATGAAGCCATAAGAAAGCACGTCAAAAAAGGAATGACCATCAATTTTGCCGGAAGAGGTGGAGCTCTGTTATACCAGCTCATAAGGGAATTCTGGGGGAAAAAGCCGGATTTCACCATGGTAACCCACTACTTAAACTCATCGCATCCGAGAGCCTTCCTTACCAAAAATTGGTTGACCAACAGGTGCCTTAGAAAAATCCCTCCGATGGGTTTGATCCAAACTATCCACCACAATTAATGTGGGCCATTTCGACTTTATTGAATGTCCTTCAAACCTTATGAAATTCAAATCTAGAAATTTATAAAAGCCTGTTAAAGATTGGCGAGGCTCTAAATACTCTTTCTCTGTGATTAGCCTTCCCTTTTTTCTCGATGTACTTACTTCATATTTGTCTAATTCTGATTGCCTGATAATATTCAAATCGTAGTGTATGACCTTCTCATTTACTAGGAAATTTACCAATAAAGAGACTTCCTTTGTTCCTATTTTTTCTTTATCAGAAGTATTCGTTAAAGTAGCATCAAGTGTCCAAATATATCGATTCTCACCAAATTCGTTTCCGCCTGCCAATGAATATCCACAACTACTACATTCTACCGTTAATGGCGTTTGGGATAACTTTTTTAGTTTTGTGCGGGCTTCATTTCGTTGCCTAACCAGTGCCGACATAGTTATTCCCAGCCATGCAAAAAACATCGCAAATACAAAGAATCCTAAACCCCAAAGCCATCCCCAAAATCCACCTACCATGACACACACCACCACATCCAATATAATAAAGGGCAGACCCTTCCAAGCCCTTTTCGTGTCGTTCCATCCCCTCCGCCAAGCACTTTCGGTAAGTGGGTTGTCCATACCCCCATTCTGCCACTTACGCCACCATTGACAAGATTATGCGGAAGGGTATAATTTGGGTGTGGTGGGGATAGTAAACACGGTGGCGTCTCTGGTATGAAGATATTTGAAGAGATGAGAAGAGAGATTTCTCTTTCTGTGTTTCTCCCCCACCTTGCATCAAGTATATAAGCCCGCTTTATTTTTTAGATTATCCCAAAGGACGACAATGAGAGACCATGATATATTTTATACTGCGTGCAGGTAGGGAAGGAAAGGTCTCGAAGTAAAAGCCAAAGGAGGAAGCATTTATGGCAAAAAGAGTAGGAATTGTAGGTGCAGCTATAACGCCTTTTAGAGGCAGATGGTACCAGAAAACCTATTATGAGCTGGCTCAGATGGCAACCAGGGAGGCAATCGCAGATGCAGCTATTTCCATCAAAGATGTAGATTCCGTCTTCTACGGAATATACAACGACATATTCGAAAGAGCCTGCATACCAGAGCATCCCTTGCAAGGCATATTAGGCATGCAAAATAAGTTTGGCATACGCATAAGTAATGGCGGAGCAACAGGTGCCTATACTTTATCAGCAGCACATGCCTATCTGGCTGGAGAAAGATTCAAAACCGCTCTGGTTCTAGGCGTAGAAAAAGCTACCGATTGCTTTGATTTTGCATCTATGTCAGCAACACCAGAGGTCATAAAAACCATCGCCTGGTCAGGTGATACATTCTTCGAACAGAACATTGGCTGGAGCGCCTCAGACAGCTACGCCGAAGTAGTCCTGGGCTACATGGACGAATATCCGGGAACTCTTAAACCTGAAATCACCGCTCAGATATCAGCCTTGCTCAGCCAACAGGCGAAAACTAATCCTTATGCCCAAAGGCAGTTTGACCAGGTAACTCCCGAAGAGGTTATGAACTCGAGATACATAGTTTACCCTTTTAAAGAGCTGGAGATATGTGTATACAGCGAAGGTGCTGCAGCTCTAATCCTGGCCGAGGAAGAGACAGCAAAAGCCATAGCCAAGAACAGCGGAAAGCCAATAATCTGGATCACAGGACTAGGAGAAGCCAACGAGCATTCCTTTGCCGGCAAAAACCAGAAGGACATGTCTCATATTGTTTCCGATTACCTCGGCGCTCACCGCGCTTATGAAATGGCGGGCATAAAAGACCCTACCAAATCTGTACAGATAGTCGAACTTCACGATGCCTTCATTCACCAGCTTGAAATCAGCATGGCAGAATTCGGCCTAGTGCCATATCAGACTGTTGATTCTCTAATCGAAGATGGCCTCATGCTGCCTGGCGGCAAGTATCTGGTTAACCCATGCGGTGGACTGGCTTACTGCGGGCATGCTGTTGGTGCCAGCAACATAATGTCAGCCTGGTCTGCCAGAAAAGAACTGACCAAAAGGAAACTAAAGACTGCACTTGTTCACGGTACAGGAAGCACCATATCACAATATACGGCCTGCGCAATACTGGAGCACGAATAACCGAGGAGGTTCAAAATGCCAGAAAGAAGACCAAAGCTAATATCGGACGAGTTTATACCGGAAATAAGAAGCAGGGTGATAACTCTTGATAACCAAGATTACCTGCTACAGAATGATGCTATGTATACCTTCTATGAACGAAGCATGGGCGAGCTTTCCCCATTCTTCTTAGCCATTAAAAACGAAAGGGAAATTCTCGGCTGCAAATGTTCCAGGTGCGGTATAGTCAGGGTACCACCGATGCTGACACATTGCCCCGACTGCGAATTCGCACCCACCGAACTGATAGAAGTCGGACAGGTGGGTAAAATGAACACAACTCCACCCATTACCTATTTCGCCACTTCAATGTTTCTGGACAAAGCGCCATTCGGCAGAGGACGTGTAATACTGGAAGGTGCCGATACAGCCTTAAGCGTCATGCTTTATACCACCACAGGCATATTAGTGCCGGGATTAATTAAAAAAGGCGCTGAGGTCAAGGTAATCTTCAGGAATGAGCGCGTAGGGCAAATATCAGATATCTACTGTGTTCCTATTTCAGAACTAACTCCAGAGCAAATTGCCAAGAAAGGGCTTCAAGAATCCGAACTTAACTGGGAAACACCAAAGGAGCCTCAATTCCCTAAACCAAACGACAAAGACATAGCTAACTTCAAGAAGTGCCTTGAAGAGATGCAGGCTCTGGCAGCCAAAATGAGTCAATCAAAACGGGCTCGCAAGGCTATAGAGGGATGGGAACGAAACATCGCAGTAAAGACAAAAGCCGGTGAGTTCGCCATGTATATCAACAATGGCGACTTCAGGATCGAAGAAAAGAAAATATCATCTCCTGATTTAGTCATGGCATGCGAAGACCCCACAACTCTCCTTAACGGACTGATGTACAAAGGTGCCATTACCGACTCTGTCATAATGAAAAGGCTATGGATAAGCAAAAATCTGGAGTTCAACACCATCTTTAAACTCGACAGAATGGCCCGGTTTCTGGTAATGGAGCAGAAAGAAAAGGCAGCAAAGTAATTAAAACTAAGCACGCCCCAAAATGGTAACCCACCTGCTACTTGAACTGCAAGGTGTGTGCCACTTCTGAAAACAAGGCTTCATCATACTTTGATAGTAAAGATACGGTTGTTATGGCAACTATAATCCACTTGTCTTCCTTCTGTACACCGAGGGCAAAAGTATCAGCTCCAAAGTTTTGAACCTTCCACTTAACCACAGCCTCTGATACAGGAGTGCCGTCAGCCAGAGTCGATGACCGCTCAGTGACAATCTTTATATCCGAGCCAGCCAAGGACAAAGTGGCAGTGAGCGCCTCGGCAAACGTAGCGCCATCCAGTATGGAAATACTCAATGCGGGAACTCTTTTCTCCGCAGCGGCATATAAAACAGTCGTCGGCTCTTCACTTTCTTCCTCTAGCCATTCCTTAGGGTATTTCACAGAGAAGCCATATTCCGTATTGACATACTCAGTAGCATCAAATGAGAGTGCACCTTCTTGTTGCTCTGATGGGGTCGGTGGTTCCTCCGTCTCAATCGGCTGTTGGCATGTGCATGCTGGCAAGGTCAGAACTAGAACAAACAACATGACAATAGACACTACCGCGAATTTATATGTTTTGCCTGACATCACGCCTCCTTGAAAACATTAACCGTGAAATTATCTTTGCATATTTTATAACAGGTTTCAAACAGCCCTATATACATCCCCCTACGAAACTTGTACCCCATATTATAGCATGCTAATATTTTAATTCGCTGGCCTGGCATGGCTTTATAAATATATATACAAAAGACTGCCTTTTAGTTCAAATCACACACTTCAACAGAGTTGTGGATAAGGAGGTTCTTATGTCAGGAATCATCTCTTACGGGGCTTATGTGCCGCTGTGGCGGCTGAATCGAGATGCAATAGGTGCCGCCTGGGGCAGGGCATCTTTAGGAGGCGAACGGAGCATAGCCAACAACGATGAAGATACGGTCACAATGGCTGTAGAGGCTGTACTCGACTGCCTCACCGGAATTGACCACGACAATGTTGACGGTTTGTATTTCGCCTCTACCACAGCACCCTTCCGGGAAAAACAATGCGCCACACTGGTAGCAGCTGCCGCCGACCTGAGACCGGATATAATCACTGCCGATTTTAGTAATAGCCTGCGGGCCGGCACCAACGCCCTCAGAGCAGCGTTGGATGCAGTTAACAGTGGCTCCGCACAGAACATAATCGTTGTCGCCACTGATTGCCGCCTTGCTTACCCTCGTTCGGATTATGAGCAGCACTTCGGCGATTCCGCAGTTGCTCTACTCATAAGTAAAAACGGAAAGGCAATCGCCAACGTTAAAGCCAGTCATACGATATCCAACGAGATGTACGATGTCTGGAGATTGGACAAAGATACCTTCGTGCAATCCTGGGAAGACCGTTTCATAATCGAGCATGGCTACATCGAAAATATGTCCACAGCTATCTCAGACCTGATGAAAAAGCAAAATCTCTCGGCTGATAATATCACTAAAGCCGTGCTCTACGCGCCTACCGCCCGAGCTCAGCAGCAGCTTGCCCGAAAGCTAGGCCTTGACCCGAAGACACAACTTCAGGACTTGCTGGTTAGCAACCTTGGAGTATGCGGCTGTGCTCACTCGCTGTTACTGCTCGTAGCCGCTCTGGAGAATGCCAAAGCAGGTGACAAATTGCTTGTTGCCAGCTATGGAGACGGCAGCGATGCCTTTCTTATTGAGACTACTGATGAGATAGAAAAAAGCGAAACCGTCAGGCGCGGGGTTAAAGGATTCTTAGCATCAAAGCTTATGCTGCCCACCTATGAGCGATACTTAAGCTACCGTGGCATACTGGAACCACAGCCCGGAGAATCTTTCCGCCTCTTCCCGTCAGCCAGCGTTAGCTGGCGAGAACGCAACTGGTCCATACGTTTTCACGGCAGTAAATGCAAGAGCTGCGGCCTGGTAACCTTCCCGATACAGCGGGTATGTTACCAGTGCCAGTCTAAAGACAATTATGAAGAGGTAAGACTTTCAGACAAGAGGGGGAAAGTGTTCACCTTCTCTTTGGACAATCTGGCCGGCAGGAGCGACGACCCCGTAATACCACAAATAGTTATCGAGTCAGAGATGGATAATGCCAGGATATACTGCCTAATGACAGATTGCGATCCAAAAGAAATTAAAATCGGCATGCCCGTAGAGTTGACCTTTAGGAGGATTTACGAAGGGGGCGGCATGTATAACTACTTCTGGAAATGTCGGCCAATAAGGTAAGGAGGTAAAAGAAATGGAGAGCATAAAAGATAAAGTCGCCATAATAGGAATGGGCTGTTCCAAATTTGGTGAGCGCTGGAGCGCTGGACTGGATGACTTAGCTATAGAGGCAACCTACGAAGCCTATGAAGATGCTGGCATTGACCCCAAAGACATTCAGGCTTGCTGGTTTGGAACGGTTACTGCTCCGGTTACCGGCATAGGAGCGACACATGCAGCCAATGCTTTGAAACTGCGCATACCTATGACCCGCGTGGAAAACTGGTGCATTACTGGACACGAAGCATTAAGAAATGCCTGCTTTGGCATAGCCTCTGGAATGTATGATGTGGTGCTGGCCCTCGGCGTGGAAAAACTCAAGGATACAGGGTTTCCCGGCCTTGGTACCGGCCGAGGTATGGGTCCAGTCCTAGAAGCCCGCCGTACTTCACCGGGCAGCTTCTCCCTAATCGCCACCAGATACTTCTACACTTACGGACTGAGCCCGGAAGAAGGGAAGACAACCATCGGCAAGATTGCAGTTAAGAATCATAATAACGGGAGCATGTGCCCCAAAGCCCATTTCCGCAACAAGATAACCCTGGAACAAGTTATGAATGCACCCATCATTGCCTGGCCATTAGGACTCTTCGATTGCTGTGGCAACAGCGATGGCTCAGCGGCTGCCATACTGGTCCCAGCCAATCAGGCAAAGAAATTTAGAGACGACCCGGTTTATATAAAAGGCCTAGGGCAATCATTCGACCCACTGCTACCACATACCCGCCCCAATTTCGACTGGATAAACTGGGATGCCTTACAAAACGCATCCCGCCAGGCTTATGAGCAAGCCGGCATACAGAATCCCCGTGAAGAGATTGATATAGCCGAGGTTCACGACTGCTTCACCATAACCGAACTTGCTATTTACGAGAACTTCGGCTTCAGTGCTAAAGGTAAAGCTAAAGATGATATCGATGCCGGATTTTTTGAGCTTTCCGGGGGATTGCCGGTAAACTCAGACGGCGGTTTGAAATGTTTCGGACATCCTGTAGGAGCCAGCGGTCTGAGAATGACCTACGAAGTTTACAAGCAAATACAGGGCAAGGCTCAAACGCCGGAACGGCAGTTAAAAAATGTGAAGCTCGGTTTATCCCACACCTTCGGCGGTCCACCTGTGGTAAGTGCTGTAGCTATTCTGGGCAGGGATATGGACAAAAGTAAGGCAAAATCCGTGTAATCCTGGCTCCGTAAGTTGTTCAAGCTACCAGGCACGGCAATCCATTGCTAGTTAAGCTGCTTTTTGATTACAAGGTAGTATCGGGAACACCTTCCTGAGTATAAGCGTCAGATAAACTACCTCAGTCATGAAAATATCGGCTATTTCATGTGCGTGCCTCGGTTCCAAACTTCTTTTGGTAGTGCTGATTAAGCCATGCTATCCAATCTGATATACCCTCACCTGTGGTACAGGAGATATCTATGATATCCATCTTCGGATTAACCTTACGCACATTCGCCTTCGCTTCCTTCAAGCTAAAATTGGTATATTCCAGCAAATCAATTTTGTTGATTAAGACCAAGGATGACTCTCGAAACATCCGTGGATACTTCAGCGGTTTATCATCACCCTCAGTTACGCTGAGCATCATAATCTTGTAATCTTCCCCCAGCTTGAATCCGGCGGGGCAGACAAGATTGCCAACGTTTTCAATAATCAGGATGTCTATCTTCTTCAAGTCAATATGAGGTAGGGCATAGGTAATCATATTAGCATCAAGATGACAGGCACTACCGGTAGTCAATTGCACCACAGGCAGTTTATGCTTTCGCAATCGCTGCGCATCCCGACTGGTCTCAACATCGCCGGTGATTACACCAAGACGCAGCTCCCCTCTAAATATCTCGGCAGTTTTTTCAAGCAATGTTGTTTTCCCAGCTCCAGGTGAACTCATAAGATTGAGCACCAGATTCCGGTTCTTACCGAAGACTTCAGCATTACCAACAGCGATACGGTCATTTGCCTCAAGTATGTCAGTCATCACGTTTATTTTCATTTCTCGTTCCTCAAATTACTTATATCCATTTTACATCCCGCTTATACTTATGCGAAAGCCAAATTAATCGACTTCTTTTTCGGACTTATACTCATAAAATCCTTTCCCTGTTTTCCTGCCCAGGGCTCCTGCTTTCACCTTCATAATCAAACACCTCGGCGGTCTAAACTGCTCCCGCATCAGCTCACGGTAATGTGTAGTAGTACTTGCGATACCGATATCAAGGCCAACTAAGTCACGCAGCTCAAAAGGCCCCATGCGGAAATTGTAAGCCACCTTTAAAGCCGTGTCTATATCCTGCGGTTCGGCTATGCCCTCATCATACATGTTCAAGCCTTCGTTATACCAGATTTGTAGAAGCCTGTTGACCATAAATCCCGGTGAATCCTTGCATACCCCAGGCTCTTTGCCCAGCTTATTGCATAAGTCTACCATAGTATCCAGCATTTCCTTGGATGTCTTGTCATGAGTAATGACCTCTATACCTCGCATGAGCTGGGCAGGATTAAACCAATGCATACCGATAAATTTGTCAGGTCGCCTGGTCACCATCGCCATCTCAGTAATTGACTGAGCAGAGGTATTAGAAGCAAATATAGTGTCCGGATGGCATATCTGGTCGAGTTCCTTATATAGTTCCTTTTTTATATTAATATCCTCAACTACAGCCTCGATAACCAAGTCAACATCCTGGGTCGCTTCTTTCAGGTCAGTCACACCTTTGATACGTCCTAATACAGCATCTGCTTCAGACTGGGTCATCTTCTGGCGCTCTACACTGCTTCTCAAGAATTTCCCGATTTTACTAATGCCAGCTTCTACAAACTCATCTTTAATATCTCGCAAATTAACCTGATATCCTGCCTGGGCACAAACCTGAGCAATCCCATGTCCCATAGTCCCGGCTCCCAGTACTGCAATCTTCTTGATTTCCATTCTCATGCCTCCATTGTTTCCAAAATTCTTCCCTCGGCTGATGCGTATTAGCTATATGTGTAAAATCCGCGTCCTGTTTTCTTCCCCAACCAGCCGGCATCGACCATCTTCCTGAGCAAAAAACAGGGTTGAAACTTGGGCCCAAGTTGGTCCGACATAGAGCCCAGAATTTCCACCACCCTGTCAACACCAAGTGTATCGGCAAATTCAAAGGGACCCATGGGCCAGTTAACACAGACCTTCATCATTTTATCGATATCCTCTTTGGTTGCCAGCTTCGATGAATACATAAGTGCCGCCTCGTTGACTATCGAAGCAATTATTCTATCCAGAATAAAACCGGGGTTCTCCTCGAGCTTCACCGCAGTAACTCCAACCTTATCCATAAACTCTTTTACAACCCGAACAGTCTCTTCAGAAGTCTGCAGCCCATTGACTATCTGAACCAAATATTTCTCCTCGAACGGGTTCCTGGTAAAGTTGAGCCCAATAACTTTCTCAGACCTTTTAGTTGCCTTGGCTAACTGAGTAATCCATGGATTAGACGAAGTCGTCGCCAGTATAGACTCCTTACGGCATTTGATATCACAGTTTTTGAACACCTTGTTCTTCACAGTAATATCTTCAGGAGCAACTTCCAGCACCAAGTCAACATCCGCCATCTGTTCAGCATAATTTCCACTCAAATCAGCGGCAATGACTTTAAACCCTGCCCTTGACAGAAGGCCTTGCAGCTTTGGCACAAACTTTCCTTCACCTACAATACCGACCACATTAATTTTCATAATTGTCCTCCCAAAATCAAAACTTAAGAATGTGCAAGAAAAAGGCCATTGTCAAGCTTAATCTACCTCACCGTTTCGTGGTAAAGCCGAACTTGTGGATAACTAAAGAATTCAATCTTCAATAAATCCCCGTATATAGGTATTAATCAGGTCTGGCTTTTCGTGTATAACCCAGTGCGAGCCATCTGGAATACGCTTTACTGTCAGGTCAGATACATAATCTTCAAGACCTTCCAGATTGCCACTTAGTAGATACCTGTCTTTCTCACCCCAGATGACCAGCGTCGGCACCTTAACCATGAACATTGATGGTTCCGCAGACAACAACTCATCGCTTTCACCTATAAAAGGGCCAAGATGGGCAGCTCTATAATAATTCAAGCCGCCGGTTAACGCGCCCGGCTGTGACCAGGCTTCGATATAAGCTTTGCGGTCCTCCTCCGTAAAGTATCCCTGCCTGAGGCCATTCCCCAAAAGACTATCGACAAGAACAGCGTAGTTATTGTGAGCCAGTAGTTCCTCAGCCTCAGGTGCTCGTTGAACCAAAATGTACTGGCTGGCTTTGCGCTGCGCCGGATTATCGCGCAGTTCACGCATGAATGTTAAAGGATGTGGTGCATTTATTATAATGAGCTTTTTCAGATAGTCTGGATGACGCATAGCAAACGGCCATGCCACTCCCCCACCCCAATCATGAGCTACCAGAACAAATTTCTTATGGCCAAGCTGTTTAGCAAGAGCACGAATATCTTCGACAAGATATTTCATCTCATATTGCTCAACCTCGGCGGGTTTCGATGATAAGTTATAGCCACGCATGTCAGGAGCTACAGCCTGGTAATCCTTTCCAAACTCTGCGAGCTGATTCTTCCACTCGTACCAGAACTCAGGAAAACCATGAAGGAACATTATCAGTTCGCCACTGCCAACGGTTATATAATGCAGGCAGATATTATTAACATCAGCATACTCGTGCTCGAACATGATTATCTCCTCGTCACAAAACAGTTTTTCATTAATTTCCCAATATGCTAGAAGTGCACGAAATATAGCTCAAAGAAGCCATCCTTGAAGAATATGAAGCTGCACAAAACGCTTCACAATCGACAAAGAAACTGTATATAAAACCACCACCAAACTACATTTTTCCTGATGTGAATACACCGGGCAAAATCAGGAACTTTCCACTCTATCTCATCTTGCAGCAGGTGTAATCCTATCCTTGTGACTCCGTCTTCTTAAGAAATTCCTCGACCTTAACCACTAAATCCTTAGGTTTAATAGGTTTTGAAATATATTCAGAAACCTCAAATGCGAACGGCTGGCCGAGTGATTCTGAAAAACCGGTCAGTGCCAGAACAGGAACCTTGGCAAGAGAAGGCTCCTTACGAAATTGGTCAGCAAAAGTAAAACCGTCCGCTACCGGCATCAATATATCCAAAACGACCAGATCGGGTTTCTCCTTCTTTGCCTTTTCCAGTCCCTCTTGCCCATTGTAGGCTACGATTACCTCGTAAGCCTTGCTTTCCAGAGCACCTCTCATCACTGCCACAAGATCAGCGTCATCGTCAACAAGTAAAATCTTCGGCCTCTGTTTCATGTCTTATTACCTCCTTTTTATTTCTTCTTCAGCCTTTATATGTTTTTGGCTCGCTTTCTTTTACCGCTACTCCGGCTTTTGGTAAAGTGAACGTGAATTTGCTCCCTTTTCCAGTTTCAGGAGCCGGGCTTTCAGCCCAAATCTTACCTCCGTGAGCTTCTATTATCCTCTTAGATATAGATAGCCCCAATCCCGTTCCCTTAGCCCCCACATTGCTCCCGCGGAAGAAATCCTCAAAAAGTCGAGGTAAGTCATCAGGCGGTATGCCAATGCCAGTATCTATTACTTCGATCCGTACATCTTCATCCCCTTCACTCGCCCTTACTAGCACCACACCATCACGCGTATAATTGATGGAATTGCTGGTCAGATTAGTTATGACCTGCTGTAGCCTACGGCCTGATGCGTATACCTTAGAATAACTTTCAGGTAATTCGACTTTCAATTCTAATCCCTTCTGTTTTGCCAGGCTGTCGAGACCATCCATCGCCTGTTTAATGATATCATTAAGGTAGATTTCTCTCATCTCCCGCTTAACCTCACCTGCTTCAATACGCGGTATATCCAACAGGTCGGTAATCAACGTTAGAAGCCCATCGATTCTCCTGATGCCTCTGTGCATCAGGTCTTTTTGCCCTTCAGTGATTTCACCAGTATATCCATCCAATATATAGGAAAGCAAGCTCTGAGTAGCCACCAGAGGAGATTGAAGATCATGAGCAACAACGCTTAAAAATCGCACAAAGTGGCGCCTTTCATCTACCAGTTTAACCACCTCCGCAGAAATTTGCTCCAACTCCTTGGCTCGCTGCTCAAGAAGCTTGTCTTTTAACGCCACCACTTCACGCTGCCTTCTGCGAAGTTCGCCGACAATAGAGGTGGCTACATAAACAGTGGCATACGCCAAAGTCGCCAAGGCAACCAGAACAGCCACAATACGGCTTAAATCCAAATATCGAAACGGAAGTACGAATCCCCCAAGGTTTACATGGGGTATTATCCCAAAATATTCCGCAAGGACCAGACCTGTAACCATCATCATGGCTAAGGTAGTTAACTCATATACCCTTCGCTTAGGAAGAAATATGGCTGCTGCATTAGTATGAATTATGTACAGAAATATAAACGGGTTTTCTAGTCCTCCGGTATAGTGTAAAAGTAGAGTAAGTATTGCCGAGTCAAGAATGACCTGGGTATAACTGTAGGCCTCAGCCCTCCTGACCACAAGATCGGGTTCTTGTTTCTCAAGACGACGTGTCAAGTGAAAAAACAAAAAGTTATAGGTAGCAATAATTGCACAAATAATATAAACAGGTAGCGTGGGAAAACTAATGTGAAATAATGTTGATGCCACTATAGTGGCAATAATTATGGCCAGGATAGTAAGCCATCTCAGATTGATATAAACCCTGAGCCTTAGCAGCAGCGCTCTCTGTTCAGGGGGATAATCCGCCGCTTTGCCTTCTTCTGAGTATGTACTATTCATATTCAGGACTGTTTAGGGCTACTTAGTTATATAATAGCCTCAGTCTACCAGACAGGACAACGTATTTAAGTACAAAACTCGAGAAAATTTTGTCTGATCAAATCGCATTCGAAGAGGCGTATGAATTCACATGCTGAAGAGCTATCATGGAGACTCTCGCCCACTCCAGCCAAATAATAACTCGCAACTGGTTCAGTGCAATTCTCAAGCCAGAGTCATGCTCTCTGCACAGTTCTTATCAGTTTGCCGCTACGCTCTCTTATATTCACCATCAGTGGTACACTGCCCGGCAATGCATGGGTTGCACAAGCCAGACACGGATCATAAGCCCTGAAAGCCATCTCCACCATATTAAGCAAACCCTCCTTAACCTCTGGGCCCTTTACAAATCCCATCGCTGCTTTCTTAACAGACAAGCATATGGGGGCTGCATTATGCTGTGTAGCCACAATGAGATTCACCTTTGTAGCTCTTCCGTCACTATCAGCCTCATAATGATGAATTAAAGTCCCACGTGCTGCCTCTAGACAACCGATACCGACCTTACCCAATTTGAGATCCATATTACGTATGTCTTTGCTCGTCAACAAGGGATCATTAGCAATCCTCTGCATATGTTCTGCTGCTTGAAGAGACTCTATTAGACGTGCCCAATGATAAGCCAAAGTATGATTACTTGGCTTACCACCCAGTACATCAAACATTGTCTCGTATTCTTTTTGCGCTAGCGGCGTATACATGCTCTCAGCTACATTCAACCTAGCCAGTGGCCCTACCCGGTATAATGAAGTACCCTCATCATCATTCAATCCAGTCCAACCGATTTTCTTCAGGTGAGTAAGCCGTACATACGTCCACGGTTCCACCCACTCACCTATGTGGTTTATATAATCATGGTAGTCAAATGAAACATATTCCTCTCCCTTCGAATTAACTACCCTGCATTTGCCTTCATAAAAGTTCAGTCGATTATCCTCATCAACCAAACCCATATAATAGGTATTCAGCTTGTAAGCATCATTAAGAACAAGATTTAGATATTCCTTATTCTCCAGGACAATCTGCTTGAACAACTCCATCGAGAATTGGCAAAATTCGACACATGAGTCGGCAGTCGCCTTTATCCACTTTCTGTCCTCTTCAGTAACACCCCTGGATACTCCACCAGGTAAGCCACCTTCAGGATGAGCAGGCTTGCTACCGAGAAAACGAATTATCTCACGGCATCTCTTTCTTGTCTCTATGACCTTACCACCAATTTCCAAACCCACCTTTGCTATTAAACCAAGAATGTTACGTTCCGCCGGGTCTGCGCTCGGGCCGAGCACAAAGTCAGGAGCAGACAGGATAAAGAAATGCAGTAAATGGTCTTCCATCATAAATGCGTCGTAATGGAGCTGTCTTATTAGCTTAGCTGTAGGCGTTGGTTCCACCCCATACAGGTCGTCAAGAGCTTTGACGGATGCCATATTGTGGGGTGTTGGGCAGACGCCACAAATATTGGGCATAATCCGCGGCAATTCTTCCACTGGTCTGCCAAGGCAGAACCTCTCAAAACCTCTAAGCTCTACCACCTGCCAGTAGGCATCGTCAACATTTCCTTTATCGTCTAGGAAAATCTCGATCTTTCCATGTCCTTCAAGTCTGGTTATCGGATTCACAGTTATTTTTTCGGTCACGTTACACCTCTTTTCTGTCAATCAATCCTTTATCATTTATTAGCTTTTTTCTGTAATATCGATGACGGGAGTGCGAATCTATACG
>Ga0180433_10001876_pt1 | contig 34161 bp, 40 predicted proteins | sample SS_ome_8_FD_132980 | JGI IMG/M metagenome (GOLD analysis project Ga0180433, IMG submission 132980) | Hypersaline lake sediment archaeal communities from the Salton Sea, California, USA - SS_1_D_1 metaG | ecosystem: Environmental > Aquatic > Non-marine Saline and Alkaline > Hypersaline >...
CCAGCACGGTTTTGATCATCTGAAAATTCATGGCGGCCACCGCCTCTTCAAAAGAAGCGAACGCTTTTAAATCAAGCGGAATCTCAAGCGTTTTCCATCCATGGCTGTTTTGCCCGGCAGCCGTCGTGCAGACGGTAAAGCTGACTTCGTTCCGCAATAGTTCAAGGTGACTTTTCACATAGCGCCCCGCTCCGCTTTTCAATAAAAGAGGATTTTCCAGCGACAGCAGCAATACGTTGATCAACGGAAACGCTCCTTTCCTTCTATTAAAGAATAACTCGTGTACGCGGAAAATTGAGTCGTCCAATCCTGCTGATTGTCGTGATACAGAAAACAGCTGCTGTTTGAATGGATTCCGTTTTCCCCAAGGTAGAAGCAGCCGGAGGTGAGAACGGCCAGCGACATGTTGAGCGAATTGTATATCCGGTATTCCGTTTTGTAGAACGCATTGCCTGCAGCGGGAAAAACCGAGGCTTCCCCTTTAAATGCATCGGTATGGATCGTCCGTACGCTGCGCTCTCCGTTTTTTACGCAAAAGAGAAGAATTTGCTTTTCGACGTCTTTTATACTTTCAAACAGAACCGCTTCAGCCGCTGAAAGCACAGCATCTGAGATTTCCCAGCTCAGCCGAACGGTTTCATGATCCGGCGAAGATATTTTTAAAATATCGTTACAAAACAAAGATTCGCTTCGAATACTATGTTGAAAAGGTTTTTTCGAGATGATTATCCTTTTCACCGTGCGCCCTCCCGTTAAGCCCTGTTATGTATTTATCCTATTGGAAATGGCCCCGCAGGCGCAACGAAAATAAAATTCTTCGACAAAATTTTTATTTTTTGCATTAACTCCTTTTGAAGCAAGCGTTTTTATGGTATAAAAAAGAAGGAGAAAATTAGAATTGAAGGTGATGAACGTGGAAATTGCTATCATTGCGCTGCTCGTTGTCAGCATTGCGCTGATTGCATTCTCATATTTTCAAAGAGAACCGATCAAGGAAGTTGAACAGGAGTTGGAAACCCTTCAGCTGTCCGCCATGCAGGAAATCTATAAATTGAAAAAGAAGATGACCGTGCTTGAGGAAGAGCTCCTCGATTCAAATGTGGTCGTCCGCAGACCAAATGCCGGCATCAGCCAGCATATTGCGAAGCAGATTCTTTCAAAATACCAAAACGGCATGTCTGTAGACGCCATCGCTAAAGCTGAGCACGTATCTGTCGAAGATGTGAAAGCGATCATTAAAGACAATGAGAGGGTGCTTGTATGACCAGACAAAGTGTACAAGCATTTGCCGGTGGAATGATTTTGGCTACCGCTGTTCTTGCAGGCGCATTTTATTTGACAGATAACGGAAAAGCTGAAGCTTCTAAAGACGCTCAAAACATCAGCGAAACCGATGTCAAAACCTATTTAAAGGACAACCAGCAGGTTTCGCTGAAACGCGAAGAATACCAGCAGCTGCTCCATTATAAAGAGACCGCTCTGAAGCAGGATGCTTCGTCTCAAAACAAAAAAGAGAAAGAAGCAGAAAAAAAAGATTCCAAGTATAAGCTTGAAATCAAAAGCGGCATGAGCACGGCTGAGATAGCAGACCTCCTTGCAAAAGGAAAAGTCATTTCATCTGCCGATGACTTCAAAGATTATGTAAAAAAGACCGGAAACGAATCTAAAATCCGCGCAGGTAAGTACGAACTGAAGCGCGGTGACAGCTTGAAAAACATCGTCAAAACACTGTCCAAATAAAAAAGCAGGCTGGAACGGGACTGACCCCCGTTTTGAGACAGGATTTAAAAACACCTTTAAACAACCAATTCCCGATAGTTTACCGGTGATTGGTTGTTTAGTTTTGTTTTAATACGAATATTGTTAAAATAATGAATGTATTTCTTTAACAGTGTGTTCTACGATGGCAGTCGTAGTTCGATCAATGCTGTTAAGATCAAACGTTTCAGACTTTAGTGAGGAATGAAACGATCGGATGGAGGCATTATATTAATAGCTTTCTGATACTCATAAGATGTATACACTTAACCTTGATCGCACAGTAAGCAAGGACCCATATGTAATTTTTACAAGCTGAAGCAGTGCGGGTACAGTTCATAAAAAGGTTGTGGCTCCTGCACCATCTAAGTGTGAGATCATCCCACTTGCAGCTGTACCCATGGAAACAGTGACAACATTCCCCTTTGTCAGCTGTTTAATGCTTTGATTAGAGGTTCAAAGAATACTGTGTCTTGTAGAATGCAAAAATTAAAGTGACGAAGATAAACATGGTCGCCACTGGCAGTACTTTGATAATCCCTTCTTTAAATATCATTGATGCCAAATCCAGAAATAAGCACCCCTACCAAAGGCACCATGGTCGGACTTGCTTTCCCCAAACCAGTAAACGTTAACATAAGCCCTCCCCCTACAGAAACCGTTTACATACCTATACAATAAAAAAAGATGGAGAACCCATTCGTAGTACGAAGTTGAACTTGTCAAAAAGCAAATCAAATTATTAATTTAAACGATATAAAAAAACATCCATTAAGGACGTTTTTTGATTGAGAATTAAGCAATCAATTTAACCAAAAGAAAGTAACTGTAATTAAAAGTATTAAATATATGGCCGAAAAAATTCTATAAATACCTTTTTTGGTTTGGAAAGGTGGGGATATAAAAGTTACTAAAATGGTCGGGCCAAACAAAGCAATCAAAAAGTACCTATAATCAAAAAAGACAGTACAGATTGATAGTAGTATTGAAAAATAAAATACTATTATAAATGAAGTATTAACTTTACTTTTCGTTTCTTTTTGTTCTTCTTCTGTATGATCATCCAGTAATTTATCTATCTGCTTTTTATTAAAAAACATAAGAGCCTCCTAATGTTAATTTGTTAAGTAAATAAGGCGTTATTAATGCTTCTGTAACAGCAGCAAGTAATGTCAATAAAAAAAGTATAATAACAAAGTACAAAAAATCTTGTAAAAACTGTTTTTTTGAAAAATAAATACCCCTTATCTTCATATACACGTAATCTAACAATTTGAAACCAAGTGCTCCCGACAAAATCATTGCCGGAATCTCAAAAATACCGTGAGGAACCAAAGCAGTTAATATAAATAAGACATCGTTTCCATGGTCAGTGATACTATGTAAAGAAGATAGACCGACTAAGAAGCCATTCAATAGTAATAAGATAGATGTCAAAATTCCAAATGTAAACATTGAAAAAATGAGAAATAAATTTGCTGCAAAATTATGTGTAAAGTAACCTGATACTGTGATATTTTGAACATTATCTTGACTAAGGCTAGGTAGAATATTGTTAAAAATCACACCAAGAACTAAACCCACTATGTAAAAGGTGCTTGCTATATAGAGTATACGCTTATTTCTTTTTATTAATTCCTTCATTTTAGTATCGTATCCATATCCCTTATAATCAAATCTTCAAAATCCTTTATGTCTGTCAGGTGATTATATTCTTTAACTAAAGTACCATTAATCAGTATACCAACCTTATCGCATAGTTGTTGCGCTATGTTTACAAGGTGTGTAGACATGATGACAGTATTCCCCTGTTCAGCATAACGTTTGAGAAAACTTTTCATCATCTTTGTAGTGGGGGGATCAAATGCCCCTAATGGTTCATCTAATATTAATATTTCTGGTTCATGAACTATGGCTCCTGCAACAGATAACTTATGTTTCATACCAAAAGAAAATGTAGATATCATGTCGTTTTCATTATCTTTCAATTTAAATTGACTTAACAAAAGATCTATTCTATCATTTTTAATCTCATAAGGGACTTCTTGTAAATCAGCAACAAACTCAAGGTACTCTCTAGGTGTTAAATAATGATAGATAAAAGGTGCGTCTGGAACGTATCCTATATATTTAAGGTAAGAGGATCTTTCAGATTCCAAGGTTTCTCCTTTGACAGTGATTTTACCTTCGTAAGGTTTCACTATACCAAGGATACATTTTAAAAGAGTTGATTTACCAGCTCCATTTGGTCCAAGTAAGCCGTAAACTTTGCCTTTCTCTATCTTTAAATTAATAGATTCAAGGATCAGTTTATCTTTATATTTGAAAGACACATTTTCAATGTTCATGTTTTCATCTCCCAATTTTTCGTTCCTATTCTTTTAATCCAAAAATAATAAAAGACTCCAATACCTATAACAAATAAAATGGTACCTGTCACAATGATTAAAAAGAATACTCCCCTATTAATAATATTAAAAGTAACGAGAACGCCTGTGATACCATACAACTGAAGGTAAAATGCCAGTAACACTCCGAGAATAGTATGTTCAAAAAATGATGCTTTAACAGATGAACCAATGTCTTCAAAGTTCTCCCAATCTAAACGAGGATAGAGAAATGTTCCAATAATTTGTCCAGCCCCTATGATAAGACTGATGGAGTTAATCATGATGAACAATATAAGCTGCGTCATAATATCTAAGTTGAATAACAATAAGATGAATAAAAATAACGTATTCATTAAAATAAGAATCACAGATAAGTGCAATAAAGATTTTCCTGCGATCAATTTAAAAATAGAAGCACCCGAGCTCTTATAAACGTAAAGGTTCTCACGCTCTGCATCTGCTGAAGTTACGCCAAGTAATCCCTCTCCTAATAAAGATGTATTATAAGTCACAGCAAATAAAATTGGGTAGATAACAAAAATGTCTGAGAAATCAAACCACTTTTGATTTAAACTAAGACCTATCAATACACCTAGTTCTACTGCAATCATATTAATGGAAAGTACCAGTCGTTTTTTTATTGTAAAATTAGCTCTTAATAATGCAGTAAGGTCTTTCTTTAGAATAGCAATATTTTGCCGTGGTAAGGTCTTTTGTAAGAAACTTAAAAAAGGCAACTTGATTGGTTTTAATTTTGGCAAAAGATTATTAGGTACTGCTTCTTTTATAATCAATACTTTCAAAATTAAATGAAAGGTAATAAAGGCGAAAAGGCAACCTAAAGCAATATAACCTATAGAACATAAAAAAAATAAATGTATATCACTTGTTGAAAGTAAAAACCAATTTGTAGGCAGCCAATTGGTGGTTAATATCGTATCTAATTTGAATAGATATATGAAATTGCCAATAGCTTCGAGGAGATCATTTTGATAAAAATAATTAAGTCCAATCCAACCAAGAAAAGTAGTTGAAATGGCAGATATACAGGCAATTCCTATAAGGGATAACAAGCTTTTTAATCGTGAATTTAAAATGTTATGTAGAAATTTAGAATAAACGATGTATGTAAGCGATGAATAAAGACTTGTCAGTCCAACAATAAATATTAGCAGTGATGGAAATGATAACAAAAGATATATACGGTCATGTGTAGAAAAATTTATAAAAAAGAGTATAGGGAATAACACTACTGTTAATTTAAACAGGATGTTTAGAAAAATTGTTGTGAAGAATCTTGATAATAAAATTTTTTTGGGATCCGTTTTTAAAGTATGAAGAAGAAGAAAATCTTCAGGATATACATATCGATGTATGATATCAGTCGATGATTTTAATATATTCAAAACAAAAAAGAGAATGATAAAGTTAGTACCTAGAGTTAGAATATGCTCTGGAACTCCAGTTAAAAGAGTCTGTGAGGCTTTATATAGAATAAATATATACACCAAGAAAAAGGGCGCAAAGACAAATAGAATTTTATTTGATTTAAGTAAATTTTCGCTTGATGGGAAAAAATAAATCAAGCGATTTAAAGTTCGTCTATAGGTTAGTTTAAAGTTTGCAATGAGAACCCTTTTGTTGAGCATGTGTATATTCCTCCTAGAACGAAAATAAGGAGGAGTATAATTATACTCCTCAATCTCTTCCTTTTGAGCATCTTACCATTCAGCAGCATATTTCTTGCCGTATTTTTTAGCTAGCTTTTTCGCTGTAGCTACCATTGCAGCTGTAATTAGACCAGTTCCGCCCAAAACAACAGCCAATAGGCTGAGAATTGTTAATACATCGCCTGTTGTCATAATAACACCGATTGCTACATAGGCTGTTTTTTTACTAATTCCTAGGTTTGTTGCAAGGTCTAAAGCGAACTGATGACCTGAACTAAAGTCAATAGAAGCTAAACCTGCAATACCTTCTGAAGAGCCCATAAGGAAAGTAGCAATGGCAAAGAGAGAAACTACACCTGTAATACTTGCAATTTTAAAAAGATTGCTATTTTTCATCTTGAAATCTCACCTCCTTTCAGTTTATAAAAATAAACTTGTTGAAAAAAGAGAAATAATACCTAAAGACATTGTAATGCTAATGATTATGATGGTTTTTTTATAAGAAATTTGATGTATTACTTTTAAGGCAATACACCCTAGAATAGTAGACCACCAAAAGAAAGGGTCGATAATAATATTCAAGATAATATCTAGCGGCTGTTGAGAATTTGGGTAAATAACTGAAAAGGCGAAATCACTACCTAAAAAGAAAGAAAAAATAATGAGTATTGTAAATTTGATGCCTATAGGTATGATTGAATAAATAAAACTAGGGAAAAATTCTTTGGCTGTAGCGGTCCCGCCAATTAATATCCCAATAATATGTATAATAAAAAAGCTTACAAGAACCATCGAGGTAAATTGAATAATACCTAATACTAATGTAATGATCATAATGAGTGTATTCATATCAGTTGTATAATCAATTCCATTGTCTTGAAATGAATTATTAATCAAGGTAGAGAGTGTTGGGAAGATAGCTAAATAAAAGCCTAAGAACAGAAACAATACAGCTAGGAAGACAAACCAAGAATGACGATAATTCTTATCGCTAGAATACTTGATAGAAAGAAAGTCCTTTGGAGAAAATATGAAATGATGTACGAGAGTAATAAAGTTTTGTTTATTATCCATAAATGCTCCTTATATAAACAAAAGTATTTTTTGTTAATTCTATTAAAAACATATCACCTTTTACAATGTTTGGTCAATATGGGATTTTATTTATTAAGGTAAATTTAAGGTTGAATTGTTTCGTGAAAATCGAAAAGAATGCCTCTGGGACTACCCCCTTTTTTAAAACTTCATTTTGTTGTTTCAGCTAACGACTTTCTGCCTGCATTCAGAAGAATACTCGGGATCCTTTCGATAAGTATATTGTTTTCCAACAGGCTGTTCGAATCAGTGTTTATCCGCAGCCTTATACCACCTGCCCCATGCCTGAACCCGCGCCTTATTCTTGATATTCGATTTCTGCATGATCTCTTTCTTAGGTACGCCTACCAATCTCATTTCTAAAGCCTTCCGTTTGACTTCAACCGGATAATTCACTCTTGTCCCCATAGAAAAAACACCTCCACGTCTTATTTCGGATAACAACTATCCGTTCAACTTTGAAGGTGTTTTTTATTTGTCTCATCTTATGGGACCGGTCCCCTTCGTACCAGCCTGCTTTTTTATTGCCTCCGCTCCGGTGCAAAAAAGGCTGCCGCTTTAAAGCGGCAGCCTCTTTCTCATCCGAACCGGCCTGTAATATAATCTTTTGTCCGATAGTCGTCAGGACTTGAAAACATTTTGACCGTATCGTTGCACTCAATCAGCTCGCCCATGAGGAAAAATGCCGTTTGATCGGAAATTCTCGATGCCTGCTGCATATTGTGCGTGACGATTGCAATCGTGTATTTCTCTTTCAGCTTGAGCATCAGCTCTTCAATTTTCAAAGTCGAAACTGGATCAAGAGCTGATGTCGGTTCATCCATCAAGAGAACGTCCGGATTGGTGGCCAGCGCCCTTGCGATGCAGAGGCGCTGCTGCTGCCCCCCGGAAAGTCCGAGCGCCTGGGAATGAAGGCGGTCTTTCACTTCATCCCACAGCGCCACATCCACAAGCGCTTTTTCCACCCTCTCATTCAATTCCTTTTTGTTTTTCAGTCCATGGATCCTTGGTCCGTATGCGACATTATCAAAAATCGACTGGGGAAACGGATTTCCTTTTTGAAACACCATACCGACTTTCTTCCGCAGCTCAACAAGATCGACTTTGCTGTTGAGTACGTTCGTTCCGTTGTAGCTGATCTCTCCGGTCATTTTGACATTCGGAACCATATTGATCATGAGATTCAGCGTTTTAATGAAGGTCGACTTTCCGCAGCCTGACGGACCGATGATGGCGGTAATTTCGTACTCGGGTATTGTCAAGTTAATGTTCTTTAATGCGTGATGTTCGCCGTACCATAAATTCAAATCATTGATCTGGTACACATCTTTTGGCTTTACGGCTGTTACAGCGCTCATACCGGCCCCTCCTTATCCAAACCTGCCGTTGATGTAATCCTCTGTCTTTTTTTCTGAAGGATTCATAAAGATCTTTTCCGTACGATCGTATTCGATCAAATCTCCGTTAAGGAAAAATGCCGTTTGATCGGAAATTCTTGAAGCTTGCTGCATGTTATGCGTGACAATGATGATCGAGTATTCCTCTTTTAAACCGACGATTAATTCCTCTATTTTCGCATTTGAAATCGGATCGAGCGCTGAAGCAGGCTCATCCAAAAGCAGGACTTCAGGCTTCATCGCGAGCGTCCGGGCGATGCAGAGGCGCTGCTGCTGCCCGCCTGACAGCGAAAAAGCCGACTCATGCAGCCTGTCTTTCACTTCATCCCACAGCGCGGCTTTCCTCAAGCTTTCTTCCACGATCTCATCAAGCACAGATTTACGCCGTTCACCCGCATACTTTAAAGCATGGGTAATGTTGCTGTAAATCGATTTTGGAAAGGGATTCGGCTTCTGAAATACCATTCCGATTTCCCTTCTCAGATTGACGACATTGATATTGGAATCAAGGATGTTAAGTCCTTCATATCGTATTTCTCCGGATGTTCTGGCTGATGGAATCAGATCGTTCATCCGGTTGATGCTTCTTAAAAAAGTTGATTTTCCGCAGCCTGACGGGCCGATCAAAGCCGTAACGGCATGTTTGTCAACATGCATGGAAATGTCGTTGACGGCCCGCTTTTCTCCATAGTAAATATTTAAATTTTTCACTTCTAAAATATGTTCTTTCGCTTCAGGAAACGGAGCGATTCCGATAGTGTCGCGCACGGTTTCCAAAACCGGCATCTGAACCTGAACCATATGATTTCATCCTTCCTTCTTATTTGTTTGCCGTTAACTTTTTGTGAATAAAAGAGCCGAGCCATCGGGCTGCCAAATTAAAGATCAAGACGGACAGTACAAGAACGGCGGATGCCCCGTTTGCGATCGCTTCAGCATCAGGGATGATCCCCTGTGTGTTTACATTCCAAATGTGAACGGCCAGCGTTTCAGCCGGTCTGAAAATATTGAGCGGCGAGGTCTCAGAAAACGGATTCCAATCGGCGAAATTCAGTCTCGGCGTGGTTAGTCCGGCTGTAAACAGCAAAGCGGCAGCTTCGCCAAATACGCGGCCCGACGCAAGAATCGCCCCTGTGATGATGGACGGCACCGCACCAGGGATCAAGACCGTTTTAATCGTATGCCACTTGGACACACCTAAAGCAAGGGAAGCTTCTTTTTGTTCCTTAGGTACAGAGCGGATCGCATCCTCTGTCACCCTGACCATGACGGGAAGGTTGAAAATCGTCAAAGCAAGCGCTCCGCCGATAATGCTGTACCCCCATCCGGTCAAATTAACAAACAGCAGCATGCCGAACATCCCCATGACGATCGAAGGAAGGGATGACAAAACTTCAATACAGACACGGATAAAATCGGTCAATTTGTTGGCGGGCGCATATTCAGCCATATAAATTCCTCCGCCGACTCCAAGGGGAACCGTGATCAGCATCGTCAGTGCGAGAATATAAAACGAGTTGAACAGCTGATCGCGGATTCCGCCGCCGCTTGAAAGCGCACTGGAACGCGAAGTTAAAAAGCTGAGACTGATATGTGAAACACCATTGATGATGATATAAGTGAACAAACCGACAAGAATGGCGGCGATTACCGCAGCAATCAATCCAAAAACACCGGTTGCTAAACGATCTGTTACTTTGCTGTTCATTACAGTTTCCTCCTGGATGACAGATAGCGGATGAGCAGGATGAACAAGAACGACATGATCAGAAGGACAAGGCCCATTGACCAGAGCGTATTGTTTTCCACGCTTCCGTATGTTGTATGGCCCATATTCAACGTTATAATCGTTGTTAATGTCCCCGCAGGGTCTAAAAGGCTCTCAAACAGGTTTCGGGAATTTCCGATGACCATCTGCACGGCCAGCGCTTCGCCGAACGCCCTCGCCATTCCTAAGACGACGGCTGTCAGAAGCGAAGGCAGCGCTGCCGGTATCAGCACTTTTCGGATTGTCTGCCAGCGGGTTGCGCCCAATGCGTATGATCCTTCGCGCAGATTTTTCGGCAGAGACATGAGCGCATCCGTTGAAATAGAAGTGACCGTCGGCAAAATCATGACAGCCAGGACGATCGTTCCCGCCAGAAGGCTGTGGCCCGATCCGCTTGACTTAAACTGTGAAATGAACGGCACTAACACTGTAAGGCCTATGAATCCATAAACGACGGAAGGAATACCAACAAGCAATTCGACAACCGGCTGCAGTACTTTTCTGCCCCATGATGGCGCGATTTCCGTCATGAAAATCGCACCTCCTATTCCAAGCGGTGCAGCAATCAAAGATGCAAGAAGGGTCACTGCAAAAGATCCGAGTATAAACGGAAGGGCTCCGTATTCAGGGTTTTCGTTCGTTGGATTCCAATCTAGACTGGTTAAGAACTCAATTGGACTTACACCATTGGCCAGAAAAGATTGCAACCCCTTATTTCCGAGAAAAATTGTGATCGAAATCGCCGCCGCCATCATGATAAACGCGCACGACGCAACCAAAATCCTCCCGCGGATTTCATCCATTTTGCGATTATGCTTGGAGCTGATCAGCCGCTCTTTTGCGGACAGTTTCTCTATTTTTTGAACCATTTTTTTACACTCCTATAAGAACAAGTCATAAGAGGGAAAGTGTCAGGAGCACACTTTCCCGCCTTCTATTGTCAATTATTTATCAGTTTGCTTTCCATTCGCATCGCGCTTGACTTCCATGTCTGTTACTGGAATGTAGCCCTGCTCCGTCACGATGGATTTTTGAATGTCATCGTTCATCAAATAGTCGAGGAATTCTTTCGCCAAGCCTTCAGGCTCGCCTTTCGTATAAGAATGCTGGTATGCCCAGATCGGGAATTTGCCTTTTTGTACATTTTCGGCTGTCGGCTTAACGCCGTCGATTGAAAGCGGAGTGACAGTGTCATCCTTGATATAAGAAAACGCAAGATATCCGATTGCTCCAGGCGTTTCAGCGATTAACTTTTTCACTGTGTTTGAAGAATCTTCCGTGATTCCTTCAGCCGGAGTTTCTCCGTCAAGTGCATATTTAACAAAAGTCGCGCGGGTTCCTGAAGAATCAGGACGGTTGACAAGCGTAATCTTTTGATCTTTCCCGCCTAGTTCCTTCCAGTTCTTGATTTTACCTGTGAATACCTTTTTGAGATCCTCTAACGAAATGTCATCGATGCCTACTTCAGGATTGACCGCAGCTGCCATTCCGACAACCGCAACTTGATGATCGGTAAGTTCTTTGGCAGGAATGCCTTCTTTTTCTTCGGCAAAGACATCGGAGTTGCCGATTTGGACTGTGCCTTCAGCCACTTGGGAAAGACCTGTGCCAGAACCTCCAGCCTGAACTTGAATATCGGCATCAGGATTTTCATCCATGAATTTTTCAGCCGCTGCTAAAACAAGAGGCTGCATCGCCGAAGAACCCGAAATCGTCAAAGAACCTGAAGCCTTATTCTCTGCTTTATCGCTTTGTTTGCCTTCGTCTGCATTGTTGTTTGTACTGCTGCTTCCGCAAGCTGCTGCGAAGACAACTAAAACGGACATGATGAACATCAGTGTGATTTTTTTAAATGGTTTCACTTCTTAATCCTCCCGCGTAAATGTGTAATTTGTCCTACGGGTATAGCGTAACTTTTCAGTGTTAATCTTGTTTAAATGAATTATTAAGGTTTTGTAAAATAAGCTTGAACTTTGTATAGAATGCGGGTGAAAGGAACGGGCGCACAAAAAAACACCTGCATGGTTCAATGCAGGTGTTTTAATGAAAAAGTCCTATTCTGTAGCTTCTTTTTCGATTTTGTCTTTATTTTTTTCGGCGGTATTTTCTTTCGATTGTTTTGATTTCAGTTCAAAATACTTATCAAGCACTTTCCGGCCGAGTTCGTTTGTAATTGAATATCTTTGGCCATAGTCATTATAAACCCAAGGAACGACGACGGAAATTGCGACTTCAGGATTATCGTAAGGAGCGTAGGCAACAAGCGTTGTATTGTATGTCGGTGTTCCCGTTTTCGATTTGTCCGGTCCGTCATAGAAAGACTGGGCCGTTCCTGTTTTTCCTGCTGGTTTATATGAAGCAGAAGCAAACTGACCCGCTGCCGTACCTTTTGTCATTACGCGCCTGAATCCGTTTTGGACTTCTTTAATATATTGATCGCTCATGTCTAATTTGTTCAATACTTCAGGCTGCACGGACTGTGTAACGGCCCCGATTCCTTTTTTCGAATCAGGCTCCCTGATCTCTTTCACGAGCTGCGGCTTCATGCGGTACCCGCCATTGGCAATCGTTGATACGTACTGAGCCAGCTGCAGCGGTGTGTATGTGTCATACTGTCCGATGGAATAGTCAAGCAAGAAACCAGGCAGTCTTTGAGATCCTTTGTAGCCTGTTGCTTCATTTGGCAGATCGATTCCGGTTTTGACGCCGAGGCCGAACTGGCTGAAATAATACCTGAATGTGTCAAATGCTTTTGTTTGAAGATTGAGAGGCTGGTGTGCCTTATATTGACCTTTACCAAGGGCGATCGCCGTTTTAAACATGAACACGTTTGAAGATTGTTCAAGCGCTCCCTGGATACCCAGTGTTCCCAAGCCCACTCTCCATGACTTTTTCGGATTCGGCGAGTCACCGATCCAAAGCGGTTCATCAAGAAAAGTCGTATTTAAATTAATGGCTCCCGTCTGCAAACCTGTTAAAACAGTGGCCCCTTTGACAGCCGAGCCCATCGCGTAAGAAGACGTCATCGCGCCGAGGGCATAGTCGTCAACCTTTAATTTGCCGCTTTCGTTTTTAAGCTGCTTGCCGGCAATCGATAACACTTCCCCGTTTCGCGGGTCCATCATGACGACGAATGCGCGGTCGAGAAGCGGAGCGCTATGCTGGGCTTTGGCGGACTTCAGTTCATCCTCGATAATTTTTTCAATCTCTTTTTGCATATCAACATCGATCGTCAAGACTAAATCTTTTCCGCTTTTCCCCTCTGAAATGACTTCCGTATCGACGATGTCCCCTGATTTGTCGGTAATATTTTTCACTTTCTCTTTCTGTCCCTGAAGCACATTTTCATATTCGGCTTCAAGGTAGCTTTTTCCAACCCGGTCATTCCGGTTGTAGCCGAGCGACAAATAATGATCAAGCAGACTTTTCGGAAGCCCTTCATTTGAATCAGATATGCTGCCGATCATCGTTCTGAGCAGACCGTTATAAGGATAATCCCGCTTCCAATCTGACGTCACATCGACTCCAGGGAGCTCGTCCAGGTGTTCGCTGACAACCGCCATTTCTTTTGCGGTTACGTCCTTGTTTTTAATATACTGCGGAGTCAACGCGTATCCAGAATCCATCTGACGCTTGATTGCCAAGACTTTCAAATCTTGATCTGTCAGTTCTTTCAGTTTATCTTCCGTGATCCTGTCAAGCTGCAGCTGGTATAAATCGTCTTCTTTCAGCTTGCCGTCCTTAACTTTTTTCCGATCCTGATCGGTGATGAGCTTCTCGGCTTTTTTCGGCCTCGTTAAAATCCAGTAGTCCTTTTTATCGCGCTCCGTTATTTTATCTGTATCGATTTTGATCATTTCTGCAAGTTTTTTTGCTATTTTAAGCCTGTCCTTTTGAGAGGTCGATGATGTCCTTGTGTATGTAATGGCATTCATCGGTTTATTTTTCACGATCGTGTTTAAGTTCCGATCATATATTTTCCCCCGCGGAACGCTTGTCGAGACATCGACTTCTTCCTGCTTCTGCACTTCGTTCGTATAGTCTTCGCCAAAGACGATCTGCACCATGCCGAGGCGCACGACGACGATGGTGAAAATAATAAAAGCGAGCAGGAACAATATGTTCAATCTAATGGGGAGCGATTTGCGTTTTTCAGTTTTCATTTTTTTGTTCATCATTAGCATCACCTTTTTGAAATAAAGAAAAGACACCTTATGAAAAGGTGCCAAATCTATTGTAAAGTTTTTTTCGGCATTTTTCTACTATTTTCCCTTGCGGCTTACCTTTTTCCTTCTAAATAATTGGGTTCAGCTGTTTGTTTATGCGCATCTTTTCCGACCGTTTCGCGGGCGGGCTCTGTCAGACGGATATCTTTGACGAAATAGTAGATCAGCGTGTGGCCTGCCCCCAGCAAAACGAGGGAAACCGGAATGCCCAGGTCTTCTTTCAGCAGCGACACGAGCAGCAAAAAGACCAAGATCGAGACAATCCGTCCGATGTTTAAAAAAACCTCTCTGACGACAATATATTCGATCCGCGCTTTCCGGGCATACCTTGCTTTACCGATCACATCATATGTGAGCGATGAATACGGTACGAGCAAAATCGGATAGCCGATCGCAATCGCTACAGCATACAGCAGCAGCGTCACATACGTCATATGAAACAAAATCAGAAATAGAGCGCCGAACAGGATGAGACCGCCCATTAAAATCGCCTTTTTGCGCGCTCCTTTTTTAATAAGCCGCGTTGCGAAATAGTATGCAAAAAAAGAAACAGCTGAATTAATCAAGCCGAACTTCCCCAATGCCAACTCGCTCTTTGTCGTAATAAAGACAAAGACATTGATTAAAAAAACGAAAATCCCTTCTCTCAGCCCCTGAAAAAAATGAGCATTTGTAATGCTGCGCCAATTCGGGTCTGAATTTCGTTCCGCCCAGATTTTCTTCAAAATGTAGCGGCCGCGCGATTCACGCCTCTTTAAAAAAAAGCTCGTGATGACAGCCACTGAAAATAAAGCCAAAGACAGGCTGAAAATCACCGTGTACCCCGTGTTGTCAGCAAGCCGTGAAATAACATAGCCGGCGACAATCGGACCGATCATTCCCGCTCCGGAATTTAAAATGCCGAGAAACCCGTTAAAAAAATCTCTCGTGTCCGGCTCAGTGATTTCAAATGTCAGGACATTAAACGCAAGCCAATAAAATCCGTAGCCAATTCCGAGCACACTGCCAAGCAGCACAAGCCGTGATCCCGCATTCTCCCCCGCCAACAGCACAGTTAAATAAAATACAGCCAAAAACGAAACGCCAAACCTGAGTATAAACACCCTGTCGATTTTTTTAGCAAGGCGGCCTGCAAACATAAAGATGATAGGCTGCATCACGACGATCGACAAATTGTAAATGGCCAAATCGACAAACTGTCCGGACTGCTTCCACAGATATACATTCACAAACGTATTGGAAAGGGCAATGCTAAGAGAATAAAGGCCGCCGACTGCAAGCAGCAGCAGGAGGTCCCTGTTTACTTCAACATCGCCTATTATGTTTTTGATTCTGCTCATAACTGACTCCCCTTTACTGATCATCATTAGTCTGTCTCATCAAAAGTCAGTTATGTACTTCAGAGCAAAAGAAACGAAAAACAAACAGACCGGCTTTTTGCCGGTCCTTCAACAGCCGCTCCGCTTCGCGAACAACATAAAAAGGCCCGCTTTCCGCGGGCCTCTCAGCGTGTCGACAAACCCTCGCATTCGTTGTCAGGCCTGCGCGTCGGTACTCACGAATCCAACATTCGCTCCGCTCCGATGCTCGGCCTTCCTAGACTGCAAGGGTTTTCAATCACGCTGAAAAGGGATGATAAAATCCCAAAACAAAAAGTCGTTTTGGGATTTTATCAACAATCTGAAAGGCCCGCTTTTCGCGGGCCTCTTTTCTCAAACTGGATTATTTTGCTTCGCTGTAAAGGCGGGCAACTTCATCCCAGTTCACGACGTTCCAGAATGCTTTAATGTAATCTGGACGGCGGTTTTGGTAATTCAGGTAGTATGCGTGCTCCCATACGTCAAGACCTAAGACAGGGGTCTTGCCTTCTGAAAGAGGAGAATCTTGGTTTGGCGTGCTTGTGATTTCAAGCTCTCCGTTATTGACAACAAGCCATGCCCAGCCGGAGCCGAAACGGCCAGCTGCTGCAGCGGCAAAGTCTTCTTTGAATTGATCGAAGCTGCCGAATTTGCTGTTGATCGCTTCTGCCAATTCACCAGTCGGAGCGCCTCCTCCGTTTGGAGAAAGAAGTTTCCAGAACAATGAGTGGTTGGCATGTCCACCGCCATTGTTGCGGACAGCTGTGCGGATGTTTTCCGGTACAGCATCAAGGTTTGCAACAAGCTCTTCAACAGATTTGCTTTCAAGGTCCTGTTTGCCTGCCACCGCTTCGTTCAATTTTGTAACATATGTGTTATGGTGCTTCGTATGGTGAATATTCATCGTCTCTTTGTCGATGTGAGGTTCTAACGCATCGTAAGCATAAGGTAATTCTGGAAGTTTGTAAGCCATATCAATTCCTCCTTAATTTGTATGTATTGAAATGCCGCCTTTAGCAAGCCTTTCCTCTTTCAATGTATCAAAAGAAAAGGCTTGTTTCAATGGAAATGCTCACAAAATGATCACAGTTGCATTTCAAGCGCTCACTAAACTTTATCCTTTTCCCCTTCTTTTTAAACATGGACGGGAAAATTTTAGAGCACGGTATATAAAAAGTAGCCGATCATTATCAGCTGAATCACACTTTTCGCAAAAACGCCTGAAATAAATCCGATCAATGAACCGATCCCGATTCTGGCCGCTGTTTTCAAATCCTTCTGATGGACAATCATCTCACCCGCCAAGGCCCCGACAAACGGCCCCAAAATAATGCCCGCCACAGGTATCACAAAAGGTCCGATCAAAAGGCCGATTGTGCTGCCCCATATCGCCGCCCTGCTGCCGCCGAAGCGCTTAATACCGAGGAGATTTGCAATATAGTCAGCAGCAAACAATACGGCTGTAAAAATGCCTTCAATGATCCAAAACAGGTAGGAGTAATGCCCGAATGTAAATAAAAAACCGTATAGCACAAAGCCGGCTACGATGAAAACGACGCTCGGAATGATGGGATAAACAAGGCCGATGAACGCAATGACGAACATCGCCGCAATGATGATCCAATATAAAACATCCATCCGAATCTCCTCCAATCGATTGTGATGCTTCATATTATACCCATTTTTCCAAAAGGAAACTTCCAGAACCCCTGTTGATCGATAAGTTTTCTTGTATTCGTCCTTTTGTGACGATACAATAATGCAGATACATTATAGAAATAGGAAGTGAAAAACGAATGAATTTATTTCAGCGATTTTTTAAAAGTACATATTCCCCTCACGCGATTGGCAAAATGCGTTTCCAAGGCATAGGGAAAACGATTTTATACGTATTTTTGCTCAGCATCATCGCCGCTCTCCCGAACCTTTACCATATCAGCAGCGGAGTGGTGAATACAATGAACAGCTTTCAGTCAGCTGTAAAAGAATTCCCCGCTTTCTCCATAAAAGACGGCTCACTGCAAACAGATGCAAAGAAAGCGATTGAATCACAGTCATTCGGATTTGTCATCGTTTTTGATCCGAGCGGCTCTTATAAAACAAAACAGATCGAAGACAAACGGAATTCCGTCGGCATTCTGAAAGATAAGTTCGTCATCGCCATTGACGGCCAAGTTCAGGAAATGCCGTACACCATGCTTCCCGAAGACATGTCCAAGAACGATATCCTTTCTTTAGTTGATCAAAATAAATCGGTGATTGTTCCCGTCTTATGCGTTCTGCTGTTTTTGGCGACGGCAGCCGGAAAATTCATTGATGTCTCGGTTCTTGCCGTCATCGGGCTGATCATTCGCAATGGACAGAAGAAAATGCTCTCCTATAAGCACCTTTGGGTGATGTCTGCTTATTCGATCACGCTCGCGACCGTGTTTTTTGCAATTATGGACGCGCTGGAGGCGGTGGTTCCAAGTCAGTTCCTCCTGAACTGGTTTGTGAACTTTATCATCCTGTTTCTCGCCATTAAAGAGACGCCGTCTTCTAAAGCAGCAAGGTAAAACGGGCAGGAGCAAATTTATTGTCATGTTGAAAGAGGGACAAGCGTAACATAATAAAAAATGCACGAAATGGGGACAAATCAGATGAAACGTGTGATTGTGCTGTTTTCGATTTTGCTCGCCCTGTTCATTGTTTATTATGACTTGAAATCAGGCACCATCCCTCAAAACGCCTTGCCGGCTTCAACCATGGCAGCAGAAGCTCCGGCTGCAAGCCTGCAATATAAGACCGTTACCGTCAAACCCGGACAGACCGTATTTTCAATCATCGGGAACAGCGCCGTTCCGGCCGACAAAATAGCCGAAGATTTTGAAGCGCTGAATCCGAATGTGAAGGCGAGCCGCATTCAAGCAGGCATCACCTACAAGTTTCCCGTTTATCCTGAATAAGCGTTAATTTCTTGTCAGTTTCATGAACGGGCTGTTACAATAAGACTTGTAAACGATTTGGTATAAGAAAAGGAGCAACCGCCTCCGAATTATACTTAAGGAGCGAATTCAAGTGAGTGAAATCACACATCGTACAAAAACGCGTCCCGTTAAAGTGGGACCTTTAACAATAGGCGGCAATAACGAAGTCGTCATTCAAAGCATGACAACAACAAAAACACATGACGTTGAAGCAACCGTCGCCGAAATCAACAGACTCGCGGAAGCGGGATGTCAAATCGTCCGCGTCGCCTGTCCTGATGAACGGGCTGCAGACGCGATTCCTGAGATCAAAAAGCGGATATCCATCCCTCTTGTCGTGGATATTCATTTCAACTATAAATTGGCTTTAAAAGCGATCGAAGGCGGAGCCGATAAAATCCGCATCAATCCGGGAAACATCGGCCGCCGCGAAAAGGTTGAAGCGGTGGTCAATGCAGCGAAGGAAAAGGGCATTCCAATCCGGATCGGTGTCAATGCAGGCTCTCTGGAAAAACGAATCCTTGAGAAATACGGCTATCCGACAGCAGACGGCATGGTCGAAAGTGCACTGCACCACATTAAAATTCTTGAAGATCTCGATTTCCACGATATCATCGTCAGCATGAAGGCGTCTGATGTCAATCTGGCGATTGAAGCGTACGAAAAAGCGGCAAAAGCATTCGATTATCCGCTTCATTTAGGCATCACCGAATCGGGTACGCTGTTTGCCGGTACGGTGAAAAGCGCCGCCGGTCTCGGCGCGATCCTTTCAAAAGGAATCGGCAATACATTGCGGATTTCTTTAAGCGCGGACCCGGTCGAAGAAGTAAAAGTCGCCAGGGAGCTCCTGAAATCTTTCGGGCTCGCTTCCAATGCAGCGACATTGATTTCCTGCCCGACTTGCGGCCGGATCGAAATCGATTTGATCAGCATCGCCAATGAAGTCGAAGATTACATCGCTAAAATCAAGGCGCCGATCAAAGTTGCCGTTCTCGGCTGTGCCGTCAACGGTCCCGGAGAAGCGCGTGAAGCCGATATCGGGATTGCCGGCGCACGCGGCGAAGGCCTCCTGTTCCGCAAAGGCGAAATCGTCCGGAAAGTGCCTGAGGAAACGATGGTCGAGGAATTGAAAAAAGAAATCGACAAGCTCGCCGAAGAGCATTATGCCAAACAAGCGGCCGAAAAAGAAAAATTAAACACAAAATAAAAAAGCTTGACGGATATCCGTCAAGCTTTTTCCGTTAGAAAAACGGGGTGATGAATATGCCAAGCACCAAGGAAACTGCACCGATACCCATTGCCCATGCTCCTAAGCCAGCTGCTCCTTGTCTTCTGGCTATATAACCGACAATGATCCCTGCAATTCCTAACAGCACTGGAAGCATAAACAAGGAAATAATCGAAAGCGCAAGCGCGATATACCCGGTTACGCGTCCGCCGGCAGCATCGGCATCGTTACGCGCGTCACCGTTGTCCCTGTTATCCGTACGATAAGTCGGGGCAACTTCTGCTGCTGTTTCTTCTAAAAAGTCATCATTATCTAAAGTCGCATCGACTAGGTCAGCATCATAACCGGCCCGGTTACGACCGCGAACATTTTGATCTCTTTCCATTCGATATCCCCCCTCTTTAATCCATAAAGGAGCATTTATAGTTTAAGCATTTTAGCCCGATTCATGTTTGCTAAACTTTACTGTAAATGTTAAAAGATTATGATACACTGGAGGAATGGATGATAAGGAGTGTGGACATGTTACATTTAGGAATCGATATTGATGGAACGATCACTGCCCAGGATACTTTTGTTCCCTATTTGAACGAGTCGTTCAGCCTCTCCATTACATTGGAAGATATTAAGGAATATGACTTAACAAAGCTGCTGAATATATCCCAGGAAGATTTTTGGAAATGGATGAACGAAAACGAGCCCCGCATCTATCAGGAAGCATTGCTGGCTCAATATGCCAAACAGACGCTGGATGAGCTGAAAAAGCAGCATAAGCTGATATACATTACGGCAAGAAGACACCATCTGGAGGATATCACCTTTGATTGGTTCGAGAAACGCGATATTCACTATGACCATATAGAACTTGTCGGCGGTCACGATAAACTGGAAGCCGTCTTCAGGCATAAGATCGATGTTTTCTTTGAGGACCACCACGGGAATGCAACCATGATTGCAAAAGAAGCAGGCATTCCGGTTCTGTTGTTTAATACGCCATATAATCAGCTTCCGATCGATTCAAACATCGTCAGAGTCGACAGCTGGCTTGAAGCCGCCCAATGGCTGAAAAAGAACGAGAAAACGATTAAAGGCGCAAAAAGCATGTAAGATAAAGTCTCTTACATGCTTTTTGCGTTAAAAAGGCATATGGCTTTTTAACGCCATATGCCGCTTTTCTTTACTGCGCTTCTGCGCTTTTTTCTTCGCATCGCGGGCACGTTCCGTAAATTTCAAACTTGTGGCCGCTGATCTGGTAGCCGTCAAGATCGTCTGTCAGCTTTTCCATCGGGCATAGCTCGATTTCCTTCGTTTTGCCGCATATCATGCAAATAAAATGATGGTGGTGATGAGCAGAAGAACATTTAAAGCGAAACAGCTTTTCACCGGAAAGCTCAGTCGTTTCCAAAATGCCGAGTTCTTCAAACAGCGACAAATTCCTGTAGATCGTATCAAAGCTTAACCCCGGATAATCATCGTTTAAAGCGGAAAGGACGTTTTTCGCCGTTAAATATTTATCAGAGTCACTAAACAGCTGAAGCATATCCTCCCGTTTGCTTGTATATTTATATCCTTTTTCCTTCAGTAAATCAAGCGCTTCCTGTACGTTCACGGCGAATCCTCCTTTTGATTTTATTATAACTGATGCACAGTATCAGGATAAAGATCGACAGCATCACGATCGTTCCCCCCGGCGCAAGATCGAGATGATAAGCAAGCACCAGGCCGACGATGACGGAAAGTTCACCGAATAGAATCGATAAGAAGATCGCCTGCTTAAACCCCTTGGCAATGCGCATGCTCGCAGCGACAGGGAGCGTCATCAGCGCTGAAACGAGAAGCGTACCGACGATTCTCATTGAGGCGGCAATAACAAGCGCAACGATCAAAATAAATATAAAATGAATCCACTTTGCGGAAATCCCCGAAGCTTTAGCATGCTCTTCATCAAACGACAGAAGAAACAGCTCTTTAAAAAGGGAAAACACCACAATCAAAACGGCCGCGGAAATTCCGACGATCACCAGCATGTCTTCCCGCGAAACAGCGCTGACGCTGCCGAATAGATAGCTGAACAGATCCGTATTAAATCCGTCCGCAAGCGAAATGAAAATAACGGAAATCCCGATTCCCCCCGACATGATAATCGGGATCGCCAGCTCCTGATAATGTTTATAAACCGTTCTCAGCCTCTCGATAATCAAAGATCCGGCAACAGAAAACGCCATTCCGAAATAGATCGGGCTGACGCCGGCGAGCACTGCAAACTGTTTGCCTGCATACAGGCTCGCTGCTATGCCGGCTAAAGAGACGTGGCTGAGCGCATCTGCGATCAGCGACAGGCGCCTGACAACGATGAATACACCGAGCAAGGGCGCGATGAGGCCGATTAATATTCCTGAAATAAAAGCGTTTTGCAAAAACTCATAATGAAAAAAAGGTGTCAGCATTATTCGTGTCCTCCATGATGATGGTGATTGTGGCTGATGGCTTGAACATCATGCCCGTAAAATTGAGACAAGTCTTGATCTGTCATGGACTCAAACTCTTCTGTATTGCCGTGAAAATGAAGATGTTTATTCATGCAGGCAACGTGTGTGACTTTATCGGAAACCGTGCCGACATCATGGGTGACAAGAATGAGTGTAATGCCTTTTTCACGATTCAACTTCTCCAGCAGCTTGTAAAACCCTTCAACTGTTTTTTGATCGACTCCAACCGTCGGCTCGTCAAGAATGAGCAGCTTCGGTTCGCTCACAAGCGCTCTCGCGATGAAAGTTCTTTGCTGCTGTCCCCCCGAAAGCTCGCCGATGTTCCTGTCTTTCAGTGACGTGATGCCGACGGCTTCGATCGCTTCATCCACCTTTTGCTTATCGGCTTTGGACATGCGTCTGAATAAGCCGAGCTTCGCTGTTAAACCGCTTGCCACCACTTCATATACGGAAGCGGGAAAACCGGTGTTAAAGCTGTTTGCTTTTTGGGATACAAAGCCGATTTTGCTCCAGTCCTTAAATTTTCTGAGAGGGACGCCGAACAAATTAAGTTCGCCTGTCTGCGGCTTAATCAGCCCCAGAATGCATTTCAGCAATGTCGTCTTTCCCGATCCGTTTGGACCGACCAAGCCGAGAAAAGTCCCTTCTTCAATGTTTAAATTGATATCTTCTATCACATTTCGATGATCATAGGAATATGATACATGCTTCATTTCAATAATAGGTTGTTTCAATACGTTCACCTTCAACTTCTCCAGAATCATTACGATTTATCGCACAAAAAGAAAATGGCAGCCAAAAAGCAGCAAGCCATTTTCACGATTGACCAGTTCATCTTTAAATTATACATATAAACTAAAAAAAAGTAAATGAAAGCCTAATGGATGGCATTTTTGAACTTTCCTCCACGCGTTTCGTGCGTGTCCATAATCGTTATAAAAGCATTGTGATCAATATTGAAAACAATCGATTTCAGCTTTGTCACTTCAAGCCTGGTCACAACGGCATAAATCACCTCTGTATCCTCATCGGAATAGCCGCCTTTCCCTTTGAGCTTTGTCGTTCCCCGGCCGAGGCGATGCAGCAGCGCATCGGAAATCTCCTCGTATTGATCTGAAACGATGATGACCGCTTTCGTCTCATCAAGCCCTTGAATAACGGCGTCGATCGTCTTCATCGCAATATAGTACGTCATAACCGAAAACATAGCCTGCTCTAGGCCGAATACAAAGCTTGCCCACGTAAAAATAAAGACATTGACGAACATGACAAATTCGCCGACTGAAAATGGCAGCTTTTTCGTAAGCAAAATGCCGAGTATCTCAGTTCCATCCATAGAACCGCCGTTACGAATAACAAGCCCTACGCCGAATCCGAGCAGAAGACCGCCGAATACGGCTGCCAGAACGGGCTGAGTCGTAACCCCTTCTACATGATGCAACAAGGTTTCAATAATTGATAAGCTGATGATTCCGATCAGGGTTGAAATTAAGAACGTTTTTCCGATGTGCTTGTAGCCTGAAAACATAAACGGAATGTTAAGAACGACGACGAGCAGTGCGAAGTTGATATACGGAGTATCTTTAAAAATGTAGTCCAATATTAGTGAAATGCCGATAATGCCCCCGTCAATGATGTTGTTCGGCACTAAAAATAATTCGATGCTGGCGGCTGCACAGGCAGCCCCGACGAGAATCATGACGATCCGAAACGCCACTTTGACCGCTGATTCTTTTTTATGCTGTTTTATGGTATTTGCCATTCTGTCTCTCCTTTTTCCAAACTGGCCAAACTGTCCCTTATCATCATATCATTTAACAGACTGAAATAAAAAAATGACACATTTTTAATTTTACGCCATACATTAGTTCAGAGGGGAGGAATGGACGTGATTTTATTTCAAAAAATCGTGCTACAGCGTTTAAATCAGGTCACGGCTGACGAGGTGCTGAAGTACGCTAAACAATACGGAATTCATGTAACAAGAAAACAGGCGCTTGAAGTGGAAAAGCTTGTGAAAGGAAAAAACATCAATATTTTTAATGAGGAAGAACGCAATAAACTGCTCAAGCAGGTGGAAGCGGTCACTTCAAAAGAAGCGGTGCAGCTCTTGAACCAGCTATTTTCTCAATACGTATCATAAAAAAAGGGGAGCTGATACGCCCCCCTTTTTATTGCTGCTTGATTTTTTCCAGCAGCCCTTCATCAAACTGTTTATTTTTAAGCATTTCAATTTCAAACCGGTATGGCGGCTTTTTGTTCTTTTTATCTTCTCCTACATAAGGCGTTTCAAGGATTTTCGGAATATCTTTCAGCTGATCGTGGTGGACGATGTATTGAAGCGCATCAAAACCGATTTCTCCGAATCCGATGTTTTCGTGCCGGTCCTTTCTCGCGCCTCTGACATTCTTGCTGTCATTAATATGAAGCACTTTTAAACGGTCGATTCCGACGATCTTATCGAATTCGTTTAAGACACCGTCAAAGTCGGATACGACATCGTAACCCGCGTCATGGGTATGGCATGTATCGAAGCAGACGGATAAATGTTCATTGTGTGTAACGCCGTCGATGATCTGTGCCAGCTCCTCAAACGTCCGTCCGCATTCTGAACCTTTGCCGGCCATCGTTTCCAAAGCGATCTGCACATTCTGATTCGGGTCGATGACCTCGTTCAATCCTTCGATGATTTTTTGAATGCCCGCTTCTGCGCCTGCACCTACATGAGCTCCCGGGTGAAGAACGATTTGTCTGGCGCCGATCGCCGACGTCCTTTCAATTTCAGAACGCAGGAACTCGACACCGAGCTCAAATGTGGCCGGATTTGTTGTATTGCCGATATTGATAATATACGGGGCATGAACGACGATATCAGAGATACCGTTCTCCTCCATATGGGCTCTTCCTGCTTCAATATTTAAATCCTCGATTTTTTTCCTGCGCGTGTTTTGCGGCGCTCCCGTATAGATCATAAATGTATTGGCGCCGTAGGAGCTTGCCTCCTGACTGGCCGCAAGCAGCATATGTTTTCCGCTCATTGAGACGTGTGAACCGATTTTCAACAAAACTGTTTCCCCTACTTTCCTTTTCTAAATTGCTTTCTTTTTTGCTGTCTTTTTATTTTATTGATTTCCGTCTGCATTTTCTTCTTATATCCTGGCTTGACTTTTCTCGGTTTTTTCACAAGCCGCTTGGCGACCTCATCCGTTTCATCAGGCGTTCTTTTTCGATTCTGACGGCGCTTGCGGTCATCGATCTTTTTCCACTCGCCTTTTTCAAGCCTCATGTTTTCAAACACGATTCCCATCTGTTCAAGCTTCACAAGTGCATCTTCGTCAGAGGTATCATAAAACGTCATCGCTGTTCCGGATGTTCCGGCGCGCGCTGTACGGCCGACGCGGTGAACGTAAAAATCAAGATCGTCTGGCAGTTCATAGTTAATGACATGGCTGATGCCTTTAATATCGATTCCCCTTGCAGCCAAATCAGTGGCTATGATATAGGTGAATTCCAGATCGCCGATTTGCTTCATCACTTTTTTTCGTTCCCGCGGCGTAAGCCCTCCGTGAAGAAGTCCGACTTTCATCCCTTTGTCCGTCAGGTATGCGGCGATTTCGTCAGCCGTTGTTTTTGTATTGGCAAAAACAATCGCCAAATACGGATTTAAATGGGTCATAACCTCGAGCAGCAGCTCATTTTTATCCCTGTGTCTGGAAGGTATCAGCATGTGTTCGATTTTTTCGGCCGTGATGTGCTTCGGCTCAACATGCGCATACCTCGGATTGGCCATATACTTTTTCAGGAAAGGCTTTAATTTTTCTGGAATCGTTGCGGAAAATACGAGCATCTGCAAGCCTTCAGGCATATGCGACCCGATAAAATCGACATCTTCCAAAAATCCCATATCAAGCATTAAGTCCGCCTCGTCGATAACGAGCGAACCGGCTTTATGAACATCGAGCGCCTGCTCCCTGATCAGATCTGCAATCCGCCCCGGCGTACCAACCACCAGATGGGGCTGTGTTCTTAATTTGTCAATCGATTTTTGTTTATCGGTACCGCCGATGAAACATTTCGAACGAACCGCTTCATCAGGCCCTAAAAACTTGGTGATTTTCAGGACTTCCTGATGAATCTGGTTGGCGAGCTCCCTTGTCGGAGCCGTAATCACGACTTGAACGAACTCTTTTTCAAAATCGATCCTGCTTAAGAGCGGGAGCAGATAGGCATGCGTTTTTCCCGTACCTGTCTGCGACTGTCCGATCGCGCTCTCCCCTTTCAGCGCCGCAGGAATTAACCGCTTCTGAATATCAGTCGGCTCATAAAATCCCAAGTCGTGAACAGCCTCTATAATAAACGGCTTTAAATCGTACATTTCAAATTTCGTTTGTTTCATTTTCCCAACTCCTTCTTGGAAAGCCTTTATTCCGGCGCTCCAAGCTTTATCCTATATGGCTGAATTGTGCGCTTATGTATCCTTTTTTATGCCGCACTGCTTAAAAAAAGGCTGATATCATGTCCATCATTAAATTATAACTGATCCTGCGGAAAAAAACCATCACCCCCGCCCTATTCGGGGCCGGCGGCAAAGGCACTTTGCCACCGTTGGTGCATACCCTATCAAGAGAAGGATTTTGAAAGGAGGTACAAGTATGTTTCAGCAACAGCCGATGAGAAATCAGCCAAGACCGCAGATGCCGCAAAGGCCCGGCAGAGCCTTGATGCCGAGACATCCGGGGATGAGAATGCAGCCCCCTCAAGCGCAGCAGCGCGGCCTGCAGCAAATGTTTCAGCCGATGGGCGCCGCCCAGGAGCAAGCAGGGGCGCGAGGAGGCGGCGGGATTCAGGGTTTGCTCTCGAAAATCCTTCCTGGATCTGCCGCGTCCGGGGGAACAGGAGCAGGCCTCGGCGGAACCGGAAGCGGCCTTGGAGGCATTCAGGGTCTTGCCAATCCGGCTACCATCTCAAACATGCTCGGCAATGTTCAAAAAGCGCTCGGTGTAGCCCAGCAAGTAACGCCGATGATTCAGCAATACGGACCTCTCGTCCGCAATCTCCCCGGCATGGTGAAAATGTTCAGACAGCTGAATTCCGATGATACTGAAGCGGAGGACAGCGAACAACAAAAAGACGAACCGGACAACAAGACCGAAACGAGCGGCGAAAAGAAAGAAGAAATAAAAGTGTCTTCCAAAACACCCGAAAAATCCAAAGCCGAAGAAATCAGAAAAAAACGGAGCCGTTCAGCCCCTCCGTCTGCAAAAAGAAAAACCGGAGGATCAAAACCTAAACTGTATGTATAACATTCTTTGATATCTCCTGCGGGATCAGATATAATGAGGTCTATAGAGACTGCAAAAATAAGCCGTTTTTTACGGCTTTTTATCATGCCTGGCTCTTACTTCTTTATAGGAGGACTAAGAATGAACGTAATTAAAATATCGCCGCGCGGCTATTGCTACGGTGTCGTCGACGCCATGGTCATCGCAAAAAACGCGGCTCTCGATAAAAGTCTGCCGAGACCTATATATATTTTAGGAATGATCGTTCACAATAAACATGTCACCGACGCATTTGAAAAAGAGGGCATTTATACGCTTGACGGTCCGAACCGGCTTGAGATTTTGAATCAGGTCGACAAAGGAACGGTGATCTTCACCGCTCACGGCGTTTCGCCCGAAGTCCGTAAAATAGCTGAGGATAAAGGTCTTGTCGCGATTGACGCCACCTGCCCTGATGTGACAAAAACACACGATTTAATCCGAAAAATGAAAGCGGAAGGCTATCACGTCATCTACATTGGAAAAAAAGGACACCCGGAGCCTGAAGGAGCGGTCGGTGTCGCCCCGGATATCGTTCATCTTGTCGAAACCGAAGAAGACGTGGAAAGGCTGGACATTGAAGCGGAGAAACTGATTGTCACGAACCAAACGACGATGTCCCAATGGGATGTCCATGATATTATGGAAAAAGTAAAAGAAAAATATCCGGATGTTGAATTCCACCAGGAGATTTGTCTGGCCACCCAGGTGCGTCAGGAAGCGGTGTCCGAACAGGCGAAAAAAGCCGACTTGACAATCGTTGTCGGCGATCCGAAAAGCAATAACTCGAATCGCCTCGCCCAGGTCTCCGAGGAAATCGCAGGCACGAAAGCATACCGGATCGGCGATTTAAGCGAATTAAAGCTGGAATGGCTCGACGGCGTGGAAACCGTCGCTGTAACGGCCGGCGCATCGACCCCGACTCCGATTACAAAAGAAGTCATCCGCTTTTTAGAACAATTCGATCGTGAAGATCCTTCCACATGGAAGATCAGTCACGAAGTACCTCTTCAAAAAATCTTGCCTAAAGTAAAAGCAAAAACCTGAAGCATCCATCGCTTCAGGTTTTGTTTTTATAAAAATGTAAACGGGTTCGTATTTGTATCTGATGGAAAGACGGCGACATTGTATTTTTTCTTTCGGCACATCGCCGTCAGCTTTTTCGCAACTCCGTTTTTCATGATTTGTTCGGCATAATGTCCAGGGTCGACCACATTCAGCCCGATCATCATGGCATCGTGCGCTGTATGGAAATAAAGATCTCCTGTTACATATACATCGGCGCCCATACGTTTTGCATGATGGATGTATTTATTGCCGTCGCCGCCTAATACAGCGACCTTCTTCACTTTCGCATCAGACTTGCCCACCATCCGCGCTCCGTTTGCCTCCAGCTTTTCTTTCACATAACGGGCAAATGCTTCGAGTGTCATCTCTTCATTCAATTCACCGATACGGCCCAGCCCTTTTCGAAGCGGACTCTGCTCGACGGGATAAATATCAAAGGCCACTTCTTCATACGGATGAGCCTCATTCATCGCTTTGATCACGGATTTTTCAATACCTGACGGATAAACGGTCTCGATTCTTACCTCTTCGACCCGTTCAAGCTCGCCCCGCTTGCCGATAAAAGGATCGGCTTCAGACAGCGGCTTGAAGCTGCCGACTCCTTCTGAAGAAAACGCACAGTGGCTGTAGGCGCCGATATGACCGGCTCCGGCGTCTCCAAGCGCTGCGCGCACCTGTTCTTCATAATCTTTCGGGACATAGACGGCGAGTTTTTTCAGCGGCTCTTCGTAGGTTGGAACGAGCACTTTTGTGTTCTTTAATTCCAGCGCTTCCGCAAGCATGTCGTTGACACCGCCGTCAGCAACATCGAGATTTGTATGAGCCGCATAAACGGCGATATCATGCTTGATGCACTTTTCGATCAGCCTTCCGCCGGGCTGGTCTGTGATGACATGTTTCAGCGGCCTGAAAACAGGCGGATGGTGCGCAATGATTAAGTCAACGTTCTTTGCAATCGCTTCATCAACCGTTTCTTCGAGAACATCTAGCGTGACCATGACATTGGACACCGTTTTGTTCAGCGTGCCGATTTGCAGGCCGATTTTATCGCCTTCAACGGCGTATGACTTTGGTGAAAATTGTTCAAACAATTGGATGATTTCATGCCCGTTTATCGTTTTTGTCATCTTCTAAGTACCTCCTTTAAGACCTCTATCCGTTTTGACAGTTCAAGCAATTTTTGTTGATTTTCTGCACTCGGAAGAGCCGCTTCAATTTGTTGATAGATGTTTTCCGTATGTTTCAGTTCTTGCGACCATTTTTTGATAAAAACAGCATTTTTTTGTTTGGCCAAAAATGGGCCGACAAGCATGCCTGCCGCAAAGGAAATCCCATCGTAAGCCGCATCCCGATCGCCCGCTTCCGCGACGAGAACCTCATAGTACTTGCCGTCTTCTTCAAGGATTTCTTCATTGATCAGTGCATAGCCTTCCTGATAGAGCCATTCTCTAATATGGTGAGCGTGGATATTCGGCTGTAAAACCAAACGTTCCTTACCTGAGAGCTTATCCTTGCCCGCTTTTAGAATGTGAGCAATGAGCGAGCCTCCCATTCCGGCAATCGTGATCACATCAGCTTCGCCCTTTTCAATCACTTCAAGCCCGTCGCCTTTCCTTACGGATATGAGCGGGCTTAATTGCAATTTCTCAACCTGCTGCTTCGCAGAAAGAAAAGGACCATCTGTGATTTCTCCGGCGATCGCGGCACTTGCCAGTCGATTCAGCACACAAAAGCAAGGCAAATACGCATGATCAGACCCGATATCAGCCACAACCGCCCCTTTTGTTATGTATTTCGCCACAGTCTGCAGCCTTTTCGATAACTTCAATTCATTCACAATTATCACAACTTTTCTAGATTCATTTTTCCTTTACTATCATATAAAAAATCGCTTTAGTTTCCAAGCTGGAACAGCAAATCAACTTCTACTCGATCAATTTTTGATTTTCTCTGTAGTACGCACGTAAAGCATGAGTCTCAAGATCCGCGAGCCGAACCGGAATCGGCAGCCTGCTTTCTCGATTGACCAAGCTCATCGCGATGTCATAACTGCTGTCTAAATCAATCAAATGTCCGCATGATAGAAATATCGGTTTGACATCTTGCCTTGTCCGCACCGCACGTCCGTAGACTTCGCCATCAATTACAATATCAGTATAAGCACCGAAATTATTATCAGGCATCACAAAATCAGTTTGTTTTATTTTCAAGTAAGTTTTCGCAATGCCGATCGTTGGCTTTTCGAGAAAAAACGCCGCATGTGTCGCAATCCCCATATGGTTAAAATGGAGATAGCCATTCCCGTCAAATAAAAAAACATCCGGTTCAATCGTCAGCTTCTTAGCCGCCTTAATAATAAGCGGCAGCTCCCTAAAAGCAAGAAACCCCGCGATATAAGGCACAGCGATTTTTCCTGCACTATGTACTTTTTCAATGACACGCTTCGTATGAAAATCCAGCACGATGATACTGCAGACACCAAACGCTTCACCATCTTCCTCCCAATAAGCTAAATCAACCCCCGCACAGGTTTGCAGAGCGTCTTTACTGATGGAGTTTACTAGATTGATATGTTTTTTTAGTTTTGTTTGTATCGTTAAGAAGTCATTTTCTTGGTTTAAATTAAAATCGTGTATGTTGTTGATGTTCATTTTTAAAACCAACTTTCTATCATCCCATTTTTCAAAGCGCCTTTATCCAGATCATATCTAAATTGTTCAGTTCATTCAAAGTTATTGATTCATACCGGGATAAGCCGGGACAGCAAGATGTCTTATAGAATGAGCAGCATATAAAAAAGAACCCCTCAACAAGCAAAAAATTGGGAGCTCTGTTTGTCTTTTTGTAAATCGGGGTATTTTCTAATCATTCATTATTATTCTTTATTTCTCAGCTTCATCGTCATACTGTTTACACCCTCAAAAACAGCGTCCCGTATGATTTCAGTGTAATTCTCATAACTGTCGCTTTTGGCTTTAATGATATCTAAAACTTGTTTAAATTGTCCATCTATGATAATCGTAATGCCTTCGACCTTTTCACCTGTCTGATCATTCACAAATTCCTCATTTAACATGGTTACCGTATCATTACTATTCATAAGACACTCTCCTATCTTTTTGAAAATAAATTTTTCCCTTTATGATTGATCCAATACTTTTGATTTGTAGGAACTAGATTTGTAAAGTCCTCATAAATTCCGATCCAATGATTCGGTACATATTCTTCATAAGATGCTGGCTCTGGGTATATGGAATCCAACTTTTTTTGACCAAAATCTAACAAATCATCGGCTGGCTATTTATATTTATGTTCGGCTGCTTTTTGAAGTGTGGCTTCGATGTGGTTCACTAATTTTTCCGGTCTTCTCGTTTCCATGTCTTCTAACGGGTTATCCCAGTCTAGATTTTTTATTAACAGCATATAAAAGGTGCCTGAAGGATCAATATCTATGTACCAGCCGACATCTAAAGTCAAGCGGCTTTCTTTATGCTCCAACTGCAATAATGATGACGTAAAGTTGAACCAGTCATCACTGTCTTCCTCTAACTGATCTGGATCGATATCAATTAGTTTATTATAAGAGACAGTCCATCCTTGAGGAACTCTCAGGCGTAAATAGTCAGGAGGGCCTTCAAAAATAAAAATGTTCCCTCCAAATGCCGCCGCTTCTATTTTCCAAATGATCCGTTCCAATTCGTCCACTAACTGCCGGCGATCTTCAACATTGATTGTGTCAATCGTTTCTCCATGATTGTCACAAATATGTATAAGATAATCATCATGGCCTTTAATGATTTTGACCGCAGCATGATATCTTTGTTTTTCTAATTCTATTAATTTGGTATTTGGTTCAACTGTTTCTTGTGTGACGGTTAAATCATGATATTTAACGAACCAGCCGCACGGTATATTTATAGGTTCTAATGATTTTATGGAATTAGACAAATCGTTCACTCCTGATTTGTATAATATAAACTGTTGATTTGTTACGATGACTTCCAAGAGAATACAACCCTTTATTTATCCCTCTTTACATTTCACGGCCATTAGAATCACTTTGTAAAATTATAATGTACCTACTCATTTTCTATCCTAAAACTAGAAAAAGCACTTGTTTCCTTTTATTTACAACCAAGTGCTTTATTCTTAACTTTAGGAGCAGTTAATAAACATATATTAAACTTACGATTGTTATATAAGTTTTTTCCTAATTAAAATAACTTTATAAACTCTTCTCTTTTTGTTGGGATCTCAGTGTTTGTGCTCTGATAATTTTCAATGCCTTTTCCTATTTTTTCAATCTCCTTCAATGTGATAAAACCAGTTTCCACTGCACTGTTTAAAAAGATGGTAATACTATCGTTATTAATACTCTCTAACGCTTGTGGTAAATATTTCACTTTTTCCTTTTTATAAGCTTCCCAAGAAGTATAAGCGACAGCATCAACTAATAGTGACCATAGCCTAGCAATATTTAAGTCTTCTTCTTCCTCAGCAAATTCTGAAATTCCTGTAAAGTCTGCGTTATCAATTAGCTCGTATAAGTCATCACCAGTAACAGCATGAGATTCAACCCATAACCAGCATTTGTCCAATGCTTCTCTCCCTTCAGGATACCTTTCATCGTCTTTGCTGATTACAGAAAATACTCTTTCGGCAACTGTTAAAACAAAGCCTACTTTAACTTCATTTTGTAAATTATCGATTGAAATATTATCCATGATTTCCTCCTTAAAATTATCCGATAATCTTTCCATCTTTTAAAACGAAAGATAACAGTCCATTAGTTTTAACACTGTCATCAATCTCTGATGTTACTTCTATTGTTAGATTGGGATATTTCTTGCTTGCTTGATAAAATATACCACTCTTTTCAATAGGATAAGGTTTAAGTAATCCTTTACTACACTTATTACATACGCCTCTTGGATTAGACTGGTGAACTCTTAATGTACCTGTTACTTCCGTCGGTTTGATGCCTGCCTTCTTTACAGCAGAATCAAACTCGTTTAAAACTCCTTCTTCAGCATGTCTTGTAAACTGTGCTAATTTAGGATTTTTCATATGATCGTATGGGGCCCTGATCTCTCTATTTGGTAAGATTGTATCCAATGAAGGCAGTCCAGCTTCTTTTCTTACTTCTGGAGATCCACCTTCAAAAGTCCTTTTTTCAAGTCCTTTTACATCGGTTTTACCAACTGCAATTGTATTAGTCTCTGGAACATTCCACTTTTTCCGTAAAACATCCAGATCTTCTTTACCCAGTTGGATCTTACCATTACCCATCCCCTTACCACTCACCATCTTCACAATTCCAAGCTCTTTCACCGGCGTTTTCTCAACATTCACGCGGACAATTGGGGTGCCGATGCGGTGGCCTGTTGTGGAGGCCGGCTGTTCGACGTAGACGCGGACGTTTGTCGG
>Ga0180433_10001878_pt1 | contig 34142 bp, 27 predicted proteins | sample SS_ome_8_FD_132980 | JGI IMG/M metagenome (GOLD analysis project Ga0180433, IMG submission 132980) | Hypersaline lake sediment archaeal communities from the Salton Sea, California, USA - SS_1_D_1 metaG | ecosystem: Environmental > Aquatic > Non-marine Saline and Alkaline > Hypersaline >...
AGTAGGATCTGATCCATTTGTTGTATAGTGTATGGTTGCTTCTGCAGTTGAGCAGCTAATGGTTACATCCTGAGGTGTAGTATAGGTACCAGGTGAAGGATCAAAGGTTGGTGTAGCAACAGTATCGGTTATTGTAAAGTGCCATATATTTGACCACCCACCCCAATTGTCCCGGTTGTCTTTACTTCGGACTCGCCAATAGTAGGTATCATTGGGAAGAGAACTTGAGGGTGTGTAATTAGAACTGATCAGACCGGGTTGGTCAATTTCCGGACTGGAGAAATTGCTGGAATTATCAACTTCCAGTTCATAAACTGCTTCATTTACATCAGACCAATCAAAGGTAGGGGTATTGTCTTTCGAAGTAGAGCCATTATCTGGTGATATAAGAACAGGGGCTTCTGGTCCGGTTGTATCAGGTACTTTTCTTATCTCTAAGGTATAGCTTCCTGTATTAGCCAGGACACCAGAAGATTTTGAGATGTTGCTGTAATATCCAATACCTATATAATAGGTTCCATCATTTCCTGATGGAACAATATATGATAATGTTTCATTTTCACCACTAAAAGTTGCATCCATATTTAATACCCTTGTACCTCCAAAATATAAAACAATTTCAGGATCAAGCTGAGAAGTTACGTTACAGAATGCAATAATTGAATCACCAGAAGAAGCAGAAAAAGAAAACCAATCCTGATCGGTGGAGGGATTGATTTCAGGACCGGAACCGCTCTGCCAGGTTGGTGGTGTACCACTGAATGTGATGGGTTCAGCTTCTGGTCTTGAATCATTTGGTTCATATGGATCACTATAAACTAAACTGAAATAATCGTCGCTGAAATCATAAATATCTGTACTACTGGCACTGGTAATCTTAATTTTGTAATAATTGTATTCGTCATAGTCTGATGGTATTGACCAATAACAACTATCATCATTGGCATCACTGTTTTTAATAAGTTTGTAAAAATTACTCTGCTTATACAGTTCAATTTTCACATGGCTACCAGCATTTGAACTGGTCCACTCAATAATATAGTCAGAACCAAGCTCCCAGCTTTCTCCTCCATTTGGTGAAGTAATTTCTATATAAGTCTCAGTTAAACTAAAATAATCGTCACTGAAATCATAAATTTCTGCATCACTAGTACAGGTAATCTTGATTTTGTAACTATCGTAGTCATCATAGTATAATGGTATTAACCAGTTGTAACTGCCGTCATTATTAGTACTGCTAATAATAGTTTTATAAAAACTGGAACCTTTATAAAGTTCAATTTTTACATTGCTTCCAGCATTTGAACTGGACCAGGTGATTGTATGATTTGATCCCAATTCCCAATGTTCTCCTCCATTAGGTGATGTGACAGTTATAGTCTTTGGTGATATTGTAAAACTCCATGTTTCCGACCATTCACACCAACTACCCTGACTATCTTTCGCCCGTACCCGCCAATAATAGGTATCTTCAGAAAGCGAACTGGAAACAGTGTAATCTGAACTAGTAAGGTTGTTTTCATTAATTTCAGGACTGGAGAAACTGCTGGTATTATCAACTTCAAGTTCATAGTATGCTGCATCATTCACTGCTGACCAGTCAAAGGTTGGGGTGTCATCAGTGATGGTATTACCATTTTTTGGTGAGTTTAAAACAGGTCTCATGTCACTCCAGGACATATCTACACTTTCTTCTTTACCTGCTTTCACACTAATACCGCTTTTATATGCACGTCCGATAATTTTACTATTATTATTTTTACCATATAACAGTACTGAATAGTTATCAGCAGGATCAAGATCATTTATTTTTATAGAAAAAGATCCATTATTATTTTTTGAATGATCTTCATTATGAATTGTGCTTGATCCTTTTTTTACTGTGCAGTGAACAGTGTATAGAGTTTCCTGGGCTTTTAGTAGTTTAGTGCTATCGTTTTCAGAGGTAAGTTTTATACTTATTGATCCTTTATCATTTTCAGGTTCAAATATGTTACAGTGTATTATAAAAATTGAAAAAATAAAAAAAAGTAGTAATTTTTTTGTGTACATCCCAATCCTCTTTTTTTTTACAAGACCTCCAAGGTCTGCCAGACCTTTGAGGTCTAAAATGACCCATCAATGCATAAAGGCATTCAATTTTTCAAATTAGGTGGTCTCCACTTTCAAAGTGGAGACCACCTTTATTTGCCTCTTAACTATTTACATTTCTCCTGGTATAGTAATTGAAATACTTCCTCTATCATTTGGTGGAGGGATAATTTTTTTAGCAATTAAAGCAGCAACACCAATACCTAATAAATAATAAAGAGTTTTCCCCCCTTCGCTTTTCTGCAAGGTAGCATCCACGGCAAACACAAAACCTTCTCCTTCAAGTCCATTGGGATAATCTTCTGTCATCTCCCAGATTATTTGTTTATCCTTACCGGGAATTATATCTTTACCAATATCTCCTCTTACTGTTTGAGGTTTAAGTCGAAATGAAAATCCATAATTATCTGACAACGAAACATCAATTGTATATTTTTTATTTATTTTACCAATCAAGTCATATTCGATAAAAATAAGTTCATCCATTTGGGTGAATGAAACATTCTCTACTTTAACTTCCTGGGCATTGATTTGTACAATTGAAATTAATAAAAATAGTATACTTATTTTACGAGTTCGAATCATAATTTATTTCTCCTATTACTAAAATCTACGGTGAAAGTGGACTCCACTTTCAAAGTGGAGTCCACCTCTCACACTAAATCTATTTTTTATTATACACAGTATACATAACTGTTGCTTCAGCACGTTTTGATACGGGAATTTCAGAAAGACGCCTGGCAAGTTGGGTTATAGCCATTTTAGGAGTACCCATTACCCCAAATCCTTCCGACATTGCAAGACCAAATAAAAAATCAATTTGTTTTTTAGTGGCAATTACTTTTACTATTTCAGAATCTTTTTTATGAACCGGTAATGCGGATACACGAATATGAAAACCTGAAACTCTATCATCTATAGAAGGAAATATAAATGTTTTATCAGCCTGAATAAAATTATCCTGATGAGATATATTGGGATAGAGCACATAAACAGAATCATTAGCAGCAAGATTAATAATGGTGATATAGCAATCTTTGGTGGAGGATATAGTAAATATCACTTCATCTCCTGAATCAAAAGATTTCCGGTTCAGAGTAAGTTTTACTTTAAAAGATGGATCAGATTTATCATTGACCGGTTTTACCTTAGCTTCCATAGTTAACTTTAATTTGATAACCGGAGGTGCAGAAGGATTTTCAGGTGGTATTGTTTCTGTTTGCCATTGTATGTTTTTTTCTTCGATAACATGTCCATAAGCAATGGAATGAATAAAATCACCAGCGAGCATGAAATTCCTTACCAGTGATTCTGCCTGTAGCTGCACTCCACATACTTTCTCAATAGCATTTAATCTGGCTTTGCGTTTAGCAATAACTTGAGCTTCTTCATTGGAAATATTTTGTACCAATGCTTCTCCGGTACAGGTAATCCACTGAGCTTTATTTTGACTCTGTACTTGTGTATTTATTATAAATGTTATTATTATATAAACTGTAAATAAATATTTATATATCATTTTTGTTAGTATCTTTTACTGAACTTTTAAAATTTATTTAAATGAACACAATATATATTCGGCAATTCCCTTCATTATAGGTGTTTGTTCTCTGCCATATATCCTTCGTGCCATGTAGGGGACATTATTGTTTACATATTGATGCACCTCGTTCAAAGTGATATTACGATCTTTGTTTTTATCCGCTTCTCCTCGTAAACCTCTGAGAAAATAATAAGTAAATAGTGAATGATTTGCCTGTGGGTACCAGCTGGAGATCTGAGCTCCTGTCGCACTGGTAATAAGATTTATTTTGTTACTGTATAAAGGGTAGTCCACATCAATATACATGGGACTAGCATTGGGCATTATCATTCCCTTCTGAGAGCCACCGGAAAAACAGGCGTCTAAAACCACAGTTATTGATTTTGCTGGTATAATGTTGAGATTTTTGTAAAAAACTTCCAGGGGATATCCATCAATTTTTACATAATTGGGGTCACTGTTATAAGGCATAAAATAAGCTTTTTTGTTTTTCATATCAGGAGCACCATGTCCGCTGTAATAAATAAATACATCTGATTGGTTAGCTCGTACCCAATTGTAAAGTTTGCCTTCTGCTATGCTTGCTGTTCCAAACACTCGTTCAAAATCTGATTTACTTGCATTCTCAACAAATATGATATTTTCTTCTTTATATCCTAACATATTTTTTAGATATTTTTTTACTGTTTTGGCATCATTGCGAGCATATTCCACATCAGGAACATCTTTATGTGTGTAGTTTTTATTTCCAATGATAACAGCTATTCCGTATTGATTAGAAGTACTAATATGAGGAATGTTTTTATCCACATCCACAAATACCGGTTCAAAAGCTTCGGTACCTTTGGTAGTAATATTAAAAGCAATTTTTGCAGGCTCAGATTCAAAACCTGAGTCACGGTCTACTGCCTTTGCTGTATAGGTAATAGTTCCAGATGGCAATCTGGAATCCCATTTTATTTCACTGGCATACCTTCCGATCCCACCCGGTCTGATTGGATCCATAAATTTCACAATACTTTTTGGTATTTCACCCCAGCTGGTCTTGTATTCAATTTCAAGCTTAGGATTATCCACAGTATACTCACCAGTATTTTTCACCAAAACTGTTACTTCACCAGTCTCTCCTTTAGTGAGTGATTTATCACCTGATGGGTCACTATATGAGGCTTCACAAACCAGTTCAGTTTCTCTTTTTATCTCTTTATATTCTTTAAAAGGATTAATGATTTTTCCTGCTTTGCTTTTGCCTCTGTCATGTTGTGCGTAGATATTTATTGGTAATATAAACATAAGAAATAATATAATTTTTTTATTCATAATTAACCTCTTTAATATATTCTCTCTAGGAAATGTTAATCTTTTCTTAAAATTATTGGAAAATTAAATATTTGTGTATAGAATCATCGAATAAGTATCATGCTTTTTGAGATATATTGGTTATTAAATTTTAATCTATAATTATAGATACCACTCGAAACTATATTACCATTTTTATCCTTTCCATCCCATCCTATTAAATAATTACCAGGATTCTTTTTTTCATTTACTAATGCAATAACTTTCTTACCAAGTTGATTATATATTACTAGGGAAACATATCCTGTTGTTGGGATAGAAAATGAGATCTTAGTATCTGGATTAAATGGATTTGGAAAGTTTTGGTTTAATTGAAAATAATTTGGAGGAAATAATATTTTATTTGTTAGATTTGTTAATACATTACTAATTTTTAGGATGCCTACAATCATTGATCCTTGATTATCAGCATGATAATTGTCATTAAAACCCAAATATAGTTCACCACCACTTTCAGTCCAGTGAGTAGATCGAAATACTTGTCCGGCAGGCCAAGGAGTATTATCTCCTATTTTCATAACAATTCCAAGGCCAGCATTAGCATACGGGACCATATTGTCACCTTTGGTATTATCACTACCAACAAGATAAGCACCCAGTTTATTCCCCATTGAAGTTTGATGAGTAATAACAGCTCCCCATGAAAATAAATAAATATAATCGCCGGATTTGATTGTGATTCCAGTAGATTGCCAGCTTGAATTTCTTGAGTCAACAGGTATTGTTGTATCGAGTAAGTCAGAACTATTAGTTAATCCACTAATTTTTAGGATACCTACAATCATAGAACCTTGGTTGTCAACATGATAATTATCATTAAAACCCAGATACAACTCACCTCCATTATTTGTCCAATGAGTTGCCCGGAATACTTGTCCAACGGGCCAAGGAGTATTATTTCCAATTTTCATAACAATACCAAGTCCGGCATTAGCATAAGGTACCATATTATCGCCTTTGGTATTATCACTACCAACAAGATAAGCACCCAGTTTATTTCCCATTGAAGTTTTATGAGTAATAACAGCACCCCACGAAAATAAATAAAGATAATCACTGGATTCGATTGTGATTCCAGTAGACTGCCAGCTTGAATTTCTTGAGTCGACAAATATTGTTGTATCTAGTAATGTTTGTGCTTGAATTCTGTATGAAAAAATGATTATAAAAGCTAAAACTATCTTTATAATTTTCATTTTTAACTCCTAAAAATATTAGTTTTTCTAATTCTATAGAACTATATTTTTTTAAATTTTTGATTTATTGAGATGTTTATCTTTTATTACTCATACAAATGATTAAATTTATAAATTTAAAACAGCAATCAGCATACCAATACAAATTTATTTTAAAGAAGGAAGAGATAAAATAAATTATATGATAATTGATATTAGATATTAAAATCTAAAATAAAGCTATTTATTTGATTTTAATTAACTTATACAATCAAAAAAATAATTAATAATTGCTTAAAAAGATTAAAAATAATAATATGTCTGTATTTAATTAATAATCAACAAGCAAATAATCACTAAAATATGTTAGATAATTCCAACACCAGTCGGAATCTTCCAACATAATTTTATAAAATTTTAAATTGAGGTGAGTTATTTAAAGGCAGGATCAATTTCTAATGATCGAATTTTTTCATGCAGATGACTTCTGTTAATCCCGATTTCTTTAGCGGTTTTTTGGATATTTCCTTTATTACGTTTTAAGGCCTGGATTAGATATTCACGTTCAAAATAGTGCTTTGCTTTTTTATACGATTTCAGGTTTTGCCAGGAAGGATTTTTGTTTATAGATCTCTTTTCTTTCTCCCAGATCATATCCAGCTCCCAGAGATCAATCACTTCCGAGGATGACATGACCACTAATTTTTCAATAAGATTCTTTAATTCGCGCACATTTCCCGGCCAGTGATATTCGGAAAGTTTCTGGAGGGATTCTTCTGATAATTTCTTGGGAAACGTATTGTCTTTTTGAGAAAAATATTTCATAAAATATTCAGCAAGTAAGGGGATGTCTTGTTTTCGTTCTCTGAGCGGAGGAACAGTAAGATTGGCAACATCCAGGCGAAAATACAGATCTTCTCTGAAATTACCTTTTTCAATTTCTTCTTTTAAGTTTTTATTTGAAGCAGAGATCACTCTGATATCAACCTTTTTTGTAACCACAGATCCCACTCTGGTGACCTCTCCATTCTCCAGCACCCGCAGTACCTTTGCTTGGGCCCGAAGGTCCATATCTCCCACTTCATCCAAGAAAATAGTACCGTTATGCGCCTGTTCAAATTTCCCTTTTTTATCCTGATAAGCACCGGTAAATGACCCTTTTATGTGACCAAAAAGTTCGCTCTCGATGAGTTCTTTAGGAATAGCTGAGCAGTTTACTTCTATAAAAGGTCCATCAGATCTGTTACTCTCCCGGTGTATTCTTTTTGCAACCAGCTCTTTGCCGGAACCTGTTTCTCCGTTTATCATAACCCTGCAATTAGTAGCGGCAATTTTTTTTATTTTTTTATCCAGTTCTTTCATGCAGAGACTGTTATCATACAGTTCTATACTCCCGTTCAGCATATCCCTCAGTTTAATATTCTCCTGGGACAAGGATCGTTGTTTAAGGCAGTTTTTTACAGTTATCAATATCCGTTCTGGTTGGAGTGGTTTTTCCAGAAAATCATAGGCTCCTAGTTTGGTTGCCTGAACAGCATCCTGAATAGTACCCTGTCCGGTTATTACTATGACTTCCGGTGCGTTTTTCTTTTTATATATTTTCCTCATAATATCTATTCCATCAATACCAGGCATGCGAAGATCCAGAAGGAGCAGATCAATATTGTTATTTCTCAGACTGTCAAGGGTTTCAATTCCATTTTTAGCAAGGTGAATAGTGTATCCTTCTTCTTCAAGTATTTCCTGAGAAGGAAGACGAATGTTTTCTTCATCATCTGCAATTAGTATGTTGTATGGGTTCATTTTATTCAAAAATAACTATTTTTTTAAATTCATAAGGTCATTCTAAGAACCCACAAAAGACACAAAATTCACGAAATATAAACATTTAGTGTGTTTAGTGTATTTCGTGGGAGATATCTTTTTAGACTGAACTCATTCATATAAAAAATATAAAGCAATCTGTGTGCCACATAAAATTATCCGGTTATTCAAAAGGGATATCAATTGTTACCACTGTTCCGCTTCCTGGTTCACTGGATATTTCAATGTATCCTTTATGTGAGATGATTATATGCCGGGCAATAGCAAGACCAAACCCTGCTCCGCCTGGTTTGTTAGTATATCCTGGATCAAAAATCTTTTCAATGGTTTCTTTTTCAATGCCTTCTCCGGTATCCATTACCTCTATCTGCACAAAATCTTTTATGGAATTGTTATCTTTGTCGATATGTTCAATGACTCTGGTCGTAATGTTTATTTCACCTGTATCTTTTATAGCTTCTTTGGCATTATGGATGATATTGGTGAGTGCAAGCTTTATCATCTCATGATCTGCCCGGATGAGCAGTTTTTCTTTTGAAGGTTTGTAGTTAATTTTAATATTTTTTCCTTCTTCAATTTCTAATTTATTAAGTATTTTCTTAATAATTTCTTCCAGGTTGCAGGGTTGGAGGGTCATCCGGGAGGAATCAGAAAATTTCATAAATGAATTGGTTGCATTTCTCAGTCTTTCCACTTCTTCAGTTATGGCACCTACATACCGGTTATATTTATCGGATTTTTCCCCTGTATCTTTTATGATCATCTGATGAATTCTCTTCAGATTAAGCAGTACAGCAGAAAGTGGATTTTTGATTTCATGGGCAAGTTGTTGGGCCATGGCTCCCCACGTGAGTATATGGTCTGACTGCAAAACACTATCTTTTTCAGAAATTAAAATTATTTTTTCTTTCTCACTCCCTTCTTTCTTAAATATTCTTTTTACTTCTATGAAAAAGTCTTTTTTATTATTATCTAGCTCATTTAATATGATCTTTCCTTTTTGTGATGATACATTATCTTTATCCATTTTTTTGAGAAATACGCTTAGTTTATCAAAGATATTTGCATGTAATAATTTATAATGTTTGCTTACGAACAAGAACTTTTCCGGTATTTTTAATTGTTTTCGTGCTTTTTTATTAATGAATGTTATTTGATTTTTTTGATTTATTTTTATTACACCTTTGTTGTTATAAAAACATTTATTTTCAATGTTTTTCTTAATTAAAATATGAATAAGTAATAGAGTACAAAAAATAAAGAGTATTGGTACTAATAAATTCATATGATTCATATGCCTGGTATAATAAGTAATATTCTTTTTTAATTTTAATAAACAGCTATTACCGTTTTGTGGATATAAAAGCCTTCTTTCCCCAAATCCACATTTTGCAATAGATACATTCCAATCAGGTGTTTTATTCAATGCTTTTAAATTAAAATTATTATCTAATATTATAAAGAATTCAGGTGAGTTTATTATAATTTCCTTTATTCCGTCATTATCCAGATCTTCTATAAAATTTAATACTATATTATTAAAGTTTACATTCTTGTTAATTGTTTTGTGTGACTCCTTTAAAAAAAATCCATTTTTGAAATTATCATATTGATATATTTTTATATCATTATTTTTGTCTGTAATAATTAATTCATCTTTACCATTATAATCTAAATCGTTTAATAAAAAACTTGTAAAATAATTATTGATATGTAATTTTTTTAGTAGTTTCTTTTTTTCTGGTTTAAATAAAAAAATTTCACTTTCTTTTTGTTGTGCTATAGCGGGTTGTTGTATGGAATTCATTAAAATAAATTCAGTTTTTCCATCTCCAGTAATATCGCCAGATCTAAGAAATACTTTTCTTCCTCTTGCATTATCGAATACATGTTTAAATAATTCATTTCCTTTTTTATTTAAAATGATAAAGTAATTGTGGAAATCATCTGTACCGTTTATAGGTTTTTTATTATTGCCAAAACTTACAGTTGAAAATAAAATTTCCATCTCACCATCATTATTAATATCATATAATAATGGATATTCATTTATAAAGGCACCCATTTTATACTTCCATATACATTTACCTTCCAAATAATCGAAAGCATAAATTCCTCTGGGAGATCCAGCTTCTGTTGTTAATACATGTGTGATTATATCAATTCTTCCATCATTATTTACATCTATATAAGCAAATGGAAAAATTTGGCATCCCCATGGTTGATAAGATTTTGTAAAACTATCCTTTGTAACAGCGAAGAATTTATATAATTTCTTGTCATTTAAAGTTCGTATATGAATGAATATTGAATCATGTAATGTTTCACAAAAGATTATTTCTTTTTTACCATCTTTATTTAAATCAAAATACCATGCTTTTTGTGGTGTTAAAATACCTTGTATATTAAATTGTTCTTTTTCATCACCATTAATATTGAAAATATGAATTGAATTTGCTTTTATTTCCTTGCCATATTTATATCTTTCTGCAAATGCAAAGAATTCATCCGTACCGTCATTTTCAATATCAACAGGTTGAACATAAAAGTAGGCATAAGTGTTAGTATTTCTTAATATATATGGATAACTTTCCGGATCAAGCGGATCAGGTTCTTGTGGCTTGGGCAGGGAAATAATGAACCAGATAAAAAAGAATATTGTCAGACAGACAAGCAAAATAAGAGGAATTCTGTACTGGGTAATATAATAAAAAGGTGAAATCCTCAGGGTGAATTTTTCTGCTTTCTTCATTTCTCATGCCCCCCGTGAAGTTTTCAAAGTCTATAGAATTAGGATAATTATTTTAAAACTAAAAAAAAATGTTGATATATGCAAGGAAATTGTATAAGAGTTTGAATTTATGCAATAAAATGAAGATGGAGCCCTCTCCTTAATCCTCTCCCAAATGGAGAGGAAAAATATTTCCCTCCCTTGAGGGAGGGATAAAAGGGAGGGTGTAAATACAGGTAGTTCAGGTGGATTCCACTTGGGAAGTGGAGCCCACCTATAATATCTTTCTTTTTTATATTAAATTTAATTCTTCTCAGAATATTTTTGCAGAAGAAAATATTGTGCAATATGATCAAAATCACGATCGCTGTGAAGAATATATACTGCATTTTCAATACATATTGAGGAAATGATACAGTCTACTCATACCCAACCGCAGTATACCCAACCCAATGCCTCAAGGTAGCAGGAGCAGTGAATCCCAGCCCCGGTTCCTGAATGGACATTTTTCCTGGTTTCAGACTGGTACCATAGCTGATAAAATGTCCTTTCAGATCTCCCAGGTTTAAATTTTTCTTTACATTATAGAGAAAATCCACCCCAAAAGGTACTGAAAACCTGCCGCACCAGGTAATGTTATAGGTATAGACATCACTGCTGTCCACCAGGGTATACATAAGCTCTTTGAGTTTTTCCGGTTCAATTTTCCCTGTCAGATAGGTGTCGGTCAAATGACGATCGCGGCTTACAGCTTTCAGATACCCTTCCTGGTCAACACCAAAGGCAGCGTAATTTTTTCCACTCCAGCTTTCATTTCCGTAATGTACTAAATCAGTTGATATGAGAACTCCGATATCTTTACCTAACTGCAGATTAAGTTGTTCAATATATCCAGAAACAGTATTAGCAAACGATTCGGCTATATAATTCAGCCGTTCCCATTTCATGTAAGGGACCAGAACAGGGACAATCTTAATGTCTTTATTATAATACTGCAGAAAGGGGAGTAGTCCTTCAATAGAATGTTCTTCAGCATGAAAAGTGTTTGATACTGTATAAAGAGAAGTATCCATTTCAGATAGAAATTTTTTCCGTAGAGAAGAAACATTGATTTCTCCATATGGTCCTAGCCAGAAGTCAAAACTGTCAAAGATTAGTTTATCTCTTATTCCCCAATCTTTGGCTCTATGAGCAACACCAAAGATAATTATATGGTCCATGGTAAAGTCTTCCAATAAATCAACATAAACTCTTCCTGCATATAAATGATCGTCATGGGGACAGATCCCTCCGATGAATTTTTTGGAAATTGCATTTTTCACAACTGTTTCTTTTTTTAGCTGTAATTGTTTTATTTTATTAATGACAGCTTCAATTTCCTGTTTATTTTGCGAAAATCCCACTGTATCAGCCAACCCACGGACAGATATATCTGTGTCCGCTTCCTGTTTTTTGTTACAAACAGTGAATAGTATCGTAAGTAAAGACAACATTAAAAATAAAAATGATAATTTTTTTAGCATAATGTATTACCTCCAATGTTTTAATTATCAAACAAAGACACCTAGTTATAATGTAAATAGTAATTGTTTTGTTTATATTTAGCTTATTTTTTATCGGTTTTTAATCGCAATCGGTATCGGTATCGATTTCGCCATCGATTGTGTTATGACCCAAACTAAACAATAGATTGTTCAGCTTTCATTTACTTAAGTATATTACAATGCTCATTATGTCGTGTATACTTAAAATGTTATCGTTCCCCTTCGATTGCGATACCGATACCGAGTTCCGATGGCCTTTTAGAAATTTCTGGACTTTTCAACAAGGTTATTAGATAAAAATAGAAAAATATATACTTTAATTCAATTTTATTATAAAAAAACTTTTAAATTTAATTTTTTTTTAGTATATAGTGGATGTTAAAACTAATAGTTTTTATAAAAAAGAGAGGTAGCCAAATGAAAAGAATACTTTTAATATTTATTTGTACGGTTTTTTTGATACTATCCTGTTCCAAATCTTCAAAAAATCCATTTTTGAAAGAGTTTAACACTCCCTTTGAAATCCCGCCGTTTGATCAGATTAAAAAAGAACATTATATCCCTGCTATTAAGAAAGGGATAGATATTCATAATCAGGAAATCGAAGATATTATCAACAACACTGAAGAGCCAACTTTTAACAATACTCTGGTGGCTTTAGAGAAAAGCGGATCCTTATTGCGGAAAACCAGAAATGTATTTTATGTACTGAATAGTTCCATGTCTGATGAGAAGATGCAGGAGATTGATAAAAAGATAACTCCTATGCTATCAAACCACCAGGATGATATTTTACTTAATGAAAAGCTTTTTAAGAGAATAAAAACAATTTATGGAAAAAGAGAGGATCTGGATCTTTCCACGGAACAAAATACTCTTGCAGAAGAATATTATAAAGATTTTGTGAGAGGTGGTGCGAATCTTTCTGATGAGAAAAAAAAGGAGCTGCGGAAAATCAATGAAAAGCTTTCTGTTTTATCAGTTGAGTTTGGTGAGCATATTCTTAAGGAAAATAATAAATTTGAATTGGTGATAGAAGATGAAAAAAACCTGGAAGGATTACCGCAGTCAATAAGAGACGCTGCTGCTAATGCAGCACAAGAAAGAGGGTATGAAAATAAATGGGTTTTTACTCTGCACAGATCCAGCATTACCCCCTTTCTTACCTATTCAACCAGGAGAGATTTACGGGAAAAGATTTTTAAAGGATATATAAACCGGGGTAATAACAATGATGAACTTGATAATAAAGACATTGTTTCCCAGATTGTATCATTGAGAGTCAAGCGAGCCCATCTTTTAGGATATGAAACTCATGCTCATTATATTCTGGAAGAAAACATGGCAAAAAAATCTGGAAATGTATTTGATCTTCTTGATAAGATATGGAAACCTGGTCTTGAAAAGGCCAAACAAGAGGTTGAAGAACTTCAGCAAATAATTTATGAAGAAGGAAACGATTTTAAACTCCAGCCCTGGGATTGGTGGTTTTATGCAGAAAAACTTAAACAGAAAAAGTATGCACTCAGTGATGAGCAGTTAAAACCATATTTTGAATTAGAAAATGTCAGGAAAGGGATTTTTTATCTGGCAAACAAACTGTATGGAATCAATTTTATAGAGAGAGATGATCTTCCCGTATATCATAAGGATGTGAACGTATATGAAGTTGAAGAAGCAGATGGTACTCATATTGGTATTTTTTATACAGATTATTTTTCCAGATCAACCAAAAGGGGTGGTGCCTGGATGAACAGTTTCAGGAAACAGTCTAATATTGATGGAAATTGGATGGGTCCAATTATAACCAATAATTTAAATCTTGCTAAACCTTCTGAGGGAAAACCTACACTCCTTACTTTAGATCAGGTAACAACCATGTTTCATGAATTCGGTCATGGTCTGCATGGTCTGCTATCCAATTGTACCTACAGAAAGCTTTCAGGCACTTCTGTTGCCAGAGATTTTGTAGAATTACCTTCACAGATCATGGAACACTGGGTTACAGAACCTGAAATGCTCAAAGTGTATGCAAAGCATTATAAAACTGGAGAAGTAATTCCTTCTGAATTAGTCAGTAAGATCAAGAAAGCTGGTTTTTTTAATCAGGGATTTGCTACTGTGGAATATTTGTCAGCTGCTTATCTTGATATGTTTTGGCATACTTTGACTGAACCGGAAGAGAAAGATGTGTTGGCATTTGAAAATAAGATGATGGATAAAATCGGATTAATTCCGGAGATTGTGGTCAGGTACAGAAGTCCGTATTTTTCTCATATATTTTCCGGTGGTTATTCTGCCGGATACTATAGTTATATATGGTCTGAGGTTCTTGACTGTGATGCTTTCCATGCTTTTAAGGAAACATCTGTTTTTGATAAAAAGACTGCTCTTTCTTTTCGGGAAAATATTCTGGAAAAAGGAGGATCCGAAGACCCCATGGTTTTATATAAAAGATTCAGAGGTGCTGAACCGGATGTGAAATATCTTCTGCAAAAGAGAGGCCTGAAATAAAATATAATGTATAAAAATTCAATTTATAAAATACGGAAGATAGGAAATACTATTTTAATTAAATATAATTTCTCTCTTCCGTATTTATTAATTTCAGTTATAAAGGAATGATTAAATTTGTAGTTTGTCTGTGTTAGATTTTTTAGTCCAGCCAGTATAATATACGTCCGCATTGTTCACATTTTATGACTCTGTCATCTTTTCTTCCTATCATAGAATAAGATGTAGGTAATTTTGCAAAACAACCCAGACATATATTATTTTTAACAGGTACAATAACATGTTTATAGCGGGTTCTTAATTTCTTGTAGGTTCTCAGAAAGGATGGGTTTATTTTTTTTGCCAGATCATTCAGAGCACTATCCAGTTTTTCTTTTCCTTCAATCTGAAATCCTAATTCTCCTTTTTCCTGTTCGGAATCACGGAGCATTAAATCAATATCCTGATACATTACTAACAGTTCTAATTGTGATTTAGCCATATTCTACTTATTTTTTATGATTTCTATCAATGAATTATAATCTTCTATTTTTAACAAAGCTTTATGCATTTTAGAATCTTTTACAACCTCCACAATTTTTCCTAATAAAGGTAAATATCTGTTATTTTTGTCCTGTGGTGGAGCCACAATAAGAAAAAAAATATGCACATTTTTATTATCAACAGCATCAAACGGTATACCTTTTTTTGATAAACCAAACACTATATATATATCTGAAACTGTCAGAGTTCTGCAATGCGGAATAGCTACCCCCTTTCCAATTCCAGTGCTGCCCAGTGTTTCACGTTTAATTAATGTCTGATATAATATAGATTCATTTTTTATTACATTTAATTTTATTAAGGGATGAATTAATTCTTTTATAACACTATTTTTGGTTTTTGATTTCAATGAGGGGATAAATAATTCTTTTCGGAAAAATTTAGCAAGATTAAGACTATCCATAAAAACTCCAATAATATATTATAAATATTTATTTAGTTTTTTTTTCTTTAATTCTTCGACAATATCTTTTATATCTTCTGATTTATCTTTCCGGCAAATAATTGTTGCACCTTCATTTTGTACAATAATTATATCTTTTAAACCCAGTACAGCAACCATTTCATCTGTATCAATATAAGAATTTTTAACATTTTTAGTTATTACTTTGCCATTTAGTGTATTTCCATTATTATTTTTTTTACTTAATTTATATACCTGTTCCCAGCTTCCCAGATCATTCCATGGGAAGTTACCCTTTACTATACAAACATTATCTGCCTTCTCCATAATCCCATTATCAATAGATGTGGATTTTAATGTAGGATAAATTTTATGTAATTTTTCTCCAAAGTCATTTTTTGTTAAAGAAGATTTAATATCCATTAATGCTTTATATAAATCAGGAAGAAATTTTTTTACAGCTTTAAAATAAGTTTGTACTTTAAAAATAAAAATCCCACTATTCCAGTAGAAATCACCACTATTTATAAATCTCTGAGCAGTTTCAACATCAGGTTTTTCAGCAAATGTACTGACTGTATAAACATTAATGTTATTTACAGTTCTAATCTTTTTATTACTTTGAATATACCCATAACCGGTTGCTGGGCGGTCAGGTGTAATACCGATGGTCACAAAACAGTTATTGTCTTGTGCCACTTTTACTCCAGCATTAATAGTTTTAATAAAAATATTTTGTTTTTGAATAAGATGATCAGCCGGAGAAACAATTATTATACTTTCAGGATCTTTTGACTGGATAAACAATACTCCCAGTCCTATACAGGGAGCAGTATTTTTACCAACCGGTTCAAAGATTACATTGTCTATAGGAATATTATGAATATATTTTTTGATTTCTTTTTTCTGTGATTCTTTAGTAACTATATATATATTCTTGGGAGGCGTTAATTTTTCGAAACGGGATATTGTATTTTCAATTAAAGATTTTTTTCCATATATATTTAAAAATTGTTTTGGTTTTTTTTCTCTGCTTTTTGGCCAGAATCTGGTACCGGATCCTCCTGCCATTAATAAGCAATATATCATATACATTCCTTTTTCATATCTGTAATAAATGTAAAAAGTTGTTTGATAAAAACGTGAAGGTAAATAAATATTAATGTAGGAAAGTTATGATTCATATTGAATAAATTAAATAAATTTGATAAAAAATGCAAGTTATTTATTTATTATAAATGCTAATATGGCTAAATAAACTACACCTGTAATTAATAAAATAATTGAGTTTTTATTTTCCAGTTCTATACCTGAGTATCCTTTTGGTCGGGGGAGGGGTACAGGATCCCATTCCAGATTATATTTTCGGACTAATCCTTTTATATAAAGAAGATGAATACAGGGAATTCCTTGTGATGTCATTTCGAAAAGTACGCCTCGGTTGTTTTCTTCCGGAATTTTTGCATTGTGTATCAGGCCAGGTTCCAGTCTCAGGATCAATGAACTGGTTCCCAGGTTAGCCAGGCTTCCTCCGCAATTTATAAAAGCGCTTATTTCCTCAGGATCTGCTTCTTTTTTATAAATATGGAGCCGTTGTTGTACTGATTTTCTCAAGGTATTTTCAAAGATAAAGGGTATATCGCTTTTTCTGATTTGATTGATTAATTGCTGTTTAATCTGATTATTCATATTCTCACCAATATCATTTTCACCTCCAAGAGATATTGCAGCTGCTTGGTGAGAAAACACTTTTTCTTGTAACAGGACTTCATAAATATGCAAAAGATTAAATCCAGGATCATTTGCTCCGTAGGATGATGAGCCCAGGGAAAGTATAGTTATGGGAGTTGCGCCTATTGCTTCAACTCCACAGACAGAAGCTATCATTAAAGCGGGGAATGAAGCTGAGGATCCGATAGCTACCTTATCATTTTTATGTACTCCGGACTCTGTCAATAAATGAACAATAAGACCGGCAAAATTTGGATTAGTCGTGGTTCTTTTAGCTTCCAGATGTCCCAGAGAAGTAGTCAATTCAGTTTGATGAGTACCGATTAATCCAGTCAGATTCGGATCAGTTTTTTTGTTGATGGATATATTTTTCTCATTTAAATAATTTCTGAGCACCGACATAGCTTTTGCCATTTTCTGGGAGGCAGTATAGGAAGGCATAGAAACCGGGAATTTATCAAAAGGCATGATATATATTAATAAAATGTATACTGCAATACTTACAGCAGCTGAATACATGATTTTTTTTTGAAATTTATATTTTTTTTTATAATTCATATATTTTCAGTAAGTAAGTATTATTCTTTATAATTTAGTTTATTATAAAAATATAAATAAGCAATAATTATCTATTATTATATATTTTTATAAATGGGCCTCGAATTGCCGACTTGCTTCAGGTTCGATACACGAAATGCAGTCAGCTGTCCGCGGTCTACGGTCTATTTTGATTTCTGATCCCTGACCACTAGCTTCTAAACGCTAGCATCCTAAAGCTCTTAAGTTCTCATGTTCTTAAGTTCTGAATTCTTATCTGTCTATTGCATGTCTATATTCCCATACACAGGCTGATAATTCTTCCAATAACAAAAATCATTACTGTTACAGTAATCAATGAACAAATAGTGATAACTATGCCTTGTCTTTCAAAATGATTAGCAATAAGTCCCGGGACCACCCATCCTATTACTCTGAATTCAACAGATTGGGGAAGCAGAACCGGGAATAATGTATACCAGATATAAACCCATATTCCTGCTGTTATAAGTATAAAGACGAATCTTCTTTTACCAAATAAAATTACATAACGTGAGAAAAATTTATAGCAGAGAGTAGACAGAAAAGCAGTAATAATAGTACCGGCGATTCTTTCAGGCTGATGGATAAAAAGAACAAGATAACTGGGCACAATAATCCCGCCGGGATATACTCCGGTAATGCCAATAAAAAGCAATGACAGCAGTAAGCCAATAAATGTGAGTCCATATTCCATGGGTTTAAATAATTTTAATGTTCAGTTTTTTTATATTGTTAGTGTCATATAAAAAAAGATTAATTAGTCACGGATTTACATAAACTTAATATTTATCCCCTATTTTTCCCCAGTAGTTAACGAGTTTCTCCCCGGTATCCTTAAAATTTCCAAATCCTAAGAGTACAGATTGATCTTCCAGGTGAGAACAGATTTGATCCGTTATTATTTTAGGATTTTTTGATGTAATAAGCATTGAATTCTCGAGTTTTCTGCTTACATATCTGGAATGTCCGCCTGAAATAAATACTGTATAGAATATTTTTTCCAGGTTTTTTTCCAGAAAGTTTACCCACTGCAGTGTCCGGTCACCCCGGTCTTTTCTTAAACAAAGTAATCCGGTTATTTTAGAATCTACAGATAATTGATTTTTTATTTTGGAAATTGTTTTCAGAGTTGATTTCGGATCATTTGCTCCAAAGCTGTTTATTAAAAATAAATTCTTTTTATTTTTTTGATACTTCCAGATTTTTAATGATCCAATATCTGATGATACATTTATTATGCCTTTTTCAATACTATTTTTGTTGATATTTAAATAATTGCAGACTGAATTAATTATATCCACATCTTCTGGAAATACATGATAAGATAATTTTTGAAAAGAGTTAAAATGCGTTTCTGAAATATTTTTTTTTACCTCAATACATGTACTTTTTTTTTCTTTGATAGATTTCAAAATTACTGCATTCTTTTCTTGTTCAGGAATAAATACTGTTGTTTTATCAGGAATATCAAGACAGAAAACACCGGCAATCTCTTCCTTTGTATCTCCCATTGCCTCGGTATGGTCCAAACGAATATTGGTAATAATAACAATATGAGGTTTTAAAATTTTTTGTGATTCAATATAATGGTTTTCCGGATGTAAACTCATTATTTCACTAACTATAACTTCAGCGTTTTTTCTACGAGCAATCTTTATGAGTTTTTTTTGTTCCAGGATCGAGGGTAATCCCTTTCTTTTCAATACTCTTTCAGTACCGTCATTGTAGATAATACATGGCTGTGAACCGGTAGTTTTAGCCACCACATTTTTGCCTTCCTCTCTGAACACTGAGGCTAATAGACGGACTACGCTGGTTTTTCCTCTGATTCCGGTTACAGTGATTCTTAAAGGAATAGATTCTCTTCTTTTTTTCAGCTGAATAGATTCGAAAAGCAAAAAGAAGATAAAAATGCAAAATAATAAAACCCAAATATACAGCATCTAAGAACTAATTATAGTAGATATTTTTTTTATCGGTTTTTTGAGGATCATGATAAAATGATCCTATACCCTGATCAACTACTTGTCTGTACCGGGGTACTCCTTTAAAAGTAATGGATTTATCAGGATTTCTGGCTGAAAACTGTTTAATTATTTCCTGGATGACAGAACAATGCTGTCCAACCCGTTTTTCTATGGGCCATCCGGTTGAATCATAGGGAACGAATAGTTTCTTTTGTTTAGCTAAGCTGAGTAAGAAAGGATCTTTACCAGTCAGCAAAAGTTCTTCTGTCTTGGGACCAGTTGGTTGATCTAAAAACGGAAGCGGAGCCTCAAGCAAGAATGGTTTTGTTTGCTCTGAATAATCCCCGATTTCTCTGTGAGAAAGTCCTCTGAAGTTTTTTGGTGAGGGCTCTACATGATTTTCAAATCCTTCCATTGCTTTTACCGTGAGAGCCACCATGGTTGCAATGCGCATGGATTTTTCAGGAGCAACAATACAGTTGGTTACCGGAAACATAGTTTCCGCACCATGAATATCTATAGCCACATCTACATTTTTCTGTCTCATTAATTCCATTGCTGCATAGGTAACTTGCTCCATACGCGGTCCGTCAGGTCTTCCCGGCCAGGTTCTGTTCGTATTTCTAACATCCAGATAGGAAAGAAGCTGTTTGTCCGGAAAATGCACATACACATCAGGATCCGGCCACTGATCCAGGGGGGCAGCATTCCTGTTTCCCATTCTGAATTTTTTTACACCCCATTCAGTAGGTATTTCAAAAAAGAGCGGATATCCATCACCTGGTTTTGTATTTCTGCTGCCGCTGTTGTTAAATTGAGGAATAATGATCAGGGTTCCTTTTTCAACTACACAGTTTTCGATAAAAATCAGGGCAGCAAGAATTGCGGCTGGTTCATTGGAATGAGTATTGGCAATGAATAAAGTTGTACCACCTTTTTCTTTACCTTCCAGATAAAATATTTTTGTATCTGCCATGGTTCCTTTCAGACTTTTACAGTATTCACTTAACATTTCAACTTTTGTTACCCCTTTACCGGTAACAATGGGGAGTTGATAATGCCGGTGATTATAAAACTGAATACCTGAAATTACCATCACAGCAATGGTGATGATTACCAGAAATAATTTTGTATAATTCATTTTAGACATTGTTTGTCTCCTGATTAAAAACTTATAATTATATGTTTTATTCTGAAAACTATAATCTATCTTATTCGGAATATTCGTAATACCAGAGGAATCAGAACAATCAAGTATAAAATTATTTTCTGGACACTCGTTTTTTCCCGGACAAGATTCCAGATAAGCATACAAGCAGTAAATATGGAAATTAAATAGTAGAGAATCATTATTATATTCATTGAATGCATCCTTTTTTTACTGTTTTAAAAATAGAACAGGTAATAAGGAAAATGGAAAATGATAGCAATAGTTTTATCCTTTATCTTTTTTCTTTTATCTTTTGTATTTTGTCTTTTCCATTCTCCATTTTCCGTTTTCCTTTAAATTACATGCTCCATTCAACTAAAAATGAAAGTTTTGCGCTGAATATGACCATCAGGATTCCTATAATGGTTATCACGATCCAGGGCAGCCAGGTTTGTTTCAGAAAAGACCAGTAAGTATCTTTATAATCGGTCATCATAACAGTCAGTCTTCCGATAAGAGCAGTAGGAGGTAATCCGTCTCCCAGAGGCCATAACAGACTTAATCCGGCGATAACTACGGTGGCATGCAGTCCAATGGAATCAAGATACCACACAAGAGGAATTCCTATAATTGCAGCTCCTCCATAGGTCAGAACTCCTTCAGAAACAGGAATGATAAAAATCAGCAGGATATAGAGCAATATTAAAGGAGTACTGATGACTGCATAGGAAATCAGGCCTTTAACCCCGGTAACAGTCATTATTTGCTGCAGTGCACCCACAACTGCCATGGTGGCAAGAAGAGGTGTGAGTTTTTTTACAGTATCCCGGGAGAGGATGAGTACATTTATTTTTTTAGGACTTACTATCAATGCTATGACGGATGCAATGACAAATTCAAGAGGTAACCCCAGTATCGGTATACTAAAGGGAATGATCCGAGAAATGATTATAAGGCCAAAAAAAACCAAAAACGGTACAGCAACTCTCCACCATCTCATTTTCTCGGGAATCGGTGGTAATTTTTTTAATATAGCTTCAATATCAATCTCTCCTTCTTGTCTTAATCCCAGTGTCAGCATGGTAAAAGTACCCAGCAGGAGAACAGGTATGCCTAAAGTAAATTCAAAACCTACATAGGGAATAGCAGTGCCTGCAGATACGATCATCGCCCAAATATTAACCGGAGGCGCAGCAGCGCTGAGACCAGCAACTATAAATAAAATTGCAGCTGTCCTTCGTTTGGAAATTCCCAGATGTCCCAAGGCTAAAGCACAGGGTGTTCCCACTGTAAGTACAGAAACACTCCCGGCGCCTGTTAAAGCACCAGGGATAAGTATTACAATCATTACTAATAGAAGAGCGATTATTCTTTTATTGTGAAAAAATATTATAATTCCACGAACAACGAAATTTACACTACCTGCCTCTACCATAATATTAATAAAAATAGTTGCTGTAACAAAAACCAGCATAATATCAAGATAAACAAAGGTGCCTTCTATTAGATGACGCGGTAACTGAATCAGGGAGGGAGTGGCAAAGAAAACACCGGTAATTCCTCCTGCAACAGCAGAGCTCAATATACAGAGTTCCACGGATAATTTTTTAAGGTTGGCAATAGTATACGCTGCTGCCATTATAACTAAAATTACAGTGATTTGTAAAAACATATCTATTCCTAATTATTGATTTATTGTGCTTATATCCTGATAGAATTTTATTTCCAGAACATCAGACTATCGAATAGAATCCAGGTTATTCCACTGAGAATACTGTCTTCATTAATGATACAATATCAAGTGCATATTCAACTTCTGTAAAAGGAATTTCGTTCTGCTCTGAAATATTGGTAAAACGATCATCTTTATTACTGTCTTTGACTGTGATAATATAATCAGACTGAGGTGCGACCGTATCTATCATTTTTTCATTATCACTGCCCTTTGCTCCTCGTTTTGACTCTCCTCCTACATGAACAGCAATGATAAAAATATCATTATTCTGACAGTAGTCAATAATGCTTTCCAGTCGTTTAATTTCATCTTCCACAGTAAGTCCGGAAGCCCCCATGCCTTTCAGACTGGCACCTATAGCAAATATTATAGTATTATATGAAGTTCCTTTTTCAAATTTTTCCAGATCAGTGTTTATTTCAACATGAAAACCTTCACCGGATTCTCTGCCTCCCAGACCTACGCCATTCTTTATCATTTCAACAGTCGGAACATCACAATAATCATACTGTATACCTGCCTGTTCCAGAATGACATTTAAAGTATTTATATCAGCACTTTGTCCTGCTGAGGTAGTAAGCACAGGAAGATTACATTGTGGAACCTTATCCTGGGAAAATAGCACTGATGACAAAATAAATAACATTGACATCATCAAAATCATTATTTTTTTTAATGAATTATTCATTTTTTATCCTCCAAAATTATTAACGTATCAAATTTTATTTTTTATTTTAAGAATAAATCTCCCACAGAAAACACGAAAAACACGAAATTAAAATAATTTTTTGTGTATTTCGTGTTTTTAGTGGGTTATAAATAGATTTTTATTCTTCCACTGGCTTTAAATCATTGTATTTGATGAGTTCTTTTAACCACCAGTCTGGATAAGTTGGGGCTTCTCTTTTTCTTTCTTTAATATTATAATACCATAAATGATTGAACTGAACCAGAAGTCTGTCTCCGAGCTCCCACCAGGCGTCAATAACCAGATTTGCATTGTTGTTACAGTAATCATTAAGGTATTCAATAGCTTTTGCAGGATCTTTTTTATGAAGTTTGAAGGCTCTTTCATCAATATATTCGGTTCTTTCTAAAGCACTGTCTTCCCATTCTTTCTGCGCTTCTCTTACATTCTTTATAGCATGAGAATACACAACCTGGGTATGGAAATCAGCATAGTCGAATGCCCATCGGGCTGACTCTCTGTTAAAATTCCAGTGGTCTCCGATCTCAAAAGAATGTGGAATCCTGTTCACACCAGCGTAGAAAGGCATAAAACAGCCGGTATCCTGTGCACCTAACAGTAACCATATTATTCCCCCAATTGGATCCGGCAGCCAGTCTCTGCACTGGGTAATGGTCACATATTCTGCCCGGTTAACATCAATGGCACGGCCGAGGTTGTATTTTTTGCCGTCTACTTTAAAACCATAAGGAAGACGATTAGGATTCTCAAAGGGACCGCCCTGTAATCCTCTGGCTGTATAATAGGGTGTTCCTTCGTAATTATCCCGCAGTATCTCTATAACATCAGATACAGAAAGTTTTTTATCCGGTTTGATGGAAAAAGGGAATTCCATATTCGGTTTTTCATCGCTGAAGTTTTTGGAAGGAGCTACCAGATCAAAAAATCTCCACATCCTTCCGTGATATCCATCAGTGCTTGCAGCACTTCCTTCTGAGGGAGAATACGCTTTTTTCCAGCTGAACGGTTCACCACTGTCAGGATCCCAGTAACCATGTTCGACAGCATATGATTTTACATTTTCGGAAGCCATAAAATAATTTTCTTTATCCAAGTCTATTTCCCCGATTCTGGATTCATTGGGGCACACACTTACATGATCATCCGGTACTCTCTGAGCACACCAGATTGCTCCTGGTTTACCGCTGTTTGGAGTCCATAATGGACCAACAGGCATAATTTCAAAAACCCATACTTCATCCGGATCTGCTAATGCCAGCATTTCCCCGGTATCAGTATGACCATATCCGTATTTTTCAGCTAACTCTCCCATTATCCGTATTGCATGTCTGGCAGTTTCAGCTCTTTCCATAGCAATGAGAGTAAGCATGGTGATATCGAATTTTGGAGTTGGAGTCTGATTTTCCATTTCATCTCTGCATCCAATGGTTGATTCTCCCAATGCCACCTGATTATCATTCATATAACCAAAAGCACCATGTTTATATCCATAGGTATGTTCAACCTGAGGAATTTCAAGACCGGTAAAATTGTCTTCAATCGCATCCCATTTTAAACCCATTTCCGGAGGATCGGTTTTAAACTGGTTAAAATAATAAATTTTTCTTTTGGTTCCTAGATCATAATCTGCCGGTGGAACATACCGCCAGGTCCAGTCACACACACCGCAGTCACAGGTGTGAGTTGTCATAACAGATCCGTCAGTTGAAGCATCTTTTCCCACCATAACCACTGTACATTTATCCTTGTGTGCAATATCAGAAAAGTCATATTGAGCTGAAAGTGTTACATTGAATACAAAAAATAAAATTATTACTGAAAACATCAACATTATTTTTTTACAGTTCATAGTATTTCCTTTCTTTTTATTAATGACATGAATTAATTTTTAATATAATAAAATTTTTTTAAAATTGAAATAAAAAAAACTTGACATTTAAATAAAATTTTATAAATTATACTATGAATTTAGCACTCTTCTATTGAGAGTGCTAACAAGTAATAAAAAAATAATAAATAAAATAGTCAAATAACCAATTAATCAAGGAGGAACGTAGATGAAGATCAAACCCTTAGCAGACAGAGTAGTCATTGAGCCTGCCCCTGCGGAAGATAAGGTCAAAGGGGGTATTATTATTCCTGATACAGCGAAAGAAAAACCTCAAAAAGGGACTGTAGTGGCTGTAGGTCCGGGTAAAGCAGCTGATTCAGGAAATGTAATCTCCATGTCGGTTAAAAAAGGAGATTCCGTTCTTTATGGGAAGTATTCAGGAAGTGAAGTGAATATTGATAATAAGGAATACTTAATTGTAAGAGAAGATGATATACTCGCTATAATTGAATAAAATTAAGGAGGATAGATAACTATGGCAAAGATAATTGAATTTGGCGCTGAAGCCAGACAAGCTTTAAAAAAAGGTGTTGACAAACTGGCCGGCGCTGTAAAAGTAACATTAGGTCCTAAAGGCCGTAATGTTGTTATTGAAAAAAAGTTTGGTGCTCAGACAGTCACTAAAGATGGTGTTACTGTGGCTAAGGAGATTGAACTTGAAGATCCATATGAAAATATGGGTGCTCAGATGGTTAAAGAAGTTGCATCTAAAACCAGTGATGTAGCTGGTGACGGGACTACTACTGCTACAGTTTTAGCACAGAAAATCTTTAATGAAGGGTTGAAGAATGTAACTGCAGGTGCTAATCCTATGGATTTAAAACGCGGAATCAATGAAGCTGTAAAAAAAGTTGTGGATGAAATCGAAAAAATGAGTAAAACGGTTTCTGGTCAGAAAGAGATTTCCCAGGTAGGAGCTGTTTCTGCAAATAATGATGTAGCGATCGGTGAATTAATTGCAAATGCAATGGAAAAAGTTGGTAAAGATGGTGTTATAACTGTAGAAGAATCAAAGACTATTGAAACCACCATGGATGTAGTGGAAGGAATGCAGTTCGACCGGGGATATATTTCACCTTATTTTGTGACAGATTCTGATACTATGGAAGCTGTTTTGGATGATCCGCTTATTTTAATCCACGACAAAAAAATCAGTGCAATGAAGGATTTACTGCCTATATTGGAAAAAGTTTCTCAGATGGGTAAAGCTCTTCTTATTATTGCCGAAGATGTTGAAGGTGAAGCACTTGCAACTCTGGCAGTAAATAAACTTAAAGGTACTTTAAAAGTAGCTGCTGTAAAAGCTCCTGGTTTTGGTGACCGGAGAAAAGCCATGCTGGAAGATATTGCAGTTCTTACCAATGGCCAGGTTATTGCAGAAGAAGCTGGTTTTAAATTGGAAAATGCTACTGTTGAAGACCTCGGTTCTGCCAAGAGAGTAAGAATTGACAAGGATAACACTACTATTGTTGAAGGTGCCGGATCAACAAAAGATATTCAGGACAGAATAAAACAGATCAAGAAACAGATCGAAGGAACTACCTCAGATTATGATCGGGAAAAACTTCAGGAAAGAGTAGCAAAACTTTCCGGCGGAGTAGCTGTTCTCAATGTTGGTGCAGCAACAGAAGTAGAAATGAAAGAAAAGAAAGCCAGAGTTGAGGATGCATTACATGCAACCAGAGCAGCAGTTGAAGAGGGTATTGTCGCAGGAGGAGGAATTCCTCTGCTTCGCTCAATTGCAGTTCTTGAGAATTTAAAACTTAAAGGTGATCAGCAGGTTGGAGTAGAAATTGTAAAGAAAGCATTAGAAGAGCCGGTCAGACAAATTGTCAATAATACTGGTCTGGAAGGTTCACTGGTTGTGCAGAAATTAAAAGAAAAGAGTGCAGAGATAGGTTTTAATGCTCAGACTGAAAAATATGAAGATCTGATACAGTCTGGTGTTATTGATCCTACTAAGGTAGTCAGAACTGCTCTTGAAAATGCATCCAGTGTTTCCAGTTTAATGCTTACTACTGAAGCTGTAATTGCTGATAAACCTGAAGAAGATAAAGGTGGAGGAGCTCCGGCTATGCCACCTGGTGGAATGGGCGGCATGGGAGGCGGAATGTATTAAAATAAATCGCAATGATTTAATTTAATACAACTGTTCATACAAATATATAGTAATTGTTATTAGTAATGCAGTTACTTTAATGCACGTTAATAAAAATATGCCCGGCATCTTGAATATGTCGGGCAATTTTTATAGGTATAAGATGTCAATTTTGTACATAAGAGCTACGAATAATACGAAAACACGAAAAGTGAATATATAATCTTAATAAAAGTAATTTAGTATTTTCCGTATATTCTGTAGGCAATATTTTTTAGAGTATACTCAATATTGTATAATTATGAGAAAGATTTTTTCATTTTTTTTTCATAAGAGGTAAAGTATGAATCTTTATACTGTTTCGTTTTTTAAATCGGAAAGAAGTCAGTCACGAAAAAGAAAACAAATTTCTGATGAGTTTAAATGGGATTTGACCGATATCTATGATTCTGATCAGGAATGGGAAAAGGAAAAGGAGAAATGGTCTGCCAGGATAAGAAATATTGCTCAGTATAAAGGAAAGTTGTCTACCTCTGCTGAAATTCTTCTGAACTGTGTTGAATTTCAAAGTCATATGCAGAAAGAATTTTCCAGACTTTACAGTTATGCTTCAATGAAATCTGATGAGGATATCAGAAAATCTGAATATATTGAAAAAAAACAGGAGTTAGAACAGCTTTATACTGAATATGCCACTGAATTCTCTTTTTTTGAACCGGAAATAGCTGCTGTTGATAAAAAATTATTAGAAAACTTTATTCAGGAGAAGGAAGAACTTAAAAAATATGCTTTTATTCTTCGTGATATTATACGAAGGCGAGAGCATATGCTCTCTGAAAATGAAGAAAAGATCCTTACCCGGGCACATATGATTGCTGAAGGGCCCTATGCAGTATTTTCCATATTCAGTAATGCAGAATTTGATTATCCGGAAATCAAACTCAGTGACGGCAGTAAAGTAAAGCTTGATCAGGCTGGATTTGCTAAATCCAGGGCATTACCAAATCGACAGGACCGAGAAAAAGTGTTTCAGGCATTTTTTGGGAGTCTGGAAAAATTTAAGGGAACTTTCGGGGTACAGTTGTATACCCAGATTAAAAAGGATATTTTTTATGCACAATCCAGAGGATATGAATCTTCGCTGCACAGAGCAGTTGATCCTGATAATATTCCTGTTACTGTATATCACACCCTGATTGATAATGTCAATAATAATATGGAATATTTCCATCGATATTTAAAGCTGAAGCGGAGAATGCTGAATGTAGATACATTGAAATATTCAGATATATATGCTTCTGTGGTCAAAGATATTGAATTAAAATACAGTATCGACCGGGCCTGGGATTTGATTATTGAGGCAGTGGAAAAGTTAGGAGAGGAGTATGTTCAGGTAGTGGAACATGCCCGGAGAAACCGGTGGATAGATGTCTATCCCTCCACAGGTAAACGTTCGGGTGCTTACAGTAATGGTAATGTGTATGATGTTCATCCCTATATTTTGCTTAATTATAATGATCAGTATTCTGATGTAAGTACCCTGGCTCATGAACTGGGCCATACCATGCACAGTTATTTCTCCAATAAGATACAACCTTATCCCACAGCAGATTATTCTATTTTTGTAGCAGAAGTGGCCTCCACGCTTAATGAAATTTTATTAAAAGAAAAAATGTTACAGACAGTTGATGATAAAAGTATCAGACTTTCACTTCTTATGGAGTATCTGGATGGTATCAAAGGGACAGTGTTTCGGCAAACCCAGTTTGCTGAGTTCGAGCTTATGATACATGAGCAGGTGGAAAAGGGAAAGTCTCTGAGCGGTGAAAGTTTAACCAAGATGTATGAATCCCTTCTAAAAAAGTATTATGGCCATGAGAAAGGTGTCTGTTTGATAGAAAAACCTGTCACGGCAGAATGGGCTTATGTGCCTCATTTTTATTATAATTTTTATGTGTATCAGTATGCTACTTCATTTACCGCCTCCACAGCTCTGGCAGAAAAGATTATTAATAAGGAAGAAAGAAGTCTGGAAAGATATATGAACTTTTTAAAAGCCGGTGGTTCTGATTATCCCATACATCTTCTAAAAAAGGCTGGAGTGGATATGACTTCTCCTGAACCTTTTAATTTAACTATGCAGGTTATGAATCGGACCATAGATGAGATTGAAGAAATTTCGGGGTAGTTTTCCTGTTGTTCAAAAGGGCAGTCCCGTAAAAGCTTTGCGTTTACTAAAAGTAAATATAAGCCACCTATTTCATTCCCGCAATCTTTAAGCGGGAATCCAGGGGTGGAGTTGTAGGGTGGATCCCCGACAGAAACATTCGGGGATGACAGGGAGAAGGATGTCCTTGATTCATTCAAAATAAATACTATCCATAATATATTTTAACTTCCCTAAAGAATATTATCCTCAGTGTCCTTATTTTTCACTCTGTGTATTCTGTGGTTATTTGATAAATACTGTAAGCAAATGATACATGCAATGATTTTGATTTTTTGGCGGGATAAAGAAGATTTATAAAATATTTATAATTATTATAATTGTAAATTTATTTTATTTTCCAAATAAACTTTGATTTATCATTATCGCTGTTGTTTTGTATGTTTATAACCATTTTTTGAAGTTCAATAAGAATTTTTATTTTTTTTTCAATAGGTAACTTAGCTTGATCTTTATGATATTTATCTTTCGCTTCAAAAACCTTGGCAGCATGTCTTGAAGCTGAATATGTTCTATTCATTTTTTTATGACCCATAGAATTTTTCCTTAAACTTCATATAATTATTTTTTAAATTATATTTATTTAATATTTTTTCCAGTAATGTGTTTGATATTTCTGTTTCTTCAATTAATTTAAGCATTCTATCTCTATCCTTAGGTCTGTTTGTTTGTACCATGATTGCAAGTAGGTATTCTGGTCGCAATACAAAAGTACTTTCAGTCTTATATTTTTTTTTAATTGAATGCAGAACAGCTTCTTTTACAAGTTCATTATAAGCAGGAATAAACTGCACTGGTATTCCCTCAATGACAATTTGTTCTTTAATCGATTTATAGCCTCTTCTCTTTAACCATTGATATAAAGGAGAAAGGGAGATCAATGATTCAGATTCTTTTTTTAATATTATTAAAATGTCAAGATCAAAAGTTGCAAATGGTTCAATATAAAAAAGAGTTGCAATGCCACCACCTATAGCATATTTTTTAAATAATCCTTGTTTATGCATCTTGTTAATGATGTGTAATGTTTTTTCCATGAAATTTGTTCCTTACTGATTATAGATAATAATAGGCATTATGGTAATAAATTTCAAGTAATTTTTTTCACTCGGGGCTGACTAAAGACAAAATCTAAACTCAGAGGACGCGAAGCTCTCAACGTTATAAACTTATAATTTCTCGAATAAGAATATACGTGCGATTTACGATTGCGATAGCGATCCCGATACCGATATTACATACAGGATTTAATCCACTATATTTCCTTCAATTTATCTTCAACACTCTTAATTTTATCATTCATGGTCTGGGGGCGGTCGGTTCTGGTGCCCACCCGGATATTGGTGGAAATTCTGGGAGCGCCCATTTGATGTATGGTTTCATGGCATTTTTTAACCGCAGCAAACACCTCATCCCATTTTCCTTCGATATTAGTGCCGTATGCATGGAGCTGAATTTTCAAACCAGCTTCTTTCAATATTTTTTCACAGGTAGCCACATATTTAGACACTGATACACCAACACCCATGGGTACCACGGAAAGATCCATTATTACGTTCATTATTTACTCCTTTTATTAAATAATGTAAAATATAATTTTTAAAAAGTTTATTTTCTTAATGTACAAGAAGAATATATAAAAAGAAATAGGAGTATTGTTTATGATACTAGATGTATTTTTTAAATTCAGTTGTTAACTATGAGCTCAAATTAATTTTGCAGAGCAATTAAATTATTTCCATAATTAACATTACCGAAGAATTAGAAACCACCGTCCATAAAAAATAAATCCCAATAATATAAAGAGAACTATACTAACATATATTTTTGGTTTTTCCAGACATTTGATATGGAAGATTATTGACAGCAGCATCAACAAAGCCAGTATCGTGGCTGTAAGTGGAACTATCCAGGTTAAATAATTGAAAGCAGTCGGCAGAATTAATCCTAGCGCTCCGATAAGTGTAAGAATACTTATAGTATTAAGCAGAGGAAGAGCAGGCGTGCCCATTCTTTGAATAGCTTTTTTCATAGTTGATTTTGACTTATGTAAACCATGAGTATAAGTAATTGTAATAAACTTTATTGCCAGAATGATTTGAATGATCCATAATACTATATTCATTTACTGACTCATATAATTATTTTTCAATTTTTTTATTTATTCTAAGTAATTTATTTTTTATTAAATATATAGTCAAGATAATTTTTGATTTTTTCAGCTTCATCAGTAAAACCATGCTGCTGATAAAAATTATGTAATTTTTTGTACCGCTCTATAATATCAAATCCAATACTGTAATGCAGTTTATGCAGACAAACAGGACAGAGATGCAAAGGACGGGAGTCACTTTCCTGCAGGTGGTTAGAGCCGTTCATTACACAGTGGAAATAGATACAGTGACTTAATCCAATCATATGTCCAATCTCATGAACCAACACTTTACAGCTGCGTTTCAGTAATATTTGTTCAACATTTTTATCCGGTTTTTCCCAGTAAAAGGCAGGATGATAGCGGGCAAAACTGTATACGCCTACCCGATCATTCAGAGAAGCCTGTCCAAATACAAAATTCCAGGATGGATCAGGATAGATATCTTCCATGCTGATACCCATAAGACAAAAAGCATCATCGGGCAGTTGATTCCTCAGGATATTAAGAACATCAGAAGTTAAGATTTGAATGTTTCTGGAATAAGGATTAATACGTATTGTAATGTTATGATTTTTTAAATTAAGAGGATTGTTAATATTTACTCTTAATGTAAAATAATTTTCAACATACTTTCTTAAAAGTTTCAGGGAAGGACTTTTATTTTCCGGGAATTTTCCCAGAGGCTGCAGGTAAATTGTATTGCAGGAATTATCCGGCTGTTTCCATTTTTGCTGTTTAAACTGATCAAAGGTCTGTCCGGTTTCCTGATGTTCAGCTAACCAGTCACCGGAACTCGGTTTGGGAATGGGTTCACAATCCAGTGGATCAAACGCACGTTGTTCATTTTCTGACAATTCTTCTGTTGATCCGATAGCATTGAATCTTTCTGATTTGTTGGGTGGTTTGAATTTCATTGTATCACGCTTCTATATTGTTCAGAAGAAATTTTTTAGCAGACAGTCTATCCCGGTTTGATTTAGTTATTTTGAACAGTTTGACATCTTCTCTGTTTTTTATATCCTGGATAATTCCCTTACCTTTTAAAGCAATTGTTGCAATTAATAATTTATCAGAATTTAGCAGATTTTTCAACAAATTTTTGAATTTATGATAGATTAGTTCCATTTTTCCAATTTCGTCAATAATGATACATTTATGGGAAGGATCCTCAAAGTTTACGGAATCCAGAAAGTTTTCAAATGCAGAAATGTCAACACCATATTTGCTTACCTGATAAGGACTTTCAATAGCAACATGAGAAAGCAGAGATTTTTCACCCTCCAGACTGATGAGCTTAAAACCTTTACGTATTCCCCTTTCTCTTATCTCAGCTGTATAAAATCCTGCAGGATTATATTCTTTTAATTCCCGTGAGATTTTCCGGATAATGGTGGTTTTGCCGATTCCGGGTATTCCGGTTATTAGGATGTTGGTCATTTCCCAGTCCTTGTGTCTTTGAGTCATAGAGTTATTGGGTCTTATAGTCTTAGAGTCTTAGTGTCTTAGAGTCTTAGAGTCAGCAGAATACTTTAAACTGTTCACAGACCGCCGATTGCATCTCTTAGCTGTCTGCCGTCCGTGGTCTGCGGTCTATTCCGGCTTTTACACCCTTACTCTCTCCAGCTCTAAAGTTCTCATTTTCTAAAACCTTATACCATAATACCTTATACCTTATCCCAAATAACTTTATTCTGTTTTCCTTAACACATCAATCACAATCCTGCTTTATTATTCGTATACGTGGTGATCAACTGTTTTTTGACATCAATAAACATCTGCACTGCCTTTTTCATACAGTCCTGAGAATAGTCAGTTATATACTCTTTTGCTTTTTCAGGATCCTTTTGATGTAATGCAGACGCTTCAGAAGCTACTTTTTCCATATCCTCAAAAAAGGAATTTTCCAGAGGATCACGTACAGCTTTCAGATCCTTAATAGCTTCCTGCCACTTCAGATAGAGGAGATTATCAACAAAATCAACTCCCCAGCGGGCCGATTTTACGTTGTACTGATCCGGATCATAGGTCTTGTATTCCTCGCAGATCTCAATGACTCCTGCATAGATAGGTACATAGGTACTGATATGCTGATTATCCACATAGAACCAGTACACTCCGCCCACAGCATCCGGGAGCCAGCTTCGGAGCTGGGCTACCATGCCGTATCCTCCTC
>Ga0180433_10001881_pt1 | contig 34129 bp, 31 predicted proteins | sample SS_ome_8_FD_132980 | JGI IMG/M metagenome (GOLD analysis project Ga0180433, IMG submission 132980) | Hypersaline lake sediment archaeal communities from the Salton Sea, California, USA - SS_1_D_1 metaG | ecosystem: Environmental > Aquatic > Non-marine Saline and Alkaline > Hypersaline >...
GGCTGCCTGCTGATCGCCGACGCCGGCCTCCGGAGCCGCGATTTCTGGCTGTTCCTGAGCCCGCAGGGCGTCTTTCCGCTACCGGTGTTGCGGGAATATCTCGGCCCCGGTTGCTGGTCGCTGAGTTTTTTGTCCGGCGATCTTCGTTGGCAGGGGCTGGTGCTGGCCTTTGAGGCCGCTGCCGGGCTGCTGCTGGCGATCGGGCTGTTCACGCCCCTGGCCTGCCTGCTGGCCTGGGTGGCCTGGGTCAGCCTGCTGCGGCGGACAGCCCCAGCCCTCAACGCCGGCGACTACTGGCTGGCCTGTCTGCTGTTCTGGGGCATATTCCTGCCGCTGGGGGATCGCTGGTCGGCGGATGCACGGCGGCGGCAACCGCCTGGCGACAGTGACGTCTGTTCGCCGGCCTCGTTGGCCTTTGTCCTCCAGGTGCTGGTGGTCTATCTGATTGCCGGCTGGTCAAAGCTCGGCGGAGCCTGGCTGGAAGGCACCGCCGTCGGCTTCGCCCTCTCGCCGCACGACCACGGCACCCCCTGGGGGGCCGGGCTGGGCAAGATCAGCTGGCTGATTCGACCGCTGACCTGGGGAACGGTTGCGCTGGAACTGCTGGGACCGCTGGCTTATTTGATCATTCAACACCGTCGCGCTCGCCGCGCGATCGGCATGGTGTTCATCCTGTTTCACCTCGGCATCTGGAGCACGATGACGGTCGGCCTGTTCGCACCGGTGGGCATCGCGGCCTGGCTGGCGCTGCTGCCGGCTGGGGCGGCTTCGCGGTCGCCCAGTTCAGACCGACTAGCCGGCACCAACCGGTTGTGGCCGCGGATCGGGGCCTGGGCAGTCGCCTGCGGAGGCGTGGTCGCCGTGGCCGCCGCCGCACAGGCCACGCTGCGGCCGCGGCAGCAGACCCCCACCTGGCTGGCCACGGCGGTCAACCTGCTCTGCCTCGACCAGTCGTGGGCCATGTTCGGGGATGTCGGCCCGGTGGAGCAGTGGGCGACCGGCCGAGCGGTGCTGGCCGACGGCCGGGTTGTCGATCTCCTGCGGCGGGGTCGTCCGTATGAGCCGGTTCGGCCGCAGGGTGGTTTCTGGTCGCTGCCCAACCACCGCTGGCACAAGCTGTTCTGGGAACTGCCCAAACCGCGGCAGGGGCCACTGCGGCCGGCGGTGGCCGCGGGCCTGGTGGCCGACTGGAACCGGCGGCATCCCCCAACGCAGGCTGTGAAGTCGCTGGAACTGACCTCGACCCGAGTCGTCCATCCCGGCCGCAGGCATCCGGCCGAGTTTCCGTTGCTCACACCGGAGGGAGTTGCCGTCGGCAACGCCCCCGACACGGTGCTGCGGCGATGGGTGCTGGCACGGTGGCGACCCGGTAACGGCAGCAGCCTCGATCGGTTTTTGGAAAACCGTTGACGCCGAACCAGCACGCCGGCTGTAAACTAGAGCGATTCCTTCAGCGAGAGTGGCGGAATTGGCAGACGCGCTGGATTTAGGTTCCAGTACCGCAAGGTGTGGGGGTTCGACTCCCCCCTCTCGCACTGTACGGCACGTCGAGTGACGCCGGTCCGCCAGCTTCCGCTGGCGGCTTCCAAACACTGGTACTCTGCTCGCTCCCCACGGCAGCCCCACTGGCAGCCGGGAGCGGAAGCGACCGGACACGAAGCCCCCACGGTGCGCCCGTCCGCCAGCTTCCGCTGGCGGGCTCCAGGGGCGGTGTCAGCCCTGCATCATCCGGGCGCGGGCGAGGGCGTCCTCGGCCTCGGGGATTTTGCCGGCCTTCATGCAGGCCACGCTCAGGGCCGTGAAACTAAACGGCTCGGTGGGCTCGAGTTCGCAGACCCGGCGGGCGTGCGCTACCGCCTTCTCGTGCCGCTCCAGCCGAGTGCACCAAGCGGAAAGGGCCGAGTGGGCCAGGGCGAACTCGGGGTGTTCGGCAACCACCGCCTCGAGGGCGGCCACAGCTTCTTCCAATTTGCCTTCATCCTTGAGTTTTTCGGCGGCCGCATAAGCCTCATCTGGCGTTGGCATCGGCTGGCTGTTCCTCGTTCACGCGTGGATCGTTCATTTCCTCGACAGCCCGCATTGTAGCGTCCTGATCACGCAGGGCGGCGACCGGCAGGCTGGGCGTTCCCCGGGGTTGATGGCGGCCCGGCAAAACAGGCAGGCTCGGCCGGTTTTGGGGAACCTTCGGAAATGGCATTGAATCCAAGAGGCATCGATACCGATAAACCGCTGTCGGTGGCGGAAACTCATGCCATCGCACATTTTCTCGTTGCAGGCACCCTGTGAGCATTCATCCTCTGGCCTCGGTGAGCCCGGAAGCCGAACTCGGCGTTGGTGTGACCGTGGCGGCTTTCGCGACGATCGAAGGCGGCGTTCGGCTCGGTGACTACTGCTCGGTGGCGGGCGGGGCAGTCATTAAGTCGGGGACGCGGATCGGCTGCCACAATGAGATTTGCGAACACGTTGTGATCGGTGGTCGACCCCAGCATGTCGCTCAACCGGCCGACATCGGCACCCTGGTAATCGGCGACCACAACGTCTTTCGTGAGGGCGTTACCGTCCACCGAGCCCTCAAGCCAGACAGCCAGACGCTGGTCGGCAGCCACAACTATCTGATGGCTGGTAGCCATCTGGGCCACGACGCGTGCGTCGGCAACAGCTGCATACTCGCCAACAACGCCCTGCTCGGCGGACACGTCACCGTCGAGGATCGGGCATTCGTATCGGGCGCTGTCGCCGTTCACCAGTTCTGCCGGATCGGCCGCTTTGCCATGGTCGGCGGTCACGCCCGAGTGGTGCAAGACATCCCCCCGTTCATGCTGATCGACGGCCAGACCGGCAGCGTCGTCGGCCTCAACACGGTCGGCCTGCGACGGGCCGGTTACTCGAACGATGAGATTGCCACTCTCAAAGCGGCCTACCGTGTGATCTATCGCCGGGGCCTGCCCTGGGCTGAGGTGCTGGAAACGCTGCGGACTGAGTTTCCAGCGGGCCTGGCCGCCCATCTGCATACCTTTCTGGCCGAGGGCCGGCGTGGATTCGTCCAGGAACGACGGGGCCCGCCGACGCCCGCGGCGACGCTGCGGCTGCGGGTTGCCGAAGACGACAAACGCCGGCTGCGGGCCAAGGCCGGCTAGGGCCAAAGCCGTTCCACCGCGAATGGGCATTTCAACAGGGGGCTGCCCCAGGCCACAATGGGATCGCTTGAAATCTCCGCCGGAGACCGCGGTCCGTGCAGCTGCTCACCTTCACCATTGACGATCGCCGTTACGGCATCGACACCCGCAGGGTTGTTGAAGTGCTTCCGCTGGTCATTCCCCGTCCGCTGCCCCGGCAGCCGGCGGAGGTGCTGGGGCTGATCCGCTACCGGGGCCGATTCCTGCCATCGATCGACCTCGGGCAGGTGATTGCCGGCAGGCGGTGCCGGGATCGGCTGGGAACCAGAACGATCGTGGTCCGGCTTGAACACGAGCAGCCCGCGGCCCCGGCGCCGCTGCAACTCGCCTTGGTAGCCGAGGACGTGATTGGCATCACGTCGGCGGCAGCCCCCCCAGCACTCCCGCTGATGGTAGATGGCCCGTTTGGCCCGATGGTCGAACTGGCAGGTGAGACAGGCAGCGGCCAGCCGGCGCAGTTGCTCGCGATCGACACGATCCTGCCGGCACCCCAGCTGGCGACACTTCTGGGCCTCGCGGGAGCGTCAGCCAGCCCGCCTCCAGCCACCGACTCGGATGCTGTCACACCATCACCATGACAGGCTCCGGAAAGCCTCCACCCGACGACTTGCCTGCGGCTGCTGATTGGGCGGCAGTACCAGCTCCACTGCTGACCGCCGTTGGCGAGCAGCTCCAGGCAACCATCGGACTGGACATCGAGCGGGTGGGGAAGGAGGCGGTCGCCCGGGCGATCCGCGCCGCCTGGCCCGCGGCCGCCGCGTCAGACCCCAGCGGCGTCGCCAGTCGGCTGACGACCGGAACCGAGGCCTGGCAACGGCTGATCGAGGCGGTCGTCGTCTCCGAAAGCTGGTTTCTCCGTGAGCCCCGGATTTTTTCTCACGCCACTGCCGTCGTCGAACGCATCCTGCGGCAGCAGCCGCGAGCCACCATCCTGTCAGCCCCCTGCGCAGCGGGCGAAGAGGCCTACTCACTGTCCCTTGCCTTGCTGCAAGCCGGTGTCGCTGCCGACCGGTTCCGCATCGTCGCCACCGATATCAGTGCCCGGGCGATCGCGGCAGCCCGCCGGGGCTGCTACACCGACAATGCCTTTCGTGCCAGCGATACCAGCCTCCGGAGCCGATGGTTCACGCCGACGCCGACAGGCTGGGAAGTCACGGCAGCGGTTCGTCAGCCAGTGGTGTTCATCGAGGCCAACCTGCTCGATCCCCGAGACCGGCTGCGGCTGCTGGACACGGCTGGTGGACCCTTCGACCTGATCTGCTGCCGAAATCTCCTGATCTATCTGACACCGATGGCCCGCCAGACGGTGGAGGCTGGTCTGCAGCAGTTGCTGGCGGCCGAGGGAGAAGTGATCGTCGGGGCGGCAGAGGCGACGATCCTCCCGGTGGCCTGCTGGCAGCCGACCGGCCCCCTCGCCTTCGGCCGGCGGCCCCGGCAGCCGTCGGCCACCACAGCGGCGGCGTCAGCCAGCCGGGCCTCCGGCCGCCGCCGACCGCCCGGTCAGCTGCAGCCAACCGGCTCGAAACCCAAGCAACCTACGGTGTCACCGCGACCAGCGCCGGCCGCCGGGCCACGATCGCCCACCCCCACGCCAGCCCCACCCGATCCGCTTCTCGAGGCCGAGGCCCTCGCCAATTCCGGCGATATTACCGCCGCCATCAGCCGGTGCCAGCAGGCACTCAAGGCCGATGCCGCCCAGCCTGCGGTGCTGTTCCTGGCCGCCATGCTCCAGCAGTCACAGGGAGCCGCGCTGGCGGCGGAGCGGCTGCTGGAAAAGGTTGTCTACCTGGAACCAAATCACGAGGGGGCCCTGTTGGCACTCGCGCTGGCGGCCGGGCGTCGAGGTGACACCGCCGCTGAGCGGAGGTATCGTCGAAGAGCCGCCGCCGCCGCTGAGCCCGCCCCATGACCACACCATCCGACGCTGCCGCCGCCGGGTCGCCCGCTGGCCCCTTTCCATCAGCGGCCAGCGATCGGCCGGCCGACTGCTGGCGGGAGATCGGCGTGGGGGGCGATCGCAGTTGTCCCGAGTTGGCCACCTTCATTCACTGCCGCAATTGCCCGGTGATGGCTGACGCCGCGGCGGTGTTTTTCGATCGCCCGCCACCCCGCGGCTATCTCGATGAGTGGCGGGAAGTGCTCGAGACACCCCTCGACGAAGCCGACTCTGACAGCCTGAGCCTGCTGGTCTTTCGCTTGGCTGACGAATGGTTCGCCCTGACTGCCGAGGCACTTGCCGAGGTCACCCCCCTGCGAACCGTGCACAAGATTCCGCATCGGAGCAACCAGGTGCTTGCCGGCATGGTCAACGTGCGGGGCCAACTGCTGCTCTGCGGGTCGCTGCACGGCCTGTTGGGCCTGCGGCAGTCGGCCCCGGCTGTGCCCCTGCCGCGATCAGCTCTCGGGAGGAGTGGGCAGCCCGAGGCATCCGACCGTGAGCCGCCGCGAACACCGGCCCGGTTGCTGGTGGCAGTGCACACCGAGGGTCGAACCAGCCGGCGCTGGGCGTTCGCGGTCGATGAGGTTGCCGGTGTGCAGCGAATCGCGACGGCCGATCTCCGCGAAGTCCCCTCGACCGTGGGCAAGCCGGGGCAGCGGTTTTCCGCCGCCCTCTTTTCCTGGCAGTCGCGGCGGGTCAGTCTGCTCGATACCGAGCGGCTGTTTACCGGCATTCATGAACAGGTTCCGCAGTGAGCCTGTTTCCCTCTTCAAGGCAGCGAGCGATTTTGTGACCGACGACCTCAGCGGCTTCTCGATGCTTGAGCTGTTCCGGCTGGAGGCCGAGAGCCAGACCGAGATGCTGTCGGCCGGCATCCTCTCGATCGAACAGCAGGAGTGCTCACCCCGGACGATCGAGTCGCTGATGCGGGCGGCCCACTCGCTGAAGGGCGCCGCCCGCATCGTCAACCTCGACCCGGCAGTGCGGGTGGCCCACGCCCTTGAGGATGTCTTCATCGCCGCCGGGGAGGGCCGGATTGCCGTCACCGCCAGCGACACCGATCTGCTGCTGGCCAGTGTCGACTTTCTGTCCGGGATTGCCGTGGCCGAGGATGCGGGCGGGGGCGACTGGTCGGGCCGCGCCGACACGCTTGCCGCCGACCTCGGCAGGCTGCTGGCGGGTGAGGCCGGCAGGGAGACGCCGGCGGCAGCGAGGGAGGCTCCGCCCCCGCCACCGGCTGAAACTGTCCCGGCGGCACCAACCGTGGAGAGATCCGCCCCCGCTTCGCCAGCAGTCGCGGACGAGCATTCGCAAACGACCAGCCAGCCGTCGGCCGTCACGCCGCCCGCAGTTCAGCCGGCTGCCAGTGTCGCTCAACCCCCGGCGGAAGATTCCGCCGCCACCGCGGCCCCAGCCGCCGAACCGGAAGCCCCGCCGGCCCGGACCGCGAGTGCCAGCGAAGCGGACGATGAAGAGCGGGTGGTGCGGGTGTCGGCCGGCAGCCTCAGCCGGCTGGTCGGTCTGGCGGGAGAGTCACTCGTGGAGGCCCGGCAGCTGCGGCCGTTCGTCGATTCACTGCTGCTGCTGCGGAGCCTGCAGACTGAGCTTTGTGATGCTGTCACGGCGGTCGAGAACGACCTGCGATCGACGAACACAGCCGGCCCAGCTGCCCACCGGATCGGTGTCGAGACCCTGCGGCAACAGGCGGGGCACGGGCTTGAGCGGCTGTCCCAACTGATCGAATCGTTCGAGGCCTTCGCCCGCCGCAATGAGGATCTCTCGGAACGGCTTCACCGCGAGGTGATCTTCAGCCGGATGCGGCCGCTGGCCGACGGCATCCACGGCTTTCCGCGGCTGGTCCGCGACCTGGCGAGGCAACTCGGCAAGCAGGTGCGGCTGGAGATTCGGGGGGATCAGACCGGGGTCGATCGCGACATTCTCGACAAGCTCGAGGCACCGCTGTCGCACCTGATTCGCAATGCGGTCGACCACGGCATGGAATCACCCGACGAGCGAACCGCGGCCGGCAAACCGGCGACCGGCACCATCGTGCTGGAGGCGGGCCACCGGGCGGGGAGCCTCACCATCGTCATCAGTGATGATGGCCGTGGCATCGATGACAAATCACTCCGCCAGCGGATTGTCGATCGGCAGCTCGTGACAGAAGCCGTGGCCGGCAGACTCTCCGAGGCCGAGCTGCTTGAATTTCTGTTTCTGCCGGGCTTTTCCACCCGCAATGCGGTCAGCGAAATCTCGGGCCGCGGCGTCGGCCTCGACGTCGTCCAGACGATGGTCAAGGCAGTCGGCGGCAGCGTCCGGGTGACCAGCAAGCCTGGCCACCAGACCAGCTTCACCCTGCAGCTGCCGATCACGATGTCGGTGATCCGGGCCCTGCTGGTCGATATCGGGGGCGAGCCCTATGCCTTTCCGCTGCCGCGGATTGACCAGATCCTGACCACGCCCCGCGACGAGCTGGCCACGATCGAGGGCCGCGACTATGTCGACCATGACGGCGAGGCCATCGGTCTGGTCCATGCCACCGACGTGCTGGGGGTTCCCCAGGCTCCCCAGCAGCCCAGCCTGCTGCCGGTGGTGGTGGTGAGCGACCGCGGCCAGCGGTTCGGCTTGGTCGTCGATGCCTTTCTGGGGGAACGGGACCTCGAGGTGCGGCCGCTCGACCCGCGGCTCGGCAAGGTGCCTGATATCAGTAGCGCGTCGGTGTTGGAAAATGGCGACCCGGTGCTGATCATCGATGTCGAGGATCTGGTCCGGTCGATCGACAGCCTGCTGACCGGCCGCGGTCTTTCGCCAATCGACGCGGCCCGCGAAGAGCTGGCCAGCAGCCGGGTCAAACGGGTGCTGGTGGTGGACGACTCGATCACGGTGCGAGAACTAGAGCGACAGTTGCTGCAGTCACGGGGCTACCAGGTCGATGTCGCGGTTGATGGCATGGATGGCTGGAACGCCTTCCGTAGCGGCCCCTACGATCTGGTTGTCAGTGACATCGACATGCCACGCATGGACGGCATCGGCCTGGTGACGCTGATCAAGACCGATGCCCAGCGGAGTCATGTGCCGGTGGTGATCGTCTCGTACAAGGACCGCGAGGAGGACCGGCTCCGGGGCCTCGAGGCGGGCGCCACCCGCTATCTCACCAAGAGCAGCTTTCACGATGAGACTTTTCTCGACACGATCGTCGAACTCATCGGGGAGCCGACCGACTGAAGCCGGCAGCCGCCTCGATCGTCGCCATCAGGTCGAGCACCGTCCGCTCGGCAGCCGGTCCCGGCTCGAGACCAATCAGTTGCAGCCCGACGGGTAGGCCGACACTGCCACGGTCGGTGGCGGCGGCGGCCCGCTCAACCCGGTCGAGGCTCCAGCCCCGACAGCGCTGTTCAGTCGCCGCCACCCGGGTCACCGGCACCACCCCGGCCGGCAGATCGAGAAGATTGGCCAGCAGGCAGGGCGAAGCGGCCGCCATCAGGCGGGCTGCCGTCCCGTGCCGCAGCGCCGGCACCGCCGTGACCGGACAGAGCACCGCGTCAAACCGCTGCCGCAGCCGGCCCAGCGCGTCGAAGATCGCAGCCCGCCGCTCGAGCAGGCGATCCCAGCCTGCCGCATCCCGCGGACCGGTAGCCCGCAGGGCAGCCGCCTCGACCCGACCGCCGAGCAGCTGCACCAGCGTCGCCAGGGGCGGCCGGACGGTCTGAGGCAGCCCGGCGATCCGCAGCAGCCCGGCGATCTCTGGCAGGGGTGCATCGCCGGCGAAGAGCCGCCGGATATCGCTGCCGCCGTCGGCAGAGAGCAGGCCGAACATCAGCCAGGCTGCCTCGATGGCGAGACCGTCTTCGATGTATTCCACCTGGTGACCGGCGCTGGAAAGCATCTCGGCTGCCTCAGCCAGGCCACGCCGCACGGCTGCCGAGGGTGAAACCGGCCCAGCCGTCGCCCAAACGGCAATCCGCCGATGGGCAGCTGGCGGTGCTGCCCGCGGCGGCACAACCCCGAAGGCCTCCGCTGCCAGCACCAGGTCGGCGACCCGGCCAGCAAGAAAACCGGCCCGCGACTGAATCAGATCAAAGCTCGGCAGCGTATCGAAGCTGCCGCCGTTACCCAGCCGGGATGATGCAGGCAGCAGGGCCGCAATGCCACAGGCATGGGCCGGCTGGCGGACGCTGCCGGCAAGGTCATTGCCGATGGCCAGCGGCACCACCCCAGCTGCGACGAGGGCCGCGTCGCCACCGCTGGACCCCCCGGGGCTGCGTTCCGGATTCTCGGGATGGTTGGTTCTGCCCCAGACCGGATTGACGGTCTCATGCAGGTACATCGCCTGCGGCACGTTCGCCTTGCCAACGACAATACCCCCGAGGGCTCGCAGCCGGCTGACGATTGCAGCATCGGCCTGATCGAACTGGTCACGACGGGCGGGAATACCCAGCGTGGTTCGCAGGCCCCGCACCCCAAAGCATTCTTTGATGCTCACCGGCAGGCCGGCCAACGGCAACTGCCGATCGACCGACTCAGCGGCGACGGCCGCTTCAGTATGGTCGGGCTGGATCAGGGCGTTGAGCCGCTGATGCGTCGCCGCAAACCGCCGCACATGCTCGGCCAAGACCGCCTGCGGCTCAATGTCACCAGCCTGCACCGCGGCGGCAACGTCAGTCGCGGCTTCCAACGGTATCACCGGCAGCGACCACTCCCTCCTGATCGGGTGCCGATGTCCGATCGGCAACCCCGCGAAAGGCCGGCGGTAGCAGGAAGGCGAGCCGTTCCGGCAGACGGGTCGAGACGCCGAAGGGGTCCCGGCCAAGCCCCCACATCAGGATCAACAACGCCGCCGCCACAGCCAGCAACGATCCACCGACAAGCCCGAAGAAGCCGCGGAGCCCCTGGGGGACCGCTCCGTAGCCGACCGCTGACGCCCCCGCCTCGTCATCCAGTTCATCGAGGTGTCCACCGGCTGCATCGATCAGCGACTCATCGGCCTCCGCCCTGAAGCTGTCCTCCAGGACATTGTCCGCGTCGTCCTCGGCAGGAACCTCGTCGGGCACCGGCTGACCTGTTGTCGCCCCAGTGACTTCCAAGGCTTCAAACACCTCTTTTACAAAGGAATCATCCGCGGCCGATTCCGGGGGCTGATTGTCAGCTGAGCGGTCGGGGTTCATGACTTCATCCACGGACCAGCAGGCGAATGGCTGCCCTCAATGGCACCGTCCAATTATAGCTGACCAAACAGGCCGGTTTCATCCCCTCAGGGCCGAAATGGTCGGTCGGGCAGCCCGTGAACCGCCCCGTAGCGATCATGCAGGCTTTCCACGAGAAACCGTTCGCTGACCGGCTCGCCCGAGACCTGCTCCACCAGGTCGCCAGCAGTGAGGCAGCGGCCCTGGGCATGCACCCGCTGCCGCAGCCAGCCGAGCAATGGCTGGAACTCACCCGCGGCGATCTGCTGGTCAAGGGGGCCGAGGGCCCGGTCAGCGGCGGCCATCAGCTGGGCCGAAAAGATGTTGCCGAGGGCGTAGGTTGGAAAATAGCCGATGAGTCCTGCCGGCCAGTGGATGTCCTGCAGCACCCCTTCGGCTGCCGAGGTGGGCCGCATGCCGAAGTCGGCCTCAAAGCGGTCATCCCAGGCACCAGGCAGGTCGGCGACCGCCAGATCACCGGCAATCACCGCCCGCTCCAGGTCGAACCGCAGCATCACGTGCAGGTTGTAAGTGACCTCGTCGGCCTCGACCCGAATGAAACTCGGCTGTACCGTCCGCACAGCTGCCGCCAGGTCGGCCGGCGTAGCCCCGGAAAGTGTGTCGGGGAAGGCATCTCGCGCCAGCGGAAAGCACCAGTGCCAAAATTCAGCCGACCGCCCGACCAGATTCTCCCACAGCCGCGACTGCGACTCGTGAATACCGAGCGAGGCCGCCTCGCCGGGCGGCAGCCCGAACCAGCCGACCGGCAGCCCCTGCTCATACAGTCCATGGCCCGCCTCATGCAGCACGCTGTAGAACGCCGTCGGCAAAAACCGCTCGTCCCAGCGGGTGGTCAGTCGGCAGTCATGCGGTCCCAGCGTCGAGCAGAACGGATGCACCGTGGTATCGATCCGGCCCCGCTCAAAGTCGAAGCCGATCCGCTCGGCTACCAGATGCACGAACTGCCGCTGGGCCGCCAGAGGAAAATGTCCCCGCAGCACGGTGTCACTCGGTTTGACGGCCGCCTCCGAGCAGGCCTGCACGAGCGGCACGATCGCAGCCCGTAGCTGGTCGAACTGCCGCTGCACCGCCGGCCACCGTCCACCCGGCTCATAGTCGTCCATGAGACCGTCGTAGGGATCGAGTTCCGGCCGCTGGCAGGTCGCCTGCTCGCGCTTGAGGGCGAACATCTGCGTGAGTTGTGGCTCAAGCAGCTTCCAGTCCGATGCCGCCAGGGCCCGGGTCCAGGCCTGCTGGGCCTCGATGGCCGTCCGAGCAAGGGCCGCGACCAGCCGGCCGGGCAGTCGCGACTGTTTCACGAAGTCCTCGTGCAGCAGCCGGATTGTCGCCCGCACCGGAGCCGAGCCGGCGGTGGCCAGGTCACTCTCGACCAGCCGTGCGAGCCGCTCACCCTGGGCCGGATCGATCCGCCGAGCGTGGACAACCGCAGCCATGGCCTCGGCCTGATCGGCCCGAAAGCCGCCCGCCCGCGGCGGCAGCATCGTCTGTTCGTCCCAATGCACCAGTGATTCGACCGTGGCCAGCACGGCCACCTCACGGGCATGGGTGCAGGCGGCGACGAAATCGGCTGCCGCCGGACTGCCAGCGACGGCGGCCGACCAATCAGTTTTACTCATGTTGGTTCTAGCAGTGAGAAGTGGGCACGGTTTCTCGTGGCGGTGCCGCCGTGCCCGCGGAATGCTGCCGGCGGTCTGCCGCTGCCTGCTCCGGCACGGGCTTCAGGGTATGCTGCGGCGGTCCACCGCGACAATGACCCTGCAAGGACCGCCAAACTGCCGCCCCCGATGCTCGATGCACTTGTGATTGCCGCCCATCCCGACGACGCCGAGCTGGGTATGGGCGGAACAATTGTGCGGCTGCTCGAGGAAAGCCTGCGAGTCGGTATTCTTGATCTCACCGATGGCGAGCCGACCCCGCTGGGCTCGCCCGAGATTCGCGCTGCTGAGACCGCCGCGGCCACCGCAGTGCTTGGGGTCACCTGGCGGGAAAACCTGGGGCTGCCCAATCGCCGCCTGCGGGCCACCCTCGCCGCCCGGGCGGCGGTCGCCGCGGTCATCCGCCGCACCCGGCCCCGCTGGCTGTTCACCCATTACTGGGTCGATGCCCATCCTGATCACCTTGCCGCCTGCCGGCTGGTGGAGGCGGCGCGATTCTGGGCCAAGCTGACCAAGACCGACCTGCCCGGCGAGCCCTGGCATCCCGAGCGGATCTATCACTTCTGGAGTGTTCACCTGAAGACGATCCCCCGGCCGGCCTTTGTGGTTGATACCTCGGCAACCGCCGGGCGGAAGCGGGAGGCGGTGTTCTGCTACGCCAGCCAGTTCCCTGACTCGGCCCCTCGGCCGACCGTGCCAGAGCGAGTGGGGGCAGCCGACGCCTGGTGGGGCAGCATCATCGGTACAACCGCGGGAGAACCCTTTGCCTGTCGTGAACCGATCGGGCTTACCGGGTTTGGAAACCTGCGTTGAGTTTCCTGACAGGAACGTTCCGGCCAGCAGGCCGAACGGAGGTGGCGAGCGGGAACCACTCCCGTCGATAGCACCAGCGGTGGGTTGGAATCAGCTCATGCCCTGATGGCGAAGTGTGGCGGGGGCCAGACTGGCTTTTTGCCATGGTGGGCTGAAGCAGCCCTTCGCAAACGGTCGGCGCCGCTGGAAGGAAACAGACTCATGGCCTCTCGAGATATTAATGTCGTCGCACTGGTCAAGGGTGGCGAGCGGTATGTCTTTCTCTACGACGACGACAGCCGGGCCGAAACGCTCAAGACCCTTGGCCGCTATGCCGCCAACCCCGAACTGAGTTTTTCCTGGTACGACGCCTCGGTGCTGGGCCAGAAGATCAGGCAGAGCACCCCTCGCTCGCCCCGCGAAGGGATTGCCACCCGGGCCAATCGCCGCAGCTAGCGATCCCTGGAGCGAGCCGGCAATGGCCTTTTTCCCGGTCACGCAGAATCATCTGGTCCCAGGCTGCTCGCGACCGAGAACACGAGCGATTCATGGTCAACCATGCCGTCCAGGACGACTTCCATGAACCCCTCAGCCGCTTTCTTCGCTATCTCGCGGCTGAGCGGGGTGGTTCAGCCCACACGGTCAAGGGCTATCGGGAGGATCTCCTCCAACTGATCGATTATCTGCAGGAGGCTGGCTGCCGGCGGCCTGCCGACGTCACCACCACGCTGCTCCGGCGGTACGCTGCCGGCCTCCATGCCGCCGGGTATGCCGCCACCACGATCGCCCGCAAGCTGGCCAGCATCCGTGGTTTCTATCGGTTCGGGCATCGTGAGGGCTGGGTTGCAAGCAACCCGGCCGCCCCACTTCGCAGCCCCAAGCGGGGGCGGCGGCTGCCAAAGTTTCTCACCACCGACGAGATCGGCCGGCTGCTCGACGCCCCGCCTGCCGACACCGATGCCGGCCTGCGGGACCGGGCCATCCTCGAGCTTTTCTACTCGGCCGGGCTGCGGGTGGCTGAGCTGGCGGCTGCGAGTGACCCCGACCTGGATCTCGACGCCGGCACCATTCGCGTTCGCGGCAAGGGTCGCCGCGAGCGGCTCGGCATTGTCGGCTCCCACGCCCGCAGGGCCTTGAGCGGGTGGCTGCGAGTCCGCCGCCGATTCGCCCAGCCCCGGCGGCCCGATCCAACCCAGCCGCTGTTCGTCAATCGCTTTGGCGGCCGGCTTTCCGTCCGCAGCATCGGCCGGCTGTTGGAAAAACATCTGGCGGCGGCCGGCCTCGGTGGCCGGGCCAGCCCCCACACACTGCGGCACAGTTTTGCGACCCACCTTCTGGATGCCGGTGCCGACATCCGCAGCGTGCAAGAATTACTGGGGCATAAGAGTCTGGTGACGACCCAGATCTACACTCACGTCACCACCAGCCGGCTGCTCGACGCCTTCGAAAAGGCGCATCCACGGGCTCGCTAGAGGTCTGTGAATCCTCCGCGACCTGCTTACACCACGCCGCGGCGGACCGCCCAGACGGCGGCCTGGGTACGGTCGCTGACGGCGAGTTTGCGGAGGATGTTCTGCACGTGTTCCTTGACCGTCTCAACACTGATCGTCAGCGACTGGGCGATCTCCTTGTTGGAAAGCCCCAAGGCCATGTGCCGCAGCACCTGCATCTCGCGTTGGGTCAGGGGGATGTCGGGGTCGGGGGTGGCGACCCGATTCGCCATGGTCGTGGCAACCCGCCGCAATTCTCCTGCCCGCATCGGCAGTTGGCCCGAGGCCGCGCCGGTGATCGACTCGAGCAACTCGCCCCGGGAGCACCCTTTCAGCATGTAGTCATGAGCCCCGCCAGCCACCGCCCGGGCAACATATGTCGGGTTGTCGAAGGTTGAGAGCATCACACAGCGGACATGCGGCATGTCGACACGAATTTTCTCCAATGCCGACAGCCCATCCATGCCGGGATGCATCCGAATGTCGAGCAGCACAACATCGGGCTTGTGCTTGCGGGTGAGCTTGACCGCCTCCTCGCCGGTGGTCGCCTCGCCCACAATTTTCACATCAGTGCCCTCGAGCAGTGTCGCCAGCCCCTTCCGCACCACTTCGTGGTCGTCGGCAATCACCACCCGAACAGCCTCGCCTGCCTTTGCCATCAATTCCGATGCTCCTTGAAGATTTCTACCGGCGCCGCGTCTGCAGCCGCCTCACCCTGTTCAACAGGACGCCCTGCCATCACGAAGAATGAGTTTCTTATGAAATATCCTACGCAGTGCACAGCCTGCCGAGACGCACCCTTCGAGTCACCGGCGGGAACACCGGTTCTTTTCGGGGGGCGAAACCCGACAGCCTGAGGCCTTGAGTATACGCAGATTCCAAAATTTTGAACCACTAGAGCCGGACAGAATCGGTCGCGACAGTTGGCAGCCAATCGGGTGACCGCTGGGGGCGGGCCGCCGATCAGGGGCTCCACCCCTCTCGCATGAGCTCCAGCAGGGGAGCCGCCCCCTGCTCCAGCAGGCTGTCGGCGACCTGACGGCCCAGGGCCTCTGCGTCGGTCAGCGACTCGACGCTGCTGGCAGCGGCAGCAGTGACCGAGGCAACGCCGTCATGCCGCTCGGCGAGCACCCGCCCACCCAGATGAAGCTGGCCATCCGACTCGAACCGCCCCCAACTGCCGATCGGGGCCAGGCAGCCGCCGGCCAGACTGGCCAACAGGGCCCGCTCCGCCATCGCCGCCAGATGGGTGGCGGCATCATCGAGTGGCATGACCACCCGCTCCAGCCGCCGATCGTCCTGACGAATCTGGATCACGAGGGCTCCCTGCGCAACAGCCGGCCAGAAGTCGGGTGGCTGCAGTACCTCGCTGATCCGGTCAGCATGGCCCAGCCGCTCGAGGCCGGCGGCGGCCAACACCACCGCATCGAGACTGCCGTCCTCCAGCCGTCGCAGCCGGGAATCGACGTTGCCACGTAGCCCCTCGATTTGCAGGTCGGGCCTGACCGCCCGCAGTTGCACCCGGCGACGAACGCTGGCAGTTCCAACAACCGCGGCCGGCGGCAGCTCGTGGAGACCGACCCCTTCGCGACTGACCAGCACATCGAACGGTGTTGCCCGCCGGGGGACGCAGGCCAGAGCCAAACCGTCCGTGGTGGCGGTGGGCAGGTCCTTCAGGCTGTGGACCGCTGCGTCGATCTCGCCGGCCAGCAGGCTGCGTTCAAGTTCTCGGACAAAGACGCCATCGTCGCCGATCCGGGCAATCGGAAGATCCTGCCGGTCGTCTCCTTTCGTCGAGATGATCACCTCCTCGACGACGTGCCCCCGGCTCCGCAGTTGCTCGATCAGCTGCCCGGTCTGCGCACGGGCCAATTGGCTTCCCCGGGTTCCGATCCGGATCGAGGCCGAGCTGGTCGACGATGGTCCGGAGGGGTGGTTGGATGGGTCCATTACAGGCCTGTGGCTGAGGCTGCGGCGAGGCGGCCAGTCGGTGTCACGGTGAGTCGGCGGAAGCCTCGGCCCGCGCCGCAACAGCAGCGTAGACAACCGGTACGCCGGCCTCCAGCAGCAGCCCTGTCGCCGCGGCCAGAGTCGCGCCGGTGGTGGCGACGTCATCGACAAGCAGGACGACGTTGCCGCCGACCCGGCGGTCGCGGAGCCGAAAGCTCGCCGCCACATTGCCCGGCCGGGATGCGGCGGGCAGGCTGCGTTGCAAGGGCGTCACCGCCGACCGGGCCAGGGCGTGCCGCAGCGGCACGCCAAGCTGGCGGGCCAGTTGGCGGGCCATTGCTGCCGCGGCGTTTGTTCCTCTTTTCCACCGCCGCCGCCAGTGCATCGGAATCGGCACCACGGCGGCAATTCCCCAAGACCGGATCGCCGGTCGCTGGGCCAGCAGCAGCAGCGCAAGCAGTTCGGCCAAATCTTCGCCGGTCGGATGCTTGGCGTGGAGCACCGCTTCACGAAGCAGGCCATCATAGCGGCCAAGCACCGCGAACTCCTGCCAGAGCGGCTGCCCCGCCCCCAGCCTGGCCACCAGCTGGCGGCACCCGCTGCAGCCATTTCCGCCTGCCCCGGGCAGCCCACAGCGGCTGCACCGCCGGCTGTGATCACAGAGCTCCAGCCGGCAGCCGCCGCAGAGCCGGTCGGCCGTCAACGCTGCCGGCTTGCTGCCGGTGGAGTCGGGCAGTGGCTGGCTGCAGATGCGACAGGCTGCGGGAAAGACCAGTTGCTCGGCTCCGGCCAGCAGGCTGGTCGCCCAGCCCCTGCAGGCCTTCCAGATTCCCTTGGTGGCGGAGGTTGAGAGCGGCATGCCGTGGCGAATGAGTGACGATCTTCAGAACCGGTGGAAAGGAATTGACGCCGCTTGACAGCCTACCTATCTTCCGTCCCCCACCGCACCCCTCACTGGCCAGCGTGTCTCCATGCTGATCGACCGCTATCTGTTCCGTGGCCAATTACAGGCGTTTTGCATCGTCTTTCTGAGTCTCGCCGGGCTCACCTTCGTGATCGATGCCTTCACGAATCTGGAAGAGTTCGTGACCCACGCCGAAGAGACCGGCGGACTGGCACAGGTGCTGGGCCGCTACTACGGCTACCGGCTGATCTCTTTTTTCGACGCCACCAGCCCGATCATCTCGCTGGCCAGCGGCATGTTCGCCCTGTCGTGGCTCGAGCGGCACAACGAGCTGACCGCACTGCTCGCCGCCGGCATCACCCGGTGGCGGATCGCCCGGCCCGCCATCCTATTCACGGCGGCCGTCAGCCTCCTTGCCGTCGCCAATCGCGAATTCGTCCTGCCGGCAATTCGGACCACGATCTCTCGAAATGCCCAGGACCTGAGCGGAAAAACCGAAAAACCGTTCGAGGCCCGCTATGACCATGAAACTGAAATCCTGTTCCGAGGCCGGACCTATCAGGAGGCGACCCGCCGGATTGAATCACCGAGCCTGCTGATGCCGCCGCTGTTGGCCGACTACGGGCCGCAGATTGACGCCGTCGAAGCGCTCTGGCGGCCGGCCTCCAGCGACCACCCCACCGGCTACCTGCTGCGGGGTGTCCAGAATCCTCCCGATATCGACAGCCTGCCACCACTCACACTCGATGGCGATCGGGTGACCGAGACAGCCGCCTCGGCCGGTTGGCTGAAGCCCGGACAGTGTTTCGTGGCCAGCGATGTCACCTTTGAGCAGATGATCGGTTCGTCCAACTGGAGCCAGTACTCCGCCACCCCAGAGTTGATCAGGGCAATCGCCAACCCCAGTCTCGGCGTCGGCGCCGAAGTGCCGCTGCGGGTTCACGCCCGCTTCGTGGCGCCGTTTCTCGACATGGCGTTGGCCCTGCTCGGCATTCCGCTGGTGGTCGGGCCGAGCCGGCGGGGCGTGTTCGTCGCCGTCGGGTTGTGCGTGCTGATGACGGTGGTCTTTTTCCTGACGACGCTCGGCTTTCACGCCCTGGCGACGGGCTATCTCCTGAGCCCGTCACTGGCCGCCTGGGGGCCCCTCCTACTCCTGGCACCCCTCGCCGCCTGGCGAGCCCAGCCGATGTGGGAATGAATTGCCGCCGTCAGCGGCCGGAAAAACCCCGTTAACCCCGCCAGCCCCGCGGCCGGCAGAGTTTTCCCCATCCCGCCGCTTTCGCCAAGCCTTTTTTCTCGACCCGTACCACCCCTTCTGCCGATGGTAACGAGGTAGGAGGAGGCGAGAACCTGCTCCCCCGGCGACGCGAAGTGGTCGAAGCCGGGCTGATGACCGGCAAAGGAGTGCCAGACCGATGCGGATCAACACCACGCGATTCGGACGGATCGATGTCGATGCGGCCGACCTGCTGACTTTTCCCAGCGGCCTTCCCGGCCTGGAGCACTGCCGCGAGTGGGCCCTGCTCGCCGACGCAGACAACGACGCCCTCGGCTGGCTGCAGAGCACCGCTCGCGGGGATGTGGCAATCGCGGTCGTCAGCCCCCGCCGGTTTGTCCCGCACTATCAGGTTCGCATCCCACGGAGCGAACTGACCCCGCTGCGGCTGCACGACATCCGGCAGGCCCAGCTGGTGGTCATCGTCGGGAAAAACGCGACAGGCCTTACCCTCAATCTCAAAGCGCCAATCGTCATCAACCTCGAAGAACGCACAGGCCGTCAGGTCGTCGCCAGCGGCGACCTCCCGATGGCACATCAACTCGATCCAAATCCGACCGCGCTGAAAAAGAGCGCATAATTCGACGACAGCCGACATGGTTGATCGTCGGCCTTGCCAAGACATCAGGAAGGACCCAGCGATGCTCGTACTCTCCAGACAACGTGATGAAAGCATCATGATCGGCGACTCCATCGTCGTGACGATCGTGGACATTCGAGGAGACAAGGTACGGCTGGGCATCAATGCCCCGGCAGAGATTCCGGTGCACCGCCAAGAGGTCTACGAGGCAATCCAGCGGGAGAACCTCCGGGCGGCGAGTCTCGATCCGGCGGAAACGCAGAGCCTCGGCGGCATGACGGCCCGACGCGGTGGTTCCGAGCAGCCGTCGTCAAAGCAGCAGCCGCGGTAGCTGGCAGGCGCCCACCGTCGCATCAGCCCTGGGGGAAATAGTCCGGCTCGTTGCCCGCCTTCCACTTGATGTTACAGCCGATGCTCGGCTGCTGCGGTTCCGGAACGGCTGCTCCGGCAAGGACCGCATCGATCGCCCGCCGAAGGTCGGTCCCGGTGACCGGAATGCCGCTGTCCGGACGACTCTCGTCAAGTTGGCCGCGGTAGACCAGGCGACGGTCGGCGTCAAACAGGTAGAAGTCGGGCGTACAGGCAGCGTGATAGGCCTTGGCCACCTCCTGGGTTTCGTCGTAGAGGTAAGGGAACGCATAGCCCCGGTCCTCACTTTCGCGAACCATCTGCTCGGGCGAGTCGGCGGGGTGGGTCGCCACATCGTTGGAGCTGATGGCAACGACACCGATCCCCTGCGGCAGATAGTCGCGGCCCAGGGCGGCCAACTGGTCGGCCACATGCTTGACAAAGGGGCAATGGTTGCAGATGAACATGACAACCGTCCCCCGCGGGCCAGCGACGTCCGCCAGCGAGAGGGTGCGGCCGTCGACATTCACGAGTGAAAAGTCAGGGGCGGAGGTACCAAGGGCAAGCATGGTGCTGGGGGTGCGAACCATCGATGAAATCTCCCAAGGGGGTAAACGGGAACGGATCGGCTGGCTGGGGTCAGTTCTCCTGCCGCAGAAACAGCCGGCAGGCATTCGCGGTGGTGGTTGCGGCGAGGCACTCGAGTGATTCGCCCCGGGCGATGGCGAGGCAGCGAGCCGTGTGAATAACGTGGGCCGGCTCGTTGCGTCGGCCGCGCAACGGCTCGGGGGAAAGAAACGGGCTGTCGGTCTCGATCAGCAGGCGATCGGCCGGCACGGTTGCGGCAACATGCCGGAGCGTCTCGCCCGACCGGAAGGTGACCATGCCGGCAAATCCGAGATAAAAGCCCAGTGCGACCGCCTCGGCAGCCTCCTCAGCGGTGCCGGTAAAGCTGTGCAGAACCCCGGTCAGCGGTCCGTGCTGCTGAGCGGCCCTGAGCATATCCAGCACATCACGGATGCTCTCCCGGCAATGAATGACCAGCGGCAGGCCAAGTTTCTGCGCGAGCCTGATGTGGCGATCGAAGAAGTCCCGCTGAACGTCGCGGGCCGCGTCGTCACGATACCAATCCAGACCGGTCTCACCGACAGCCGCAACCCGCCCCGAGACGATCAGCCGGGTGACCCGGTCCCACTCATCGGCTGCAATCTCAGCCGTGTCGTTGGGATGAATCCCGGCGGCGCAGACCAGGCCCGATTCTGCGGCACAGAGGCTCGCCGCCGCTTCACTGTCGGCTGCCCGGGTGCCGATCACTGTCAGCCGGGAGACCCCGGCAGCCCGCGCTCTGGCAAGCACGTCATCAAGCTCCCCGCCGTAGCGAAGCGGGTCGAGATGGCAGTGGCTGTCATAAAAGTCCATCGGGCCAACCGTTCAGGTGCCTCACCCAGCCGTCACGGGCCCGGCGGTGGTCGCCTTTCCAGCCAGCCGGGCCTGTTGCTGCGCGAGCAGGTCGAGATGCCCGTCGATCGCGGCCCGGACTTCGCGGATCAGTTCGGCGGCTCGCCCGGCGGTGACGCCGTCATGGCTGGCAGCGAGGTCGGCTTCTTCGACAATTCTGGCGATCTCCCGTTGCCGCTCAGCCAGGTCGGCGGTAAGCCGCCCGAGCAGAAATCCAAGATCGACATCGTGCCAACCGGTGAAGGAAAGCGGAAACGCCGACTGTGGCAGTTCCAGTTCGTCATCGACCAGGATTGTTTCAGCCCGATCGATAAAGTTCTGGTGGTCAGCCGCCAGGTCGGCCAGCGCAAGCTTCAGATCCTCGTCCCCTCGATAGGTCCAGATGCCCGAGTCGGCCAGGTACATCAGCGGGGAACGCCGCAGCAGCCGAATCAGCCGGGCCAACAGCCCGGCACCGACCCGGCGAGGATCATAGGTTGTCATCAACTGCACTCCCAACGCCCGCCCGGCTGAGCCCAGCACCGCTGCTTACGAGGCAATCGCGCCGGCCAACTGAGCCGCCGCGTAGAGGCCCGACCAGAAAATTCCAAACACCACCACCGGGACAACCAGCCCTGTCACCATGGCACCGGAAATCGATACCAACGGAAATGGCTCAGCCACCCTGTCTTCCGGCAGCGGATCGAAGGTCATCACCTTGAGCACCCGCAGGTAATAGAACAGGCTGACGACGGTATTGAGGCCTCCAACCACCAGCAGCAGCAGCATGAGGGGCCGCTCGCAGCCGGCGGTGATCGCATCGACCAGCGACGAAAAGACCAGAAACTTCGCCACGAAGCCGGAGAGCGGTGGCAGCCCGATCAGGCTCACCAGCACAACGGCCATCGCGACCACGATTCCGGGGCTCGTCTGGATGAGGCCACCGTAGGCGGCAATCTCCTCACTCCGCAGCCGATTCCGTAGCAGGGCGACAATGCCAAAGGCCCCCAGGTTCATGAACAGGTAGGTCGCCAGGTAGAACGCCACCGCCGTGATCGCATCACGGGCACCGGCCGGCGCGGCTGCCGCCATGGCCACCGCCGCTGCCACCGCCATCATCAGGTAGCCGGCATGGGCAATCGTTGAATAGGCGAGCAGCCGCTTCATGTTCGTCTGCCCGTAGGCCGCCAGGTTGCCGAAGGTACAGGTGATTGCCGCCAGCAGTCCGATGACGTAAACGATGAAATGCCGCACATCGACGAGCGCCGTCACGGTGGCGGCCACCGCCGACTCCGCCCCGCCCGCGGGCACCCCGAAGCCGAAGGCAACCCGCACCAAAAGCGCCACCGCCGCCGCCTTGCTCGCGACCGACAGGAACGCCCCCACCTCGGCGGCCGCCCCCTCAAAGACATCGGGACACCAAAAGTGAAAGGGCACCGCCGAAAGCTTGAAGGCGAGGCCGACCGTCAGCATCAACCCACCGAGGCAGAGCACCATCGCACTACCGCCGGTGCCTCCGGCCGACAGCACGCGGGCCAATTCACCCGGTATGGCCGGCAGCTGCAAGGTTCCGAGCACCCCGGCAATCAGGCTGATGCCATAAAGCATGACGCCAGCGGCCCCGGCTCCGTAGACGGCATACTTCAAGGCCGCCTCTGAACTCGCGGGCCGGCCCTTGAGCATGCCGGCCAGGGCGTACGACGGCACGCTTGCCATCTCAACTGCCAGGAAGACCATCAGCAAATGGTTCGCCGACGCCATCAAGCACATGCCCAGGCTGCTGCCCAAAACCAACGCATAGAAATCGGCACCGTCCTCCCGGTCGGGAATACCCGAAAGCTTCGTCAACAGCACGTAGAGCACCAGGAAGCCGGTCAGGATCAGCCGCAGAAAGGCGGTCAGCGAATCAAAGACCACGAGTCCGCCGAAGATCTCTTGCCGTCCCCCAGCCGACGCCACAACCGCATCGCCGGGGAGGCCTCCAAGCCCGAGAAAGTCGGCATACGCATACCATGTGGCGAAGCAGACACCACCAAACGCCAGCAGCCCCGAGTCCAGCCGCCGCAGCAGCGGCAGCATGCGACAAAGCAACAGCAACACAATCGTGGCGACGAGCGTAAGCTCTGGCCGGAACCGCGGCAACGAGACGCCGACGGTGTCGGTGAACAGTTCACTCAGCAGAGTGCCGATATTCATTTCTGTTTTCGTGGCTCCAACAGCAGTGCGATGTTTCTGAATGCGATTTCAGCCCGACGACGACCCGCTCAGCGGGCTCCCTCACGCTCGGCAAGATCGTGCAGCCTGGCCGCCGGTCGCAACGAATCGGCCGGGGCATGTTCGGCGGCAACCAGGAGTTTGCGGGTTCCGTCATGCACGTCGCGGGTCCAGTCGGCAAGTGTTTCGACCTGCTGGTTCACCGTCGGCGTGACGTACTGGAACAGCGTCTGGGGCGCTACGCCAAAGACAATCGCCAAAAACACCAGCGGGGTCGCAATCGACAATTCACGGGGCGTGATGGGGGTGAGCGCTTCTTCATGCGGCCCGCGGTATTCCGCCCCAAGATAGACCCGCTGGATAGCCCAGAGAATGTAGGCGGCTGTCAGAATGACGGTGAAGGCCGAGATGACTGCCAGCACACGGCTGTAGTTCCAGCTCGACAGCGTCACCAGCACCTCCCCGATGAAGCCGCAGAGCCCGGGCAGGCCGAGGCCGGCAAAAAACACCGCGATGGCCAGGCCGCTGTAGACCGGCATTTTTCCGAAGATACCGCCGAATTCCTGCAGGTTTCGGTGATGCACCCGGTCGTAGAGGACGCCGACCATGAAGAACATGCCGGCTGAACTGATCCCGTGGGCCAGCATCTGAAACATCGCGCCGTTGACTCCCTGGGCCCAAAAGTCCCACCGGTACTCCTGCCCGTCAACCGCACTCCAGACCCCCAGGCCAAGCATCACGTAGCCCATGTGGCTGACTGAGCTGTAGGCCACCATCCGTTTGAAGTCGGTCTGAGCCAGGGCCGCGAAGGCGCCGTACACCATCGACACCACGCCGACCCCGCAGACCAGCCAGGCCAGCGACAGACCGGCACCCGGACAGATCGGATAGCAAATTCGCAAGATGCCGTAACCACCGAGCTTCAGCAGGATGCCGGCGAGGATCATCGAGATCGGCGTGGGTGCCTCAACGTGGGCATCGGGCAGCCAGGTATGAACCGGCACCACGGGCACCTTGATCACAAAGCCGATCAGCAGCAGCAGAAACGCCCAGGTTTCCAGGCTCGTGTCAAGCCAGACGGTGGTCGCGGCGAAGGGCGAATTCGGCAGCTGACCAATGGCCGCCAGGGCCATCAGGTTGAAGGTGTGCACCGCCCCGTCGGCTGCCCGGATGGCGGCGATCTCATCGACAGCGGTTGCCGGGCTCACAACATGCGTTGCGATCAGCTGTTCATCCGAGAGCAGGCCGACATCGCTCGTGAAATAGAGCATGAGGATGGCAATCAGCATCAGCACACTGCCAAGCAGCGTGTACAGAAAGAACTTGATTGCCGCGTATTCACGGCGGGGCCCACCCCAGATGCCGATGAGAAAGTACATCGGCAGGAGCATGACCTCCCAGAAGACGTAGAACAGAAAGAAGTCGAGCGAGACGAAGACACCCAGCATGCCGCTCTCCAGCAGCAGGAAGAGCACGTGGTAGGCCTTCACATGCTTGCTGATCGGCCAACTGGCAGCGGCAGCGAGCATCGACAGAAAGGTGGTGAGCACCACCAGGGGCAGGCTGATGCCATCGACACCAAGCAGATACTCGATCCCAAAGGCATCGATCCAGGGCAGCTTGACGACCCCTTGCATGTCCGGATTGCCAAGGACGAACTGCCCGGGCCCCACAGGCCCGAACAGTTGCGGCACCGCCAGCCAGAGCGACAGCAGAAACACCACGGCGGTTGTCCCGAGGGTGATCCACCGAACGACCTCCTCTCGTGCCTTCGGCACGATCGGCAGCGACAGGAAGGCAGCCACGACGGCGGGCAGGAAGACGATTAGTGTCAGTGGCCAGAAGGCGGCGTTCTCAACGACTGCGGCGTTCATGAAGTGATCCAGGGCGTGGAAAGCGAGGGAAAGTGAACGAGTCGGCCAGGATCAACCGGCCAGCGAGGTCCGAAACAAAAGGGTCGCGAGCACGAAGATCGCCACCGTCCCGACGACGATGAACATCACGTACTGCCGCAGCCGTCCTGTCTGCAGCCGCCGCATTTCAATTCCAGTGTTCCAGGTGACCCTCCCGGCGGCGTTGACCAGACCGTCGACAACGGTGCGATCAAACCAGGCATCAATGCCGGCAATCTGCCGGGCGGCCCAGGCAATCCCGTTGATGAGGCCGTCGATCAGCCTGCGGTCGATGCCACTGATCAGCCGGGCAAGCCGCAGCGTCGGCATCACGAAGAGGATGTGGTAGAGCTCATCGACATACCAACGGTTCACCAGGAACGTGTAGGCCGGACCGGCAAGCCTGGCAACGACCGCCGGGCTGACCAACGGCCTGAGATACATCAGCGCGGCCAGCAGGACTCCCGCGGCAGCCGTTGCAAAGGCGGTGAGGGTCGCCGTGACGTGAATGTCTTCCGCGTGGCTGTCATGTTCCGCCGGCAGGCTGATCGCTCCGAGGATGACATCGGTTGAAACAGTTGTCGCGGTGCCCGCAGGCCGCGACTGCTCGAGCAGGCCTGCCACGCCAAACCCACTCGGCAACCCCCAGCCGGCGATCACCGCAAATACGGCCAGCACGACCAGCGGCATGGTCATCACCCGCGGCGATTCATGGGCATGTTCAGCAATGTGATGATCACGGGGGCTGCCGGCAAAGGTCATGAACCAGAGACGGAACATGTAGAACGCCGTGATGAAGGCCCCTCCGGCGACGGCGAGATAGAGAATGCCGTGGGCCGGATTGAGTCGGGCGTAGAGGAGGGCCTGGGCCAGAATGGCGTCCTTCGAGTAGTAACCACTCAGCCCAATCACGAAGGGCACCCCGGCACCGATGATCGCCAGGCAGCCGATCAGCATGGTCCAGGCCGTGTACGGCATCACCTTCAACAGCCCCCCCATCTTCCGCATGTCATTGGTATGGCAGGCGTGAATCACCGAGCCTGAGCAGAGAAAGAGCAGGCTTTTGAAGAAGGCGTGGGTGACCAGATGAAAAAGCCCCGCCACCCAGCCGCCGACTCCAAGGGCAAGCATCATGTAGCCAAGTTGACTCACCGTCGAATAGGCGAGCACCCGCTTGATGTCATTGGCGGTCACGGCAATGGTCGCCGCGATGAACAGCGTGATGCCACCGACGTAGGCGATCACCAGCAATACATCCGGGGTGAGCACCGGGTAGAACCGGCCGACCAGATAGACGCCGGCCGCCACCATCGTCGCGGAGTGAACCAGCGCCGAGACCGGAGTCGGCCCTTCCATAGCGTCGGGAAGCCAGACGAACAGCGGCACCTGGGCACTTTTGCCGACACAGCCGCAGAAGATGCCGACACCGGCAATGAACAGCAGCCAGCGACCGTAGCCCGCCTCCCGCCAGCCCGGCACCGCGGCAGCCACCTCGCGGCGGACCGCCTGCTGATCGGACTGTCCGGAGGCCAGGCCCGCAACGTCGGCGGCGGCGGCGAACGCGACGAGCCCGTCAGGAACTTCCTGCTGATACCCGTGGGCCGTCGGTCGCACCAGCTCAAACAGGCCCGGCTGCGGATCGCCCGTGGCTGGATCAACACTGGAACCAAAATGCAGTGTGCCGAGACCACCCCAGAGGGCCATCAGGCCGATCAGCATGCCAAAGTCACCGACGCGGTTGACGATGAACGCCTTGTTGGCTGCGGTCGAAGCCGAGTGCCGCTCAAAATAAAAGCCGATCAGGAACCAGGAGCAGATGCCGACGAGTTCCCAAAAGACGAAGACCATCGCCAGATTGCCCGCTATCACGATGCCAAGCATCGAGAAGCAGAAGAGCGACAATGCCTGGAAAAATCGGTGGAATCGCCCCTCGCGGGAAAATGGGCCACCACTCGTCAACTGAACCTCCGCATCGGTGACCGGATGGAGTTCATCGTGCATGTAGCCGGCAGCGTAGACATGGATGCAGGTGGCAATCAGGGTGACCACCACGAACATCAACACCGTAATCGAGTCGATGTACCAGCCGATGGTGAGCCTGAGTGCCCCCCCGGAATAGAGCGTGTACCAGTCACCGGCGTAGGCCACCGGGGCCACCGCAGCATGCTCACCTTCATGTGGGTGAGCATCACCATGGGCTCCCGAATCATGATGATCTTCATCCTGATGGTCTCCGTGATGCTCAGCCTCATCATGACCTGAAGCGGCAGCCGGCGGGGCGGACGAGTCGGCCCGAAAGGCCGTCAGCCGGACCATCGAATCGCTGCGGGCAGCGTGACCGTCACCATGATCCCCGTGACTGGCAGCCGAGGGCGGATGATGCCCCAGCCAGACACCCAGGGCGACCACTGAAAGCACGAGCGATGAGGCAATCGCCGCCGTCGCGACGTTGGCGGCAGACTTCCCGTGCGGCCCCATGCGAGTGCCAAAAAACAGAATTGCCACGAACGAGGCGAGGGGGATCAGCCAGGCGAGTCCCAGCAGAAGCGGCAGCAGCGTGGCGATTTCCATGGTTGTGTTTCGTACTCCGGGCGGCACGGCGGGCCAGCCTGCGAAAACCTGATTGAACAGCAGCCCTAGCCGCGGAGGTCGTCCGCCCGGTCAACATCGACCGTCCCGTGGTTGTTGTAAAAGTTGAGCGTGATCGCCAGCGCCACCGCCGCCTCGGCAGCCGCCAACAGGATGACAAACAGAGCCATCACCTCACCATCAAGCCCCAGGGGCGACCGGCCCTCGCCGGCAAGGTAGGACGACCCGAATGCCACAAAGTTGATGTTCGCCCCGTTGAGCACCAATTCAATGCCCATCAGCACGCCGAGCGCATTCCGCTTCACGGCCATGCAGACCACACCGGCGGTAAACATGAGGCCGCCGACCAAGAGATAATGGGTGACGCCGATGCTGCCCACTGCTGCCAGAATCATTGGCCACCCCCCACCAGTACCGAAGCTGCTTCACGTTCCTCCCGCCGCGGCTGCCGCACCGGAGGCGGGGGATCCGCAGACGCGACAACATCGATCGGTCGCGGCGTCCGCCGCCGCTTCGCCCGGGCGAGGTAGGCGGCACCGACCAACACCACCAGCAGGTGTACCGAAACGATCTCGAAGGGCAGCAGATAGCCACTGCGAGGACGGCTCTCCACCTCGACCGGCTGCCTGTCCACTCGCACCCCTACCAAGGCCATCCCCAGGGGAGTGGCCGTCGGCGGTTGCGTGACCGCCCGCCCCGGCTGCCGCCAGGGCTCGATCGAAACCGCCGACTGCACCAGCACCGCCAGCAATGCCGCGGCCAGAATTCCGGCAAGCACCCGATCGCCGGGGGGAGTCTGGAGCGTCACGAGCTTCGTCTGGGCGGTGAGCATGACGCCGAAGACCAGCAGCACCAGTGTGCCGCCAACGTAGATCATCAGTTGCATCGATCCGACGAATTCAGCTCCTGCGAGAAAGAACAGGCCGGCTGTCGCGCCGAGAGAGAGGACGAGATGGAGGGCCATACGGACGACGTTGTCGGTCAACACCACCATCACCGCCGCGCCACAGGCAACCAGTGCGAACAGCAGAAAGAAGGCAGCGTGCCAGTCGATCAGAGCCATCGGCAACGTCGCCAGGTGCAGGGCTAGCAGGCAATTTGTTGTCAGGTCCATCAATCGGCCACTCCTGCAAGTTGCTGAGGGACGGAACGGCGGACACCGACCGCCTCGGCAGGCGGTTCGGCAGCCTGCTCGAGCCAGCCCTCACGCACCGAGATCGCCCCCTGGCGGCCCCCCGGCACCAGCCCCCCTGGCAAAAAAAGCTGCCAGAGCATGACGCCGGCAAACATGACAGCGGCAATCGGGGTGCAGTATTTCAAACAGGTGGTCATGACCTGATCGATTCGCAGCCGCGGGAGCGTCCAGCGAATCCACATCATTAACAGCACCCCTGCCGTCGCCTTGGCCAACAGGTTGGCACAGCCGAGCAGACGAACGGCGTAAGGGGCGGTGACCGCCGAGCCGTCGCTCCACCCGGCCAGTTCGGCAATCGGAATCGGACCGTTCCAACCGCCAAGAAACAGCACGGCAGCAAGGCCACTCACCAGGAACATCGACCCATATTCGGCCATGAAGAAGAAGCTCCACCGCAGCCCCGAATATTCGGTGTGGAACCCGGCGACAAGTTCGCTCTCCGCCTCCGCGAGGTCAAACGGCGCACGATTCACACTGGCCACCGCGCAGGTGAAGTACACCCAGAAGATCACGAAGGTGAAGGGGTCGTGAAAGAGGTACCAGTTGCTGATCCAGCCCGCCTGCTTCTCGCCGATCGTCACGAGGTCCATGCTGCCAGCCAGCATCACCGGAACAACGACGCACATACCCAGCGGCACCTCGTAGCTCACCACCTGGGCGGCTTCCCGCATCGCCCCGAAGAGCGACCATTTCGAGGCCGAGGCATACCCGGCAAGAATCACCCCGAATACTTCGAGCCCGAGAACGGCAATCACGAAGAAAACGCCCACGTTGAGCCGCTGCCCGACCACATCAAAGGCAAATGGCATGGCGATGAACGCACAGAAAGAGGCACAAAAACTGACGTAGGGAGCCAGCCGAAACAACAGCGTGTCGGCGCCGTCCGGCATCAGGTCTTCTTTCGCAAGCAGTTTGATGCCATCAGCCAAAGACTGCAGCCAGCCAAATCGGCCGCCGGTGCGGGTCGGCCCGAGGCGGTCTTGAATCCGGGCGGCTATCTTTCGCTCCGCCCAGATGAACACCAGCGCCCCTCCCGCAATCACGTTAAGGATCAGGAAGGCGGCGACGCCCGCCGTGGCAGACCAAGCCAGCCAAGCGGGAAAACCGAGGGTGTTGATCAGAAATTCAGCCATGGGGGCGGTTCACCACGAAGGGCTGCGACCCGGTTTTTCCAGACAATTTCGCCCGGTTTTTCCGCTCGCGGCCGACATTGTGAAATTTTGCACGAAGTCTGCACCAACAGAGGCCATCACACAAGGGCCTGCCAGGTTTTACCGCACCCGCCACGTCAGGAGTCAGCGGTCAATCTCACCCATCACGATGTCGAGGCTGCCGACAACCGCCGGTACGTCGGCGATCAGACAACCCCGACAGAGTTCGGGGGCGACGGCCAGATTTGAAAAGGAACTCGACCGCGCCCGAACCCGCCAGGGAATCGCCGACCCGTCGCTGACAAGATAGAAGCCCATCTGGCCCTTCGGGCATTCCGTCTCGAGGTAGGCGTCGCCCGCCGGCAACTTCTCAGCCAGTTTGAGCGGCTCGCCCAGCGGACCCTTACAGCGGGAATACCGATCGATCGCCTGCCGGACGAGATCCATCGACTGAACGACCTCGAGCATCCGAACAAAAAACCGATGCCAGCAGTCACCCAGCACAGCATCGACCGGGACCGCCGGGTATTCATGATCGCGGGGATAGTGGCCGTCTTTCATCACGGCGACTTCGAAGGCATAGCCGTCGTACATCGCCGTGTAGATGCTTTCACCGTCACGCCGCAGGTCGATATCGACGCCGCTGCCCCGGAGCACGGGACCCGTGCAGCCATAGTCGACCGCCATTTCCGGACTGAGCACACCGATCGCTGCCGTTCGCTTGACGAAAATCGCGTTCGTCGTCAGCAGCGTGTGATATTCACGAATGATCGGTTCGAACTGCTCGAGAAACGCCTCGCACCGCTGCAGCCAGCCAGGCGGCAGATCGGCGGTCAGGCCGCCGACGGTGATGTAGCTGTAGGTCAGCCGGGCTCCACAGGCCTCCTCGAACAGATCCAGAATCTTCTCCCGTTCGCGGAACGCATAGAGGAACGGACTGAAGGTTCCGAGGTCGAGCCCATAAGCCCCCATGCCCACCAAATGGCTGGCAATCCGGCCGAGTTCCGCAATCAGCACCCGGAGATGGCGGGCCTTTTCGCTCACCTCGTACTGCAGCAGTTTTTCCACCGCCAGCGACCAGCCGAGGTTCATGTTCATGGCCGCCAGGTAGTCCATCCGGTCGGTGTAGGGAATCCACTGCCGCGCCGTCAGGTTTTCACCAATTTTCTCGGCACACCGATGGAGGTAGCCGATGTGGGGCTCGAGTTCCGAAACGATTTCACCGTCGGTCCTCAGCACCAGCCGTAGCACGCCGTGCGTACTCGGATGCTGAGGGCCCATGTTGACCAGCATCTCATCGGTACGAACGTCGAACTCGATGATCCGCTGGTCGTCTTCAAGCACCTGAGACATTTTTTGCTGCCCTTCGTTCACCGGTCGATTAACAGACCTGACTCCCCGCAACCGGCTCAGCGGCCGCGCATCCCGTGGTACTCAAGCGGCATCTCATAGTCTTTTCTCAATGGATAGCCCTCCCAGTCCTCCGGACAGAGGATTCGCCTGAGATCTGGATGCCCGACAAACTTCACGCCCGAGAGATCGTAGACCTCCCGCTCATGCCAGTCGGCCCCCCGCCAGACGCTCGCAACGCTGGCGACCTCGGGAATTTGGCCCGTTTGGTCGTCTTGCCAACGCGGCAGTTTCGTCTTCAGCACGAGACTCACTCGAGCCACCGTACTCCAGAGGTGGTAGACGAGTTCGGTATGCGGCTCCCAAGCGACTTTGGCCGCTTTCTTGGCGTCCGGTTCGAACCAGTCGACGGCTGTGATGCACTGCAGGCCGTCGAAACGTATTTCACAAGATTCCTTCAACCAGCGGCAGGCAGGCAGCAGTTTTTCCGCAGCAATCTCCAGCCAAGGATCGATCGCTTCAAGGTTTCTGCCGACGACCGCTCCAGGAACTGCCGCCTCGAGTTCGTCGATGAAACGAGGTCCACGCATCCGCTATCTCCCTCCAGTGGAAGGCACCTCAGCCGCCCTTTGGTTCGCCACCGCCCGGACCCAGTCGAGGTCCCCGCGGTACCAGACATAGGCAAAGCCGACCAACAGCACCGCATAGAAAATCGCCATGTCGATGACCGCCGTCTTGGCGAGCATTCTTCCGCTTTCCGCCACCGCCCATTGGGCCTCGGCCTGCCGCACGCTGCCGGCGGGTTCTGCCGCACCGGCAGCCTCGGCTGAGACGCTGATCGGCTTCGGCGGCTCGAGTTCGGGAACCGCCGGTACCGCGATCCCGAGTTCTCGGTAGACGCCAGCAACGGCCGGCGTGAGCGTAACCCCATCAGCCTCGACGCTGGCGACGGCCGGGTCAGCCAGCTGGGTTGCCTTTCCGAAAACCGTTGCCCAGGGAAAGAACAGAGCGACCTCGACGTCAAAAATGATGAACAGCAATGCCACGACGTAGAAACGCAGATCAAACTGGACAAAGCTCGAACCGATTGTCGGCTCACCACACTCGTAGACCTCGAGTTTTTCGGTGTTGGGCATCCGCGGGCGGACCAGCCAGCCGACGATCAGGTTGACCGCGAGAAAGATGCCTCCGACGGCGACGAAGAGGGCCAGAAAACCGGCAACCAGGACCGGGTCAAACATCAGGGCGTATCCTTAAAAGGCCAGCCGGCGCTGCTTCAGGTATTCGGCCCACCGTGGACCGGTTCCACGATTTCTTTCGATGCCGCAACCGCCGTCGGATTCAGCGTCGATCGTCCCCAGGCGACATCCACCGGGAGCCGCGCAAAATCGACGATGGTGCCGTCGCGGCTGTAGCAGCTGAGGTCAAGGGTCGATCCCATAAAAATGCAGTCGACCGGGCACGGTTCGACACACAGCGCACAGAACATGCACTTCGAGTAGTCGATTGCAAAGCCGGAAACCTGAAAGCCCTTGCCGCTTTCCACCCGCTCCTTGCCGATATAGATGCAGTCGACCGGACAGGCCTTCGCGCACTGGTCGCAGGCGATGCAGGTCGTCAGGTCATAACGGTGAAATCCGCGGTAGCGGGCAGCGACCGGAGCTGGAAGTTCTGGATACTCATAGTGCTCCGTGAAGGTTCGACGTTCAGGGTCGAACGTGCTGCTGAACACCCGCAGCGTGACGCCCATACCACGGAGCACCGTACCGATCGCAGTGAACAGATTCCGAAGCCAGCCAACCATGTTCCACCTGCCGGGGGGAGCAGAAACGCTCCCATGGTACGAAAAAGAACACAAATGACCCGCGGAGAGATGCTGTCAGGCTACGGAAAAGCTGGGCCGTCGTGAGGGGAAAACGCCGGAACGCACACTTCTCCTTCGGGTCGCCACGAGTATAGGGAACTGCCGCGGGACAACAAGCGGCCCAAAAATGCTTCAGCGGGGCGTTCGAGCAGACCGCGGAGACACCTGCGAACAGGCGGGCAGACCATGAACGATTTTGCCGCTGCCTGGCTGCACTGACCGGCAACCCCGAAAACCCTCGGCGGGGTCAGTTGTCTCGGCGGGACTCGCCGTCGATCGCATTCGCGGCCGGTGGTCTCGGGGGCTTTGGGATGGCTGTCTCGGGGCACCACCGACCGCGATAGCAGGCTCACCAAAATGTCCGCCGCCGAGGGTCTGTTTTGCGGGATTGCTCGGCGTTGTGCCGATCGCCCCGCTGGACGGAGCGGGAAACCCCTGCTGATTCTTCCCGAGGGCTCGAAAAATTTGACTCCGCGTGGCCGGTCGCTCCTCAGCAAATTATTCGAAGACGGCGGAATTCGTCGAAAATCCCGCGAATTTTCTTGACCGGCCCCCCAGTTTTCCTACATTTTATGGAGGCGAAGATGCTGGAAAAGCCATGACGACCACTGGTTTCACCGGCCTTCCAAGGATGGTTTATGCTGGTTCTTTCACGCAAAAAAGATGAAAGCGTCGTGATCAACAACGACATTCGAATCGTTGTTGTTGAAATCCGTGGCGACAAGGTGCGGCTCGGGGTGGAAGCTCCGAAGGAGGTTCCCGTACACCGTAGTGAGGTGTACGAAGCGATCAACCACGGCGGAACTGAGGGCGAACGGACACCTCGTTTGGTCCGGGCGGAACAGCATGAGTCGCGGATCGAGAGTGAGGTAGCCGGACTCGCCGACGGTGGCCAATTGGTCTCGGACGATGCCACCGCCCCAACGCAGCCAGACGCCATTCATGATTGAGTCGAGGGGCTTCGGTTCGGGACTCGACTCGGGTTCATCTGACCGCTATCCTTTGACGCTCGGTGCGGTCCTGTTGAGCGATAGCTGACACGACTGCTCTGGCCCCGTCGTCTAGAGGCCTAGGACATCGCCCTTTCACGGCGGTAACCGGGGTTCGAATCCCCGCGGGGTCA